>Ga0247768_1000892_pt1 | contig 10624 bp, 7 predicted proteins | sample UWRJL016104C6_FD_179944 | JGI IMG/M metagenome (GOLD analysis project Ga0247768, IMG submission 179944) | Plant litter microbial communities from Arlington Agricultural Research Station in Wisconsin, United States - UWRJ-L016-104C-6 | ecosystem: Environmental > Terrestrial > Plant litter >... | reverse complement strand
GAATTCGTCGATCGCTTCCTGGTTCGAGGCTGTGGACGCGGGGACCGATGCGGGAGTCGGCGCGGGAGTGGGAGTCGGCGCGGGTGCGGCGGGCGCAGCTTCAGCGGGCCCGGGCGTTGGCGCTTCAGGCGCAGGCGCAGGCGCAGCGGGCGCGGCCGCGGCCGCTGGGACTTGAGGCGCAGGCGCAGGCGCTGGCGCAGCTGCAGCGGGCGCTGCAGGCGCGGGCCCCTTCGCTTGCGCTTCGGCGCGAGCGCTGAGCAGCGCACTCGTGGAAAGGATGGCGACTCCGACACTCCGCCCGTACCAACGTCGGGGCAAACCCAATGACGCGATCATTGCTCGCATAGGAGCACGACCTTACTTGCAATACCAGATATCGAGTCATGCTCGGCGACGACGCCGCAGTCGGCCGGCCGCAATGGCGAGCAGGGCCAGTGCCGCGGTTCGAGGTTCGATGCGGCGATTCCCGGCACCGTACAGCCACAAACGCGGCTGCTGAGGCTTCCGCCGAGCGCGTCTTCGTCGCTACCAGCGCTACCCGCTGCGCAGGCGCGGTCGTTGATTCGCCGCCCCCTCGAAAGCTCGCCGCCGGCGCCCGCTTCACGACTGTTTCCCGGCGCGCCCCCGCTCCCGCCTCGCCACTATTGAGGGCATCGCTCTCGGTTTGAAGCAGCGCGCCTCGAAGCTCCACCACATGTTCGGGAGCCTCTGTTGCAAAAATGGGCCACGAGCGAGCGACCGCTCCCCTGCCCAGCGGCGGCCGCGACACCGCCTACCAACTGCTCCGTCACGTTCAACCTTGGGCCGTCGAGACTGAAGTTTTTTGGCGACGCTTCATTGACAGTCAGTGACGTATCGCGGCTCCGTCAGCGTGACGTACGCGTTGCCGTCCCAATGGAGCGAGCCGTGCGCGCGGCGCGGACCGGCTTCAGACGCTGACCTTGCTGACCTTGCGGATGCTGAGCCAAATCATCAACACGGCGAAGGCGACCAGGGCCAGCAAATGCGGCAACAGTTCGACCGCCCCGGCGTCGCGCAGCACGATGCCGCGCATGATCGCCACCATGTGCGTGGTCGGAAGCAGCTGGCCTATCACCTGCAAAACGATGGGCATACCGTTCAGGGGAAACAGATAACCCGACAAGAAGATCGACGGCAGAAACAGCATCTGCACCTTCTGCTGCGCTTCCTGCTGCGTCGTAGCGGTGGTCGAGATGTATAGACCCAGCGCGAGCAGCGCCGAGAGATATAGCACCATGATCGCGAACAGTAGCGTGAGGCTGCCGCGGATCGGCACACCAAAGGCGAAGCGCATCAGACCGAGGATCATCGCAGTGTCGGCCAGCGCAACGAATAGGTACGGCGCGACCTTGCCCAGCATCAAGCCCAGCGGATCAACGGGCGTCACCAACAACTGCTCCATCGTGCCCTGCTCGCGCTCGCGCACGATCGAGCCGGCCGCGAGCATCACCGCGATCATCTGCAAGATGACCGCGACCAGGCCCGGGATCAGGAAATTGGCCGTACGCCCTTCGGGATTGAAGAGCACGATCGGTTGCGCAGCGATTGGCATGCTGACGCGCGGCTCGCGCGCGACCAACTTCAGATTCTGACTCGAGACCACGCCATTGACCGCAGCCAGCGCGCCCGAGCTCACGATCGAGTCCGAACCGTCGATCAACACCAAGATCTTGGCCGACTCGCCGCGCGCGCGTTTGCCATGATAATCCGGCGGGATCACGATGCCGACCCCGGCGCGACCGGCGATTATCTCGGTGCGTGCGCGGTGCGGATCGCTGGTCACGCTCTTGATCGCGAAGGTCTTGGTGGCGCGCAGTTGGTCCATCAGCTCGCGCGAGGCGACCGAGCGACTTTGATCGACGACCACCGTGGGCACGTCGTGCACCGTCTGATCGATGAAGCCGTACATGGTGAGCTGCATCAACGGCAGCATCACGGCCAGAAACAGCACCGCCTTGTTGCGGCGAATGTGCAATAGCTCCTTGCGAAAGATCGCCAAGAACGAGCTCATCATGAGCCATTCTCTGCGCGCCGGGCGCGAGCGGCTTCTTCGGTCAGCGTCACGAACACATCTTCCAAGGAAGGCGCGATTTCGCGCAGTTGTGCGTGTGCAAAGCCGGCGTGGGTCAGCCGTTCGAGCAGCTCCTGGTCGCTCTGCCCGCGCTCGACCAGCGCATGCACGGCTTGGCCGAAGATGGTCGCACCCTTGCAAAACGGCTGAGATTGCAGCCAGGCGAGCGCGCGCGCGGTTCGTGCGGTCTCGATCTCCAGCCGCCGGGCGTCGGGCGGATTGACCGAGGGCAGCGCTTTCAATTGATCCGGCGTGCCCGTGACCAGAAGCTTGGACAGATAAATGTAGCCGACCTCGCCACAACGCTCGGCTTCGTCCATGTAGTGAGTGGTGACGAGCAGCGTGATGCCTTCGGCGGCCAGCTGGAACAACAGGTCCCACAACTCACGCCGCGCGACCGGATCGATGCCCGCGGTCGGCTCGTCCAAGAACACGACGCGCGGCTCGTGCATCAGCGCGGCGCCCAGCGCCAGCCGCTGCTTCCAGCCACCGGACAAGTTGCCGGCCAAGCGATCCGCGTACGGGGCGATGTGCGTGAGCTCGACCGCGGCGTCACGCCGTAGCTTGCGCTGGGCCTTGGGCAGTCCGTAAATTTCCGCGTAAAAGTCCAGATTCTCCAGAACCGTGAGATCCGGGTAGAGCGAGAACTTTTGGCTCATGTAGCCAATCTGACGCCGAATCTCCTCCCCCTGAGCCACGCAATCCATGCCCAGCACGCTGGCCTTACCCGCCGAGGGCGCGAGCAAGCCGCACAGGATGCGAATCAACGTCGACTTGCCCGAGCCGTTCGGGCCGAGGAGGCCATAGACCAGGCCTCTCGTCACGCTCAAGCTCACGTCATCGAGCGCGCGCACGTCACCGAAGCTACGCGATACACCGTCGACCGCGATGACGATGTCGCTCACTTGGGGACCTGAATGAACGCGGCCATGCCCGCGCGCAGCTCGCCCGCACCGCGGAGGAGGCCGACGCGCGTGGCGAACACCTGATCGGCGCGCTCGTCGGCGGTCTGCAAATTGCGCGGCGAGTACTCACCCACGCCGTTGATGTGCTCGACCACGCCCTGGAAGGTCTTGTTCGGAAACGAATCGACCGAGACCGGTACGATTTGGCCGATTTTCACCTGACCTAGCCGCGTCTCGGGCACGTAAATGCGCACGAAAAGCTGCTTTTCCTCGAGCAAAACCGCGGCCGTCGCGTTCGGCGCGAGAATGTCGCCGGGGCGCAGATCGAGCGCCTCCACGCGCGCAGCGAGTGGCGCTCTGACCGTCAGCTCGTCGAGCATGACCAGGATTTGGTCGACGCGACCTTGGGCACCGTCGACCTGCGCTTGGGCGGCCTTGAGATCTTCCGTGCGCGAGCCGGCCGCCACCAGCCGCGACGATGCCGCTTGCTCCATTTCGCGAGCCCGCGCTTGTGCGACCTCGGTGCGTCGTGAACCGTTCTTGAGCTGGTCGAGTTGGTGCGAAAGCGCGTCGCGCAGCGCGACGGCCCCCTTGAGCTCCATGTCCGCGTTGTCCACCTCCATGCGAGCGGTCGCGCCGGTTTGGTCCAACACGTGCACGCGATCCGCGTTCAGCTTGGCCTTCTCGACGGCTACTTCTTGCACCGAAAGGCGCGCCTCCGCAGCTGCTACTTCCTCCGGCCGGGCGCCGGCCACGGCTTGATCCAGAGCTGCCTTGGCGGTTGCTGCGCGAGCACGTGCTTCAGCGAGCTCTTCTGGACGTGCGCCGCGTTGCAGCTTCTCCAAGTTCGCTTGCCACTGCACCAGCAGGGCGTTGGCTTGCATCAGCTGAGCGGGATAGTCCCCCGGCTCGAACGTGATCAGAGCTTGGCCGGCTTGCACCAACGCGCCCTCACGGACCAAGACCTCCTTCACGCGGCCAGCAGCCCGCGAGCCGACGGAAATCGTGCGCGCCTCGACGGTGCCACTCCACTCATAAGGCTTACGCTCGAGGTAAACGCGGTAACCGCCGTAGCTCAGAGCCAGGAGCGCGCCCACCAGCAACAGATTGCGCCGCGAGCTACCGCGCGGCTTCGGCTTTTCATCACTCATGCTCGTATCGTTCGTGCTCAATGCCCGGGCAGCCGGGCGAGGTTCCTGACTAATTATCCGAAAACCGGTGCGCCATCTGTGAAGAAATCTTGCCTCTGCCGGAGCGCTGCAAAGGTTCGGCCAAATGCCGTCGTCCAATTTTGCGACGCTTTGGTTTGTCGACCGGTTCGACCGGTTCGACCGGTTCGAGTGCGAGAGAAGAGGGGCGCTCGTTGTCCCGCAATGGGAGCTCGCAGCCGCGCGCCGTTACTCCCCTATTGCGACTGCGCGGCTCGGATTGCGAGCTCGAGGCTCGCGCCGTCCAAGAGGTAGATCGTGGAGCGAAATGGCGTCTCGACTTGGTCAGTGGCCGAGCGAAAAACGGGCCGAAACGCCTGCGGGTACTGTTCCAGGGTGCGATATGCGGGGTTTCGGTTTTGCACGCTCACCAACCGAATACCGCGCTGGTAGAAACGCTGCAACGCGCGCAGCCGCGCCAGACGGCTGCGCGACTCACGAATCAGCGTCACGTCGTCGTAGATGGGCCGGTTGGGATATAGAAAATAGTGACTCAACGCTTGGACCACCACCACGTCTGGGTCTTCCCAGCGTAGGGTCGTATAGTCACCCTCGGCGATGTTCAACACCGGCGGCCCTCGGTGAGCTTCGAGGACGGGTCGAGCTCCAGCGTATTGCGCCGCGGGCAAGTGCTCTTCCAGAAGCTGAAACGTGTCTGTCCACTTGAACAACAAGCAGACACACACCGCGCTCGCCAGAAGCGGCGCGGCTGCCTTTCGAAGTAGGGGCGTGGCCCAGGGCCAAGGGCGGGCGCTGCATGCAAAAAACAGCACCGCCCATGGCACCGAATACTCGCGCATGCGAATCGCGCGCGCGGTGAGCAAAAGGCCAGCCAGCGCAGCCCCCAGCAGCACGGCGACGGCATAGCTCGGCTTGTGTCCACGGTAGGCACGAATCGAGACCCACAGGGCCGTCGCCAACAGCACGCACGGTGCTGCAATGAACTCGGGATTTTCGCGCAGATAGCTCGAGGGCACGGGGCCGAACTCACGCAAACCCGGATAAAGGCCGGCGGGGTCCAGGTTCATGTACGAGACGTGGAACCACAGAAAGCGCAGCGTCGCGGCGCTACCATTCATGTACGGATTGAGGATGAACCCGAGCCCCAGGCCCAAGGCAGTGAGCAGCGGCTCCCACAGCCTTTCGCGCGGCAGCGAATCGCGCCGCAAGAGCCACGTGCTGAGTAGCGCTGCCAGGTGGAGCGGCAGCAAGATCACTCCGCCCTGATAGGACAGCGTCGCGACGTAGCTCACCAGCACGATGGCGATGCGCCGGACACGGGTCGGGCGAATGAAGAAGGCCGCGCCCAGGTGCGCGATTGACAAGACCACCAGCCAATTTCCACCGCGCAACATCAGGTAGCGCCAATCCTGATTGGCGAAAAGCAGCGGCGCGAAGCACCACGCCCAAGCAAATTTCACCTTTCGCGCAGCGAGGAAGCAATACACCGACAGCGGGACGCCGACGAAGAACGAAAGCGTGGCGAGCTTCAGCCCCCAGACCGCGCTTGGAATGGCTGCGAAAGGCGCGAGCAGCAGATGAAATCCGAAGTAGTGATCGACCGGCAATCGGGCCAAAATCGTCCACGGCGCGTGCTGCGTGAGCTCGCTGCGCAAGTGACCGTGAACCATGTCGCGTGCGACCGCGAAATGATAGTAACTGTCGGCACTCGCCTGGTAGCCGAAGCGCGCGAGAATCAGCGAGCCCCCGTACAGGGTAGACACGACGACCACGAACCAGCTCGCGAGCCAAGGGTTCGCGCGGCGCGGAGGCTCGACGGAACCGGTCGCAGCTTCGCTGCCAGCGCGTGCCGATGCACGAGTCATATCAAGGCACCGCCGCCGACGGTACGCGGCACTCGTAGGTGCCAGTGAAGCGCGCTTCTCTCGTGTTCAATTGCCAGATCGCGCGCCAGCGTTCAGTCGTCCACAGCTCACCGCGAGTGACCAACCAAATGCGCGCAAAGTACGCGCGTAGCCTCCGGTCGGGCAGAGCTTCTGGACCAAGCCGCGCCGCTTCGGGGTAGCCGACCGGTACACAGCGTTTGAAGTGACCCGGGTGCCATTTGCGCAAGCTGGGCTCGTACGGGAGCCGCGCAATCAACGGGTCCGACAGTCCATAGTAGTCCACCAGGAACACCTTCGGCCCCGCGAAGAAGCCACGGAAGCCAATCGCGCCCGAGACGCGTGTGTGCTCCGGGGAGCCCGACCACTCAGCCCCGAGCAATGCCCAAGGGTGCGGCGGATGGACCTTTGCGTGGAGAACGCGGCGCCAGTGGGTGAAAGGAGCGTAGAACGCGTATTCGTCGCACACCCCATCGAAGCACGTACTTCGGAACCCCGGCGGCTCGGTGCTCTGGGAAGCTGCTGGAACCGTCGCCCAGAGCGGCCTAGCGGAAGCGAACTGCAATGCTACGACCAGAACGGCGAGCACGGCTTGAAGCGCCAGGTGGGGCACGGGCAACAGCTCGAGCAAGCTCAACACGGAGACCAGCACCGGAGTCGAGAGAAAACGACCGGCCATGAAATCCCCACCGATCCACAGCACATACCCGATGTATAGCAGCGCCCCCATACAGAAGGCACGCAACCGCCCTGTGCCTCGCACGAGTCCCAAGGGTAGACCGGTACAAAGCAGCAGCAAACTGAGCGGGTCGTTCCAAGTCGGTTGCAGCAGGTATGCCATGCCGTGCTCCAGCAACTGCGCTCGGGGTAGCGCAGTGCCGAGCTTGGACGTGGCCGTATTGGGCACCAAAGAGCCGTAGTACACGAGTGAAAACGCCTCCCACGCTAACAGCGGCGCGAAGGCAACCAGCAAAGATCGCACTCGCTCGGGCCAAGTGCCGCTTCGATCCTGAAGCAGCACCAGCAACAGCGGTGGGCCGAAGAGCAGCGACAGATCCAAGCGGTTCAAGAGCGCAAGCCCGACCCAGATCGCGGCCTTCGCCAGCGATGGCGCCGGTTTTCGGCGCATCTCATGCCAAAGTAAGATCGCCAGCAAATGCGTGAGCGGGTTCTCCAAGCCGGAGGTCGAGTAGTCGACGAAGCTCTTCGAGCACGCGAGAGTCGCCGCCAGCAGCGCGAAAAACGGCTCCGAGCGCGCGCGAGTCCAGACCAAGGCACCGACGCACAGTGCGCTGGTCAGAACGCACAGGCCCAGCAATGACCAATAAGCGTCATCGAATAGCGAGCGCGCAATGAGCATCGCGAACAACCACAGGGGGTGCGTGAACGCCTGCACACGCTCCGCAGGGTTCCAGCGCAAGCCGCGAAGTGACAGGCAGTTGTCGACGACGCGAGCTGTGATGAAGGCGTCATCACAAACCCAAGCCGCGTGCACGATGGTCAACAGCGTGAGCAGCGCAAAGGCGAGCCACGCGGCCAACTGACGCTTTTCGAGAGCTGCACCGAACTTTTGGCCCGCGCGAGCCATTCGAAAAGTCATCGACTCCCGAGCCTAGCCCGAAATCCTCCCGTTCGAACGACGCCAGGGCGCCTCGCGCTCTGGCCCGTTGCCTCGCGTATTTGCCCGCCCGTTTGCGCGGCGGCTCGCCGCCGTGTCATAGAGCCGCCCAGCGATGTCTCGTTTGCTGCGCGCGCTTCGTGCCCTGGGCACTACGCCTGGACTGTTCGTCGTCATGCTGCTGTGCGTCTTGCTCGGACTGGCGTATTCGTTCGTCGTCCCCTTCATGTCGCTGTTCGGAACTCGCGAAGTCGGCATGAGCCACTTCGGCTTCGGCGTGTTCATGACGACCACCAGCGTCAGCGCGATCGTGATCTCGACCTGGCTCGCCCGCTATTCGGATACGCACTGGAGCCGAAAGAGCGTGCTCTTGCTCGGCGGAGTGAGCGGCGCCCTGGGCTACCTCGGCTATGCGTTCGTGCGCGACCCCGTGCTGCTCACCGGCATCGGCGCGCTCCTACTGGGAGTTTTCTCGGTCTCGTTCGGACAAGTCTTCGCCTGCACCAGAGAAACCCTCGAAGCGAGCACGATCGAAAGGCATGAAATTCCCTTCTACATGAACTTCATCCGCTTGTTCTTCGCCTTGGCTTGGACGGTCGGCCCGGCGATCGCGGCCTACCTGATGACGCACTACTCGTTCCGCGTGACGTTCGCGGCGGCTGCGCTCACGCTATTGATCTTCTCCGCGCTGGTCGCCTTGTTCGTGCCACGGCGCCCACCATCTGTGGCGAGTCGCCAGGCCGCAGCGGAGCTGCCGCTGTCCCTCGCGCTCAAAAATCGCCAGCTTTTGGCCCATTTTGCCGCGTTCGTGCTGTACTTTTGCTGCGCGACCATGGGCATGATGAACCTGCCGCTGTTGATTTTGGGGGAGCTTGGCGGGGCTGAACGTGACGTGGGTATCGCGTACAGCATCGCGCCCTTGTTCGAGCTGCCGTTGATGTTCTACGTGGGCGTGCTCGCGACACGGCTGGAGCACGCCAAGTTGATCATGGGCGCGCTGGGAATCGGGATCATCTACTACGCGGGTCTGGCCCTCACCAATGCACCCGTACAGGTCTTCGCACTGCAAGCGCTGAGCGCGGCCGTAGTGGCAGTGATGAGCGGCGTCGCGATCACTTTCTTTCAGAATTTCCTGCCCAACCAGGCCGGAAGCGCCACGAACCTGTACTCGACTTCCTCACGCATCGGGGCGACCCTCGGCTATCTCGGATTTGGGACGATTGCAGGCGCGCTCGGGCATCGGGCGGTGTTCGGTGTCACGACGGTGCTGTGTGCCGTGTCTTTCACTACCCTGTTCATGTACAGGCGACCTGCGGCGTTGAACGTCGCAGCCTGAGCGCTCGGCCAACTCCGTCAGGAGTACGAGAGCGCTAGCTTCCGCGGGAACCTGGGCATCGCTTGGCGAACCCTTCAAATAGCCGGCTCCGCAGCAGTAGCGTCGAGCTCGAGAATCCGCTCGCTGGTGCTGCTGGCCTGCTGCTCGAGCTCGCTGCTCTCGGGCGTGTGCTCGAGCGTCCGCCGACGTGCGAGGGGATTGAATTCACCTGACTGTTTGCGCCACAGCTCGGCGTACAGGCCGCCTCGGCGCAGCAGCTCGCTGTGCGAGCCGTCAGCCACGATGGCCCCGCGGTCCAGCACGATCAAGCGATCCATATCCATCACGGTGCTCAGGCGATGGGCAATCGCGATCACCGTTTTTCCAGCCATCGCTTCGCGCATGGCACTTTGAATGATCTGCTCGCTGTGACTATCGAGCGCGCTGGTGGCCTCATCGAGCAGCAGGATGGGCGCGTTCTTCAGGATGGCACGCGCAATGGCGATGCGTTGCCGCTGACCACCGGAGAGCTTGACGCCGCGCTCGCCCACCATCGTCTTGTAACCGTGCTCTTGCTCCACGATGAACTCGTGTGCGTGCGCTCGCCGAGCCGCAAGCTCGACCTCTTGATCGCTGGCAGCGGGCCGGCCATAGCGGATGTTCTCCAGCAGGTTGCGATGAAACAGGGTCGTATCTTGCGGGATGAGCGCGATCGATTGTCTCAAGCTCTGCTGTGTGACGTCCCGAATGTCCACTCCGTCGATGCGGATGGCGCCTTCGACTACGTCATGCATGCGCAGCAACAGGCCCATGAGCGTGGTCTTGCCGGCACCGCTGGGCCCGACGAGCCCGACGCGCTGCCCCGCCGGAATCGTCAGCTCGAAGTCCTTGACCACACTACGCAAGCGACGCAGCTCGCCGGCCTTGGGCAGCTCGTAGGCGAAGGCAACTCGATCGAGGTGGATGGCCCCGTGAGGCACGCTCAGCTCGAGCGCAGAAGGTTTGTCAGTGACGGTCGCGGGCACGATCAGTGTGTCGATGCTCTCTCGAGCCGAGCCCACCTGATCGTAGAACTCGGGGATTCGTTGGCCGAGATTGTATGCGGTCTGCAACAAGGAGCTGGTGAGTGCCGTGATCATCACGAAGTCGCCCGCACCAATCGCGCCGTGCACCCAGGCGCGAAGCGCGCCACCGACGAACACCACCCACATCGCGATGTCCATCGCGTACTGGCAGCAGCGCAGTCGGACCACCGCGCGGTAGGAGGCGCGGCGCCGGTCGCGCTCCTCCCCCGTGTAAGACTCGAGCTGCTCGTCCTCGAGCGCCTGATTGGCGAAAAAGAACACGTTGCGGATGTTGGTCAGCACGTCGACCATGCGACCCGTGACGGCCGCCTTCGCCTCGTTGCTGGCGATGGCGCGCCGGGTGCACTCTCGACCGACCAAGAGACTGACCGAGAAGTACGTGACGATGGCTACGACCGCCGCGGCGAAAAACGACGGGCTGGCGAGATAGAAAAACGCCGCGACGAACGCGAAGAAGGCGGCGCCGGGGATGAAGTCGAACACGACCATGTCGAACAGCAGGAGCACTTGGTCGGGCAGCATGATCGCCCGGTGCGCAATCTTGCCCGACAGCGTGT
>Ga0247768_1000890_pt1 | contig 10644 bp, 2 predicted proteins | sample UWRJL016104C6_FD_179944 | JGI IMG/M metagenome (GOLD analysis project Ga0247768, IMG submission 179944) | Plant litter microbial communities from Arlington Agricultural Research Station in Wisconsin, United States - UWRJ-L016-104C-6 | ecosystem: Environmental > Terrestrial > Plant litter >... | reverse complement strand
TTCTTTTTCTATTTAAGTATTAGCTTACGCTACTCTTTTCCTTAAGGATAACTCTTTATAAAAGTATTATACTCCGATATGGCTTTCTACGTAAATATTTAGAGATTATAGTAGTCTCTTAAGTATATAAAATCTTACTAAGATCTGCTTAAAAGACAGCTAATTTACTAAGTATAAATAGGTATAAAAATATAATAAGTAATTTCTATAGGTATAAATAATAGCTATTTTAATATTATTCCTATGTTCGACTTCTCTTAAAACTAGATTTATAGCCTTTTAGTCTAGGCCTTTTCGGCGCTAGATAAAGAATTTGTTTTTAGTTATAGAAGTTATAGCAGAGAAGCGGTATAGTAGGTTTTATTTAAAAAAGTAATAGGAGTTTTATAGGTTAATAATAAGGAAGTAGCCCTAATTACTATTGCGGTAGTAGTTATTTGGGGGGTTTATATAAATCGCCGATAGTAAGGTAGGGGTTTACTTAAACCCTTATATATAATAGACCTTCCTCTTCCTAGCACGCTACTAGGAAATAAGGCCCTTTATTGCGCGCTTCGAGCTGCGTTTATTTAACGTTAGTATATAAGTGGCTAGATAAGAGTATAGTAATAAATCCCGATTTCGAAAATCGGCGAATATACCTATAATATACTAGAGTACGTTTTAATTCCGTCTTTCCGAGACTCTATTTTAGATTTTTCGTTAAAATTTATAATACCTATATATTATATACTCGGTAGTTATTTTCTAATTTTAGGCTTATTATATATTTTGCACTTTAGCTTTCTAGCGGTACTATATAAAGAAGTTCGATAACTCCGTATAAAAGTAAAACTATACTTAATATATATGTTCTAGATATTTATATTATCTCTTTAGTATTTACCGCCGGTATATATTTACTTTAGTAATTATTCGGATAGTATACCCGTATTAGAAGATTAATTTATTCTTTTTTCCGAAAAAGGCTTATCTATACTTTAGTGCTCTAACGTTGTAACGCTTTATCTAGAATAAACGTATTTTCGTCTATTAACGTTATTCTAGTCACTATAGTAAATATAATTATATATACTTTACGATTAAGTAACCGAGCTAATCTCGTAAAGCGATATAATAAACTTTTTTTTATAAATGCGATTCCTCTTTTCTTTAGTAGAAGAACGAGCCTACTCGCGGACCGCCTTTTACGCATTCTACTAAGCGAGTATTACTTACTTTATAGATAGATTAGCCGTATTTATATCTTAGAAGGTTTAGTTTATAGTATTATTAATATTAATAAATCTTCGAGAGCTAGCGTAACCGAAATTCTCGTAAATTTATATATACTTTAACTACTTTTATACTAACTATGCTTTAGCTATCGTTCTTTCTTTTAGGTTTTAGCGCTCTATCGTTTCTCTATATTCGTCGTTATATATACGAATACTTTTTAAAGGCTTATCTTACCTTTGCACTTATATTAGTTGTTACTTTATAGTTTTATATCTTTATAAAATCCAAAAGGATATAGGCTATAATCTATCTTAGGGTTTCTTCGGTACTTTTTTTGCTCTATTATATCGTTTAGCTTATCCTTTTAATATATCGAAATTCTAGATCTAGTTTCTTATAGAATACGACCTTCAAGAGAATCCTAGGACCTATTAAAGTAATACGCGTTACGATTACCCGAAAGCGGCTATAGGAGGTTAGTCCTAGATAATATATATACTTAACCGTATTTAGAATTACTCGCCGCCGGGGGGGATTCTTATAGTCTCACCCTTATATTATTACTTAGGCCGAGACTAAAGAACTAAAAATATACCTTTTAATTTAAAGGAAGGAAGAATTTAATAATATATTATTTACTTCGTCGGTAAAGGCTTTGTTAGTTTTAATCGACGGACCTTACGGCCGAATTTAGCTACTAGGTAAATATAATAAGGTCCTCTTTATTACTAGTGGCATTAGAATTATAGCGTATCTTCTCCCTATCAAGTATCTAATCGAAGCCTACCACAGCTAAGCCGCGCGTGTTTAGAGAATAATACTACTCTGGTTTCTTAAAACCCTTAATATATATATTAGTATTACGGAAACGAAATCTACTAATAACTTATAAATTAAAAAGAATAAGTAAAAGATCTTCTACGTCGATTATATAAGATAGACTCTAACTATTACTCTATATTTATATTATCGCTTTATATTCCGCGAAAGCCGTATAATAGTAAATCTATTAAGTAAGTAGCTAAACGTTAGAGGCGAATACGTAAGCCTTTAGATTTTAGCTAGTATATTAATAAAGAAGGCTCGGCCGAAGCTAAGACTATAGTAGTATTAGGTACGTCCTTAAGGAGCTAGGAGATTTTTATATATTAACGGTTATATAGTATATGGAATACTATACTTTAAAAATATTATAAGGTATAGGGTTCGGGCGAGTAATAAAGATATCTATTTCTTTACTATAGAATTTTATCTTAAAGAGATAAGCGTTAGTCGTAAATCGCGCCTAAGGCTATTAAGTAAGTAGTACTCTAATATTTTAAATTAATAATTTAATAATATAAGAGATAAGACTATAGAAATATAAGCTAGACTATTAAAATATCGAGTGCTAAATTATAAAAAGTAAAAAAGGAAAAAGAAAAAATAGAAGTACCCGTTATATTATTCTAATCTTAGTTTTTATCTACCTCTCCTAGTATATAAATATACTTATAAGCTATTATAAGAAGAGGAAGCTTAAGAATACGACTAGAAAACCGTTCTAAAGCATCTAGTATATAGTTTCGCTTAGATTTATAGAAATCTAAAACCCTATATTAAACCTACTCCTAGTAGTTATAAAGTTTATATAGGACTTTTAGGGTTATTCGAAATTCCTTTAACTAATCGTTATATCCGTTATAGAACTCCCTAGTAAATGCCTTAATATACTAATAGAGAGATAGGTTAGCCTTTGCTATTAGTTTTAGAAGGTTTTCGATACTATACCACTCGATTTAAATTTTTTCCTAATTATAATTTATAGTACGGCCGATAGTATCTTCTACTTTATACCGCGCGGATTCTCTTAACTCTTCGATTTTTCTTATTTTCGCGTCTTCCCTTACCTTCTTAGCTTTTCTTATCTTTTCGGCTTCTCTCGTCGTCTAAACTAATCTAGTGGCCAATCTCTTACCACCTCTTTGGCGTTTAAGTAGACGGCTAGATCTTCTCGTTCTAATTGATCGACCTATATCTAATTCGGTATTATTAATAAGAAGTAGATTTTCTACTTACTTAATTAGCTATATTTTGTCGAAGTTACTAATAACTTACTAATAGATATACTAGGAAGGCTCTTTAGTGCGCTCTCTTTATTACGGAAGGTAGAGTAAAAAGGTTCTAAATAAAAAGCGACACTTTTTATAAAAGATATATAACTTTGAGTCGTTTTAGGGGCTTTATCCCTAGTATAATAATAAATACTATTAATCTTAAGGAACTTAGTTAGTCTTTCTAATTTACCGTTACTAAAATCAAAAGAGTCGTCTAAGGGCGGTAGATAATAGATAAAACTATTAGCTAATAAAGCCTAAGGCCTAGATAGAGCCGGTAAAGATAGAGCTAGTAGAGATAGAGCTAGTAAAGATAGAGCTCGTAGAGATAGAGCTCGTAGAGATAGAGCTCGTAAAAATAAAGCTAGTAGAGATAGAGCTAGTAGAGATAGAGCTAGTAACAAAGGAGCTAGTAGAGATAGAGCTCGTAGAGATAGAGCTTATGGAAATAGAGCTAGTGGAGATAGAGCTAGTAAAAATAGAGCTCGTGGAGATAGAGCTAGTGACGAGGGAGCTAGTAGAAACCGAGTTAATAGGTCTAGTAGAGAGCGGGCTCGCGCAGTTCTTGCTTACTAAGACGGACTTAGTAGAGACTAGGCTAGTAAAGACTTCCAAAAAGATAAAAATAATAGGTTTAAGTGGGAGTAATTAATATATTAGAGTTTATTATCGAGATACGTACCAAAAAACGGATAAAGCTTAGGAGAAACGTAAGATATTTCTATTAATTATAAAGTATATTTTTTATTTACGTAATTCTCCGCCGGAGTTTTAAAAATAAGCGGTAATAAACTTCCTTCTTAGCTTTCTTTCTAAACTAATTAGAATTTCTCGTATCTTTTATACTAATTATTTATATACTTATCTAGCTCGTTAGAGAGAACTATCAGATTTATATATAATATAGAGCTATCGAGTTTAAGATTATTATTATTGGTAATAATCTAGTTAATTTTAACCTCGCTCTTTCTAAGATTCTACTTAATAATAGTGCTTTTTGGGACTAGCTCGTTTATAATAAATATTTTATTAAGTTCTACCTCATTTTCGATAGTAGCTATAAAATTGCTAGTTTAGGTAGTAAATTTGTCCTATATAGGATTGATATCCTCTATTAGTATTATAGGGTTAGTATAGGGATTATAGTTTAAAAGAGTACGGTCTTTAGAACTTAATACTAGATTCTAGATTTAATAAGTCTACTTATAGAAGATTATAAAAAAGAGAAAGTTTAAAAAACTTACCTTATATACTATTAGAAGTATTGCTAATCGAATATAGTACTAAAGTAATTTAAAAATAGAGAAAGGCTGATCTTTAATCGGCTAAATTATAGAAAGAAGGTTTAAATAACTAAGTACTTGTAGTACTATAAGACTATATTTATATTATTTAATCTATAGGGGAGGCTTTAAACGGATATATCTACTCCGTGTTACTAGCTCCTACTAAAAATATAATTAAAGCGGTATAGAGATATTAAAAGTAATCCTATATATATTATAACTCCTTTTTATTAATATCTCGTAGGGAGGAATGTGGCTTACCGCTTCCGGAGTCCGAAGTTATTAGCTTTATATTCCTAGTTATAAAATAATTAGAGACTAGTAACCGTCTATAATATGCCGAGTTTATATAAAGCTCTATAGAATTGATCCCTGGCCTAGGGCAAAAGGGGGAGATATTAGATATATGCTCTTATAATTGCCTTTATTAGAGGTTTTTAATTAAACCCTAGGGCTACCTTTAATAAAAAGGGGAGGCGCGTCGCTTTCCGCCTACGAAGTCTTAAATTATTCTTTCTTAATCCTAGCGTTCTAAGGTAATTAGAGAGACTAGTACTATATAACGGAAAAGGCATATATATAGTTTTATATAAGTAATGCCTAGATCCTAAAAGTATTAGATATATACTCTTAGGTTTCTTTAATTAGCCCACTATAACTATAATAAAACGAAAAAAGATATACTACTACCTAGTATTATAGTTTTAATTACCGTTATACTCCGCTTACTTAAACGATTAGTTAATACGTAGCTTTTCGTTATAGGCTAATTTTGCTATATAGGTCCGTAGGAGTAAGACCCCTAACTTAAATAAATTAGTTAGCTTCGGTAAAAAGAAAATGTATATACTACGCCTCCTTATATTATTTTTATATATTTTCTTTCTATAATTAAGCTACTTAATACTAAGTTTCCCTCCTTAACTAGACTATACTACGATTCTTAGAGCTATTAGCTTCTTCTTTATTATAACCCCTTACTATTCTTAAGTGGCAAAGGACTAGAGGTAAAATACTATAATTCGTCTCCGGGCAGTTCTAATATATTAATAGGGCGGAGGAAACTCGGATATCTAAAGATAATAATACTAGAATTATTCCTATTAAACTATATTTGCGGGACTAAGTCTTTGGAGTAGCGAGATTCGATAATAGGGCGCTTCTATAACTAAAATTACCAAAGACTCCTAAGATTTACAAAGAATAGGATTATAATAACTTAGATATATTATAACTAGCGTTCTCGCCATATTTTGGGGAAATAGATTAGGGAGGCACTAGAGAAAGAGGAGTATTAGTGCCACGGACTAATATGCAATGGCTTAGTCCGGACCGTAATGCTCTAAAGCGAGATAGAGTTTCGTATACTATTACTAAATTTTCAAATAGTAATATCGTTATAACTATCGGCTATAAAGATTAATAGCTTACTATAGCTAATATTCTTCGGATTCTTGCGAATAAAGAGTGCGAACCGGAGAACTTAATTTTCTCCTTAGATAGAGGTGCCGAGTTAACTAAGTAGAAACTTTATAAAGTATTTTAGTTACCTAATTAGAAACTTAACGTTTCGTAGAAAAACTAGTTATTTAAACTTAATCCTATGCTAGTAATATTAATAACTAGTATTCTGCGCATATTTTGTCTTTTAGGAAACTTATTAAAGCTCTTTTATTATATTATATAAACTTATAATAAAATTAAATATATAGTACTTTTTATCTTATAACGTACTTTGTGCTTTTTTTTATAATAATAGAGTTTATAAGACTTTAGCTAGGTTTATCGGGCCTAATTAAGTTAATTAAAGTCTTCTTATAATATAATTACTAATATGTAGTAATATATTATAGCTAACTATATTTAATAACGAAGAAATATATTTAAAAGTTACCTTTGAAATAACGTCGATATAAAAGCACACTTTTAGATACTATAAGTATAAGTTAGTTAAACTAGCTAGAGGTTAAATATATCGCCTTAGTTAGACCTAAAGTAAAACAAACAGTTTCTTAATCGTCTTAAGTGCCTTACTAGTTAGCCGGAAGTCCGTATACATAATATTAGAATTAGACTTATTATATATTAAATACTAAATTTTTTTCTCAAGCTAGTTAACCTATATATATTATTAGGGTAATTACTAAGGTTATTCGATTTATACTTATAAATAGTTAAGGATAATATAAACTAATAATCGTAGTAATCTTATTAAAATATAAAGACTATTATAAGCCTCGTTCGTTTAGCCGAGGGTTTACCGTAATCCCCTTAGTAAAATATAATCCTATTTTGTGATTAGTATTAGTAATATACCTAGACTTCTCTAAATAAACCGTAAATAAGTAAGTAGGTTTATCCTTACGGGCGATATTAGTACGGACGCTTAGCTTACTTAGAAAGGTATAATAGCGTATTGCCCAACTACTAAGGTTAAGGTTTTTAAGAGTATAAGAATTTCTCCCGCGCGGGTATAGGTCCTATAAACGCCTAACTCGCGTAAGGGCGCTCTAACTTAGTAGATTTTACCTCTCTATAGGCCCGTAGGGTCTATAAGACCCTAGTCTAAATTAGTCTATATAGACTATTGGCCCGTGTGGAAGCATAGCGGTTAAGGACTTACTATCCGTACGGGCGATTAGCTCGCGTAGAAATATTATAACTACGGGCCTTAGGCCCCTAGTCGATCTACGCCCTTAAGGGCTACGTTATTAATAAGGATATGGCTTTTATCTCCGGCCCGCCTTTACGGGCGAATAGGCCGTGCGGTAGAATTGTGATTCTAGTCGCCAGCTTAGTGCTAATTTTAGGTGGCTTGCGATTTTGCCGCTAGTTATATAATTTTACGCCTATACGGGCCATTCGCTCGCACGGGCGTAGCGTTAGCGTTACGAAGTAATAGGGCTTAATAAGCGCTAATAATACTCTAATCTAAGTAAATCGCTTAAATTAAGCTTTAAATAAGTAAAGATTGTAGCCGCCTATTTTTAAGGTTTACTAGGCTTTAAACGTAGGCACCGCAGTTAGCGCGCACTCTATAATATAGCTGCGGAATAATATATATACGAGATATATATTACTACTTACGACTATTTCCCGCCGTTCGCTTCGTATATTCTCGTCCTTAAGTACTATTCCTACCCTCTACTTTTAGCTTTATAATAAAATCCGCTAATTTAAGCTCCTCCCTACCTATAAAAAGGTTGAGAAAGTTAAGGAAAATCGTATTTTAGTAGAATTATCTCTCCGAGTCTCCTAGTATACTTTTTAGTAACGTTTCTAATTCGCTTAGCGAGTACTTAGTATCTAAAAAAGAGAAATCTCTAAATAAAATAGTAAATTATATATACGATATAGATAGCCGTATATATTAAAGCTAACTTAGTAATTAAGTAGAGTTACTACTACGGTTGCCTTAAATACTTCTTTACTTAACTCTACCCTATTATATAGCGACGTACTAGTATAGCCGAGCGATAGTAGTAGGCTTACTAGGTAAAAGGTAGCTTTCCTACTTACTAATAGCCTAGATTTAAAGTCCGAATCGAAGTTTACTTCTATTAATCCCAAAGTAAACCAAATCCCGGCTAAGTCTAATAACTATAATAATCGGAATAAACCTTTTATAGTATAATATATAAAGTATAATAACCCTTTTCCCTTCGATATTTTCTTTTATTCTTTACGTACTTATAGAACGACTACCTTTAAAAAAAGTTATCTTTTAGCTTTATCGAGATTGCTACTCTTAAATCGCGTTACTAATAGTACTATTATTAGGCTAACGTATTATGCTTAGAGCGCTTCTTATCTAAATATAAAGGTAGCCGTAGTAGAAGAGTTTACTATCTTTATGCCTAAGATAGTAGTAAAATAAGTAATAAACTCGATAGTCGTTCCGTCGTCGTTTTATAAAAGTTTCTCCGAACTTATAAATTTTACTATTTTAGAAAAGTATAATTTCTCTAGCATAATATATAGAATAGTTCTCTATAAGCCCTAGCTAATACGTTAAGCTTTAGGACGCACTAAATACGGGAAAGAACTTTGGAAGCTATTACTATCCTATTATACCCTAGTAATAAGTTAACCTCCTCCGAAAAGGGTTATATTTACCGACGTTTCGCTTAGTATTAAAGGGGCCCCTCGCTCTACAAACCGCCCAGCCTATATCTAAGTAGAATAACTACGGCCACGTATTATTATTCTAAAAAGACTATAGTAAAATAGTAAGCCTACGGCACTAATATATTCTTAACAACTGTATAATCAATCTATACCAAGCGCTTATCGAGCCTAGTACTAACCTATTCCGTAACTAAAGGCGAACTTAGCGCGGTAATTAACGGAGAAGGAAAGAGATCCTCTTAAGATTATTACGCTATTTAGTAAAGTTAGAAAAACAGTCCTTAATATTAAATATAGTATAGCTAGAATAACTACTCTTAATATAAACGTATACTACCCTCCTAAACTATAAATATAGGCTATCTACTTTTAGGCCGAGGCTTAAAATAAATTATTAAATACTTAGATCGCTATTAAGCTTTCTTTCTAGTCTAAAATTCTTTAGAGCTTTATAGATAGTTATATTCGCGTTTTATTTTAATATTTTCTTTCCTTTAATTTACTTTATAGTACCTAAATTATTTTATAATACTATATATTATTATTTAGCGTTCGTACACAATACAATAAGATTCTATATAGTCAATTTTCTACTATCAATTATATTTATTAATAAAGAAAGCCGATCAACTCTCTATAAATAGAGTTAGAGGTAACTTTTACGCGAGGGCCCACTAATAGTACGTTCTAATATAGCGAACACTAGTTAGCGCCGCCTCTTACCGCCAATTATATTATATATATACTACTCTACCACTTTTATAAATATCGTACTTTTATATCCTCTAACCTCTACGCATATATTCGATAACTCTTATTTAAGTTTTTTCGTACTAAAATAGGGTAACTAGCCTTAGGGTTTTTTATAGTTCTATTTCTCCCACTAAATACTTTCTTATTAGAAGTATACCTAAATACCTTACCCCTTATTACCTCTATTCCCCTAAAATACTACTACGATTTCCGTATACCTATCTAGTATATTTTTATAGTAGACTAGTTAAATTCAAGTATACCTATATTATATAACGAAATAATCTTAGTAGACGAGAATATTAACTAAAAGCTCGGTTTAATACTTTAATAAAGTTACTTATTACTTTTAAAGAGGATTTTAGCTTAATATCGCACTCTCTTAAGTAAGCTAAATACTAAAATTTAAGTAACTTCATTATTAACAGATTCTTGATAGAAATTAATTCGAGCGTTTTACTATTATATGCGATAGTATAAAAACTAATCTAGACCTTACGAATCTTTCGCTAATACCTATACAGAAATTAATGCGATACTTAAGTATAAGACTATTATAGCCTTTTAGAATAGCGGAGATAGCTAAAAAACGGCTTAGGATATAGTTCTATATAGGGATAAGTAGTTTAAAATATAATTACGTTACAAAAATTGAATTTCCTAACTACTTTAAATACGTACTCTAAATCTATATCTTTGGGAAGCCTATGCTACGATTTGAATATCTAAATAGGTAGTATATATTTCGGTGACGGCGGTGCCAGTGAAATTCTATACTTAATAAAGGAAATATATAGTGCCTAGTTCGAGGTCTTTCGCTAAATGAATATTACTACTATATTAAAGATTATAGCCCTCTATATCGAGGTACGGTTTTTGGGGCATACCCTTTCTTACTATTACTATTAGCGTTCCGTTATCTTAGTAGTAATAACTATTATCAAAGGCTACCTCGCTTTTACTAAAATTGCTTCCCTCTATGACCGCCTATAGCGTATAGCTTTTAGGTTTACCTAACTATAGCTTACTATATATTATAATAGACCTAGATTTAGGATATACCTTATTTAGTTTTATTACGTACCTATTTTCCTAATATATTAAGCGTATCGTATTATTGGCCCTTGCGACTAAAATAGGACTTCCCGTTATCTAATTCGGCT
>Ga0247768_1000889_pt1 | contig 10646 bp, 20 predicted proteins | sample UWRJL016104C6_FD_179944 | JGI IMG/M metagenome (GOLD analysis project Ga0247768, IMG submission 179944) | Plant litter microbial communities from Arlington Agricultural Research Station in Wisconsin, United States - UWRJ-L016-104C-6 | ecosystem: Environmental > Terrestrial > Plant litter >... | reverse complement strand
GTTGAATAACCCAGATCCCACGTGACATGATATCACGTGTTCCTCTGATCCTGCGCAAGGGCACCTGTACATCCTGAAGTCATCGTTGAGGTAAAAGCTGTATTGCCTTCGTGGGAACGATGGCAAGAATATATCGAATTCGGACCAGATGGCATGATCCGTACCGCGGCGGGTCGTTGTACTATCTCCGTAGTCTTCCGAATGGTATTTTTCCCGTCATTTATTGCCTGATTCGATGAAAACGATGGAGCTGATGAACCATACCATCGGTTTGCGCTGGACTCACGGGAACTTGGCCTACTCGGGATACTCGCTGTTCCTTCCCGGTCAATCTCAGAGAGCACGAGACTATCAAACCCTCTTATCTGTCTAGATACCACAAATGGGACTTTCGTTGCATTATTTCCCTGTTCTTCGTCTCTAATGCGCCTCCCTTCTCTTCCCGCATCATTTTTATCAACGTCAGCTTTCTCTGCGCATTGACGACGCTTCCGAAATGACCAGTTGTTTTTCACGTACAATATCAGTGGCCGATATGTTGAAAAGCACGCCGCAAGGAAATATGTTGACGACTCCGCAATGGTGTATAAGAGAAGATCGACGCAGACCCAGGAAGAATCGCGGAATATATTAACTTGAAAGACGCCAACCATGCGGACGATAGAAGCAACAATCCCGCTATTCATGTCAGCCTAGGTTACCAAATGGAAATGAGTGAGACTGAGGGAGGAAGTGATACCTCACGCAGTAGCTACAAGAAACGTAAATGTGATGCCCACTTTGATTTGAATTGAAGTGCGAAGCTTCCATACTTCCCTAACCGGTAACAAAAGCATAACAACATCGGTCGCGACGTTCGGTATTGCATTCCCCCGAAACACGGCGTTAATGTCCACAGAGCAGTCCTCATGGCTGGGGGCCCATAGTAAGGAGATAGGTTGACATTGGAGCAGCATGAAGAGAATCGCGATCAGACCATGAATGATTATCGCCGCGGCGGTAAGATACGTTATAATTCTAGCTGGCCCCAGCTTGAAAATTCGTAAAAAGAAGCATAAAATCGCCCCTTTCGAAAGTGTGATAGAGAGCGTGTAAAGCATTGGCACCAAGAGCAGGCCAATCTGTCTAAGGGCCTTGAGACTGGCATCACTTGTCTTTGTCGTCATATGATGGCCAACGTCGCCGCGAGAAACAGACACTGGCGAGCAAGTCAAAACCAGTCTTCAACAGTTCCACCGGTGGATCAAACCGCATTCCGCTATGGAAACCTACAAAAAACGGCAATACAGAGGCCAAGATTTAATGGTAATGATGGTATCATGAGTGCATCATCCCAACCGAAGCGCACCCTCGTCATTCGTCTGGCTACCACCCTCAGTGCGAACCCGATGGGCTGCAAAGCGATAAACACTATGGCCAGCCTTTGTAAGATGTAACCGCGGTAATCCGTGTAAATTGTTTTCGAAAAATCATACTGATCAGCAGAAATCCTAGTATTTTGGTAGTTCGGCATGACAGAAACGCCTTTGTCGTGACGTGCTTCAAAGGTTCAATAGAAGTGGGTGAAAGAAAAGCGGAGGAGGGAAAGATCAAGGACCCGAGCAAGGAGATGTATTTTCTACAAAGAGAAGAAAGAACTAGTTACTTTAAGACTGGCAAAGTCTAAAATGCGAAGAAAGTATGTCGGTCATCTGACATTGCGTTCCCCTTCAGTACTCCACCCAGCTTGATTCCAACCTTGCCTAATGCTGTGGTCTCGGAGTTTGCAGGACTGAGTTATGGCTCATCGAATAGTGTAGCGTGGAAATTAAATGCTCCAACAACGGCCCTAACAGGATTGGAGACACTGCCCCAATTACCTCTTTTCGATACAGACATGCAGGCACGGAGTTTCTCAGATGTCGCGTCAATATGATATCAATGGAACGAGGCAAGAAGGCATTAGTTGCAAGATCACATCCGTGCTGATTCGTCGGCGTTGCTCATTCGGATTTTATTTGAGCATCTGTGTCGTAAGGACAAGGACATTTTCATTTATCGGGAAGATGAAGAATTTCATGCGACCGCGCACAAGTTGGGCCATGGGGCTGAATTCCAGACCACTAACATTTGCCTAGAGATCTGGACCCCACCACTTCATCACCAAGAGGTATAAGCAGATGAAGAATCGGTGGTCGAAGTGGAAGTTGGGGGCCCGGGGCAGGGCGTGAAGGTCACAAATCAGCTTCTTGTGGTCAGGAAAAACGTTAGATCATGAGTGCAGATGTGGATAATGCGTAGCGGCATAATTCTTCCACCATATCTGGCCTCGCGGTTGAACGACGGAAATTATCATCCACCCACGACTTACCTCTATCTAATAAGAGGTTTTCCTAAAACTTTGTTTTCAGATCCGAACCCATCTTACAGTACCGACCCACTTGATCACCATGACTACACAACGAAGGTCGCCGTATCTGATTATGTTGAGTATCATTCGGAGACACCCTTGACACTCAAGCTTGATAGAAAGGAAGCCGGAGATGAGTTGATATATCCTAGAAATCTACTCGCAAGGGACCAATACGGGCTAACACTGGCATACTTTCTAGAGCAAAACCTTCCTTGGAATTCGCCGTCACATCACGTGACCAATACATTCACCACCTGACCCCCCGGGGGGTTGATCATATCGGTCACATCATAATCTTTCCGCAGATAGGAGGCTTTGCCGGACAGATGCTAGGCTGGGAATCTGTTCAACTACTAGTATTATGCGTGCATGCCGGGATTCTATTTACGAGGCCGCTTGCATTCCGCTTTAATTAGGATAAATTGAAGATCCAGTCTGGCGGTATCCCCTTCGGGAACGGCAAATGTTCATGTCATCAAGGGTATGGTTTCTGTCTTCCGTAGGTCCGGTATTTTGGATGTCAAAACCGGCCTGCATACTTAATCCGTTCACGGTTTTTTCATCACCGCCTACTCCAAATGCAAATCTCAATGCTGGCATTTCCATGGGGACTAACAATAGAGAGACTATCCAGAAAAGATTAGTAAGTGCATATTTAATCCGTGAACAGTCCCCAGTATCTGGTTCGGTTAGAAGTCTTGAAATAAGTCACGACACTATTCGACGCCATTGTTCCTAGAGCCAACGTGACGGTAACATCATGACGGCGCGAAGATTACCCGGCGCCCATCAAGCGCACAGTTCTGTCCCAACAATTTTGAAATGCATCTTTTAGTATCTGCGGTTTCATCAAAACCTCAACTAGAATGCACGTCCTAGGAGTAGTTAAGGGACGAAATGCACAATTTGTACCCCTGGAAGACAAACCAGACCTCAAGCTTACCACAACAACCATCAATTCTCGGACTCCGAATCCAGTATTTGCCACCAATTTTCAACGCGATAACATACTGAACAAAATTCGGCAGCTAGCTTGCTGCATGCCTGTGCGACATGGATCAACATCTGATTCTCGCAAAATACGAGTTCAGAATACCTTATTATGGCATAGCTCCTGAATGAGCTTCGTACGCGATTACTATACGTCTTTTGGTCTTGTTTCGAGCCTTCAGAAATCATGTTTGACCTTCCAAAAGTGTTGCTCGATTATCCAGCCGCAGTACCTCCGCCGGGCGTTGTTGCGCACTTAACGCGGTATTCTCCCGATCAAAAATGGTTTTATATATGTATTCCTCTTTTCACAATTGTATGCGGAACATTCTTGATCGTTCATTTGTATACAAAGGCGAAGATATTCCGTAGGATACAAGTGGCTGATTGTGAGTTATAACTGCACGGTTAAGACAGCTTCTTCTTGACAAAAGCTGATGGCATCTAGATTTCATCGTGGTGTCTTTCGTGAGTGGCTTGACAATATTCGCACAAGGGATAGTTTGACCATGAGCAGATCCTTTTTCTCGTTGAGATTGCCCTCGTAAGAATTCTTCTTACTTGGGGACTCGGCGTCCATCAATGGAACGTACGTGTTGGTGATCTGATGCACCAGCTTTTCGTAAGTCCACACGCAAACTTGAGAAGTCCCGACATTCGAAATTAAGACTGAATGTCAGTGGCTCAACATCATCGAAGCGGTATACTGCCCGTGTATATTCTTCGTCAAAGCCGCCATCATACTGCAATATCTCCAAGTCTTCGCTCCAAGTCGCTCCACCAATAAGTTCATGTGGTACGGAGGAAGAATCGTCCTGATTTCTCTCTTTATATTTTACGTGGTCGATGTGCCTCTTAGACTGTTTATTTGCGTTCCTAGAGAGAAGATCTGGAACCCTTTTTATCAGGGTGGAAAATGCGCAGACCAAGAGGCACTGGTAATGGCAAGCGCGAGTTTCAATGCGGCTTCTGATTTCATTATCCTGCTACTTCCGATTCATTCGGTCTGGAAGTTGCAAATCCCGTTGAAGAAGAAGATTCTGATCGATATATATTTTGCCACTGGTTTGTTGTGAGTGGATATCCAGAACTCTGTCACTGCTTCTGAAGGGCTGACTGTTGTAGTGCAACCCTCTCCGCAGCAATGAGGCTTTCCTACATGGTAAAGTTAGAGCATCAAAAGAAGAAGGACGTCACATATGAGATGACCTGGATGGGGTTATGGGGCTTTGCGGAGATCACCCTGGGAATCATTATCGCCTGTGGTCTCTCCCTTCCCAGGTTCTTTAGGGCTCATGCGCATACCTTCGGCATTTTGCTCGCCACCATTTCACGTCCCTTCAACTCTTTCTGGGCAAGCACACGCTCTTCCCATGGGAGAAGGCTGTCGGATTCATCAAATACCTTGCCCATTCCCCTGGGCGTGATGCCCGAAGGTGACGACAAGCCCTCGATTCGGAAGACGACGGAAATCGTGCAGCAACCCTCGAAGGTACGGCTGATGCCGTATGATACTAGCTCTACATATCCTGGTTCCGAGTTCGAAAACTATTCAGGGGCAAACGCCGTGTAGAATAAGGGAGACTGGATGAATACAGCTGTCACGTGCCACTTTGTTCCCGGAATGAACCTTTTGGATCCATGGCAACTTTTGTTCTCGGATTAGACCGGCTAGCCAGGTGGGCGGTGATCGTGTTAATATAACCTGAGCCATCGTCAAGAAGTGAAACTTGTACATGTTGTAAACCACATCCCGCGCTTGTTTTGCATGTGGCACAGGAAAGAGGCAAGGAGGCGTTTACGGTCGGTACTTCCACCGCTTCCGGACCTCACTTTCTTTCTCTTCCGCATTATCTTGCTATTTCCTCCGCCGATTCCTTCATGATAAAATAGGACTTCAGTCGCTACCATGAGTGAAGAAATAGTTCTTTCGGCCATGGGCAAAGAAGCAGTCTCTCCGACCATGAGCAAGGAAGCCTTTAGCCCGACCGTGAGCAAGGAAGCAATCATTGTAAGCAGCTGATCCGCCATTCTGGCGCAGTGGCGCACCAGCTAACATATATAGATCGGCGGCTCTATTGCTGGCTTGATGTGCGGTATTATGCTCAAGCATCACGGCTACACCGTCACGATCATCGAAAAGAATACCACGCAGTCCCGTCAAAGCTACGATGCGGGAATCAACATCGGCCCTGCAGTTGAAGAATTTCTACGGAAACATGACCGCGTAAAGCGGGATTTTGCAATAACATGTCCACCGGGAGCTGCAGTCAATATCCATGGAGAGTCAAGTCTCCAACGAGGGCAGACACTTGTTCTGACAAGTTGGGCCTTATTTGTTAGTATTTTGCGCGCGAACTTTGATGGACTCTGCTCGAAGGCCGTTCCAAACCCGCCCCTTGCGTTGGAGGGTGACGGTCCTGCGGAATTCAGGACTGGAGCACAAGTAACCGATATTCTTGAAGACGATGGAAAGGTTCTGGTCACGTACAAAAATGTTACTCATGACACGACGGGAATGATGTGGGCCGATATGGTAATAGTCGCCGATGGGTCAACCTCTTCAATGAGAGAGATTCTAATGCCAGAGGTCAAACGAGAATATCTTGGCTACATATGTTGGCGAGGAACCGTGTCCGAGGAACTCATCGATAGGAAATGGAACGAGCATTATTCCGGAAAAGCCACGTTGCATTTCATGAACTACCACTACCTTTTAAAGTCAGCTTATCGCCGCATCATTATAAAAGAGATCGATCTAACAGCTCCGCAGCTACACTATTCCATCGGATGACGGCGACCTTACTCTCGGAAAGCGTATGCATAACTGGGTCTGGTATTCCCAGCTTCCAGAGGGCTGTCAGGAAATGGAAGAGCTCTTTAAGGATAGACATGGGAAGACTCATCGTAGTACAGTCCCGCGAGGTCTGATTCAACGCGAGGCATGGGCCGAGAAAAAAACACAAGCGGCCTTGATGTTGCCAGAAGGGCTCGCAACGATCGTCAAGAAGTCACTCCACCCGTTTGTCACTAAGGTATATACCGTCGCGTCGCCGAAAGCTCTCTTTTTCGGAGGGAAGGTCTTTGTGGTCGGGGACGCCCAGAATACGCTGCGACCAAATACAGGTATGAGCGGCACTCATGCGGCATTTGACTGCAATACATTGGAACAAGTCATTGAGGGCAAAATGACTCCTGAGCAATGGGAGACTACTGTACTTCATTGGGCGGCGGCTCAGCATAGGTTCGCGGCAATAGTCAGTAGCTATGGGCTGTACACAAATTTGGCCGTGCTCTGGAACGCGGGTTGTTGGCTTCTTTTGCTTTTGGGTCAGAAAATAGGGCTTGCTTGATCGTAAGGAGCTGTTCTTCGCATCTAAAATGACTGTTGGAATGGTGCCAAGAATTTTGATCTTGAAGAGTTGAAGTATGCAAGAGAGAAGGAGACATTAGGAGGTTGTGGGGTGTTGACATAGAATATCCAATTTTAGTAACCCTAAAGATCAATGATTGGTCTTCTCCCGGGTTCAGCCCACTCGTCATGATTTCGCGTTCAAATCTGCGTATCCGCATGTGTGGTGGAACCATACCTGCACCGTCACTCAACAATGATAATCAAATTGCTCTCATTCTTGATGTTTACCTTGAAGTGAGGCAGGGAAGAACAATTTGTGGTAGCTTGAATATAGATGCAGATATTCGATCAAAGTATTTACATGTCAACGCAGAGAATCAATAGACCGCTGAAGCACATTTTTCTCTAGTAGACAAAACACCACGCCATGTTCACTGAAGTTTATTTAAACCTTCAGGTGGGGTATGTTGACGCCTCAGTGGCTGCATGCGGGGAACACCGTATTTCGAATCCCGATCGCTTAGCCTTGTTCTGGCTTATGACCCTGGCCCCCCTTCTCCCAGAGAACTATTTTCATCTTTGTCTGCTTCGTTATCTTATCCAATGCTGATCTCAACAACGGAACGCTCTTCATGTCTTCATATGGGTTTCACAATCGAGCCCCAGATGGAGGACGTGGCCCCATGTGGTTTCCACGTTGATTTCGCCCCAAGGTGGGTGAAGGGTGTGGAAGGTCTGCTGTTGTGTATCCGGGCTTCATAGGGGGCCGGGGTTGCTTTGATGCTACAGAGGAGGTATGTAGCATATCATCTGACCGTCTGCCCTAAAATTGTCCGTACTGGATTCCACAAGGCAAACATTCAAGGAAAATCTACGCAGCGTGGTGTTGTGGCGATATCGCAAGGACCGTCCCGCCTCTGTGTCACCACGGCCCATGATCACCTGTATCCACACATGCGGTCTTCGCATCGCCTTGTACAACCCACAACTGCCTTCGAATTGGGGGCCGCTCTTGCGATCCTGTTTTACAGAAGGCGCGTCAAGCACAACCGTCGAGGTACAGACATTGTTCTCACTGGAGCTTATATGACGGAGTACTAATGTATTTCCTCTTTCGAATGAGCGGATTTGCAGGCTAAGAAATGCCTTATATGAGAGTTGCCCCACGATATCTATAACAGGTGTGCAGTTCCCCGACCAGGATATACCAACACAGCCCCATTTGACAACAGCAACCACCACGCTTCGAGACTCGACAGGGGACCAGCCTCGAATGCCGACGATTAATTTAATTAGCTTGGCAGATTTACTTGAGGACGTGAAAGAGTATGTCGAGGGACGTCCGTAGAACGCGACGAAAGCGAAAGCGAGTCACAAAAAGAAGGCGAAACCAGGCAATCGATAGGTGAGAGAAGACTGTGCCGCAGATGTTGGCGCTTTCCATCCCATCGATCAACAAACCGTACAACCGGGACTTCGGATATCCCGCAGCCACCCGCGCTATTAATCCTAGAGAGGTTACAGGGATCCAGACGGCCCAACTAGTACTACATTGATGTTTTTAGACGAGGAAACAGAACTGAACAGTGAATGGATCCGCTTGAAGATGAAATGAAATAGTATATACCGCATCCATCACTGCCGTTTGTGAAGCGGTGGATTTACCTAAGACCCTAATTCGTGTCACGAGGAAATGAATTCACCACTGACTCGACTCTCGTCTTGTTAGCTAATTAGGTGAACCTTTTCTTGAACAACTTGACACTCCAGACCAGCAAGTCGTTCTTCTCCACATCTTCATCGATTGTAACTATGGCCTCGCAGGCGATAGAGCTGACCGAAGTTCCACCTTCGAAAGTTCAGAACGATGAATATGACGGCAAAATTTTGCAGGAGGTACCTTTGGACCAGGCCAATGAAGACCCTCATGGCGCAGCGGATGAAGGCCAATATCCTCATGGCTGGCGTCTTTTCTTCTTCCTTATAGGGTAATTTCGCATTTTCTTTCTTCGAAGCCATGAATATACCATGTGCTAATAGAGCAACAGCCTCTCCATAACCCTCTACCTTGGGAACCTCGAGGTTACCATCGTTAGTACGTCCAGCCTTGCAATGGCCAACGACTTGCGGAGTTTCGCAAAAATAGGTTGGATCCTAACTGGTTATCTGATTACCTATACCGGTATGTAGCTCTCGTACGCGGAGATTTTTGTAGCGAACTGATAGTCCTAGGCTTCATCATCCTCTGGGCAAAGTCAAGTGATATCTGGGGCCGGAAAACCTGTATCATTTCAGCTCTCGCGGTATTCATTATCTTCTCTGCAGCCTGTAGTGCGGCGCAAACGATGAATCAGCTGTACGTAAGATGACTGGGGTGAATAAAAGTAAAGCATCATTGACCTGTGAATAGCATCATCTTTCGAGCTTTCCAAGGAATTGGAGCTGCGGGAAACCTTGCTCTTGTTCCTACGATGTGTGCGGAGTTGGTACCAAAGCATCAATATCCTAAGATAGGTGCCTTGATGGCCTTGGTCATCGGGCTCGCGAATATGTCCGGCCCACTGGTCGGTGGTGCTTTAGGTAAACCCTCGGCCTGGCGATGGGTATTTCTTCTAAAATAAGTGGAGCTCCCTGAACTAGTAGATGATTATATTAACAACCTCTAAGTATTCCTGTCGGCGTCGTCGGAATTATCATAATGTTTCTCGCAATCCCGAACGGCTTTCCACATCACCACCGCCGCAAGCAACTGGGAACAGATGCCCCCCGAACTTCATTCCGGGCATCATTTAAAAGGCTCGACATTCCCGGCACCATATTGCTTCTAGGTGCCAGTCTTCTCTTAACCACTGGTCTTCTTGAAGGCGGGCTCGCATGGTCATGGTCATCAGCCATCTCTATTTCCATACTCGTGATAGCAAACATATTCTGGATCGCCTTCTTCTGTTGGGAGAAAATTGTTTCCAGCGAAAAATGGACTCAGGAACCGATGTTTCCATGGAGGTTCCTGCACAACCGGGCTTGCATGGCTGTACTTCTGTAAGTTTGTTATCCACTTCCTACAACCAACAACTGACTCTTTGCAAAGCTCGTCGCTAGTCAACGGCATCACGTACTACATTTTGGTCATCGACATCCCTCAACGCTTTATGACTGTCAATGCTCAGTCGCCGCTTCAGACTGGCATCAAGCTTCTTCCATTTACGCTAGTTGCTGCTATCGGCTCCGTGATCGCCAATCTTGCCATCAACAATGGACGCATCCCTGTGATATATGTTTACTGGTTCTTCTCCGCTCTTTCGGTGATTGGAACTGGACTTTTGACCACCTTGGGCCCGCAACGCGAAATAAACCGCGCGACATATGGATATGAGTGTTTGGCAGGTTTGGGAATGGGTGCGGTCTGGGGCTTGGCCGTTACTCTTACCCCCAATGTTGTAGAAGCAAGGGATTTTGGTACGTTCGCTGAAAAACATGACCACAAGGTATCAACTAACCCGGCATTAGCCACTGCCAACGGCGCTTTAGTTGAGTTCCGGATTCTCGGAGGTGCCATCGGCATTGCTATCATGGCATCTATCCTGGAAAATCATCTGAATTCGCATTTGGCAAACTTGATCACTCCGGACCAGCTCTCCACCCTAAAGAAGACCACCGCTATCATCAAGGAGTTTCCGCCGGAGCTTCGTGAGAAGGTGTTGCGTGTCTTTGCTGACGGGTACCAACTTCAGATGAAGGTTACAACTGGATTTGCGGCGCTTCAGCCCTTCGCCATTGCTCTTCTTTGGAAGAAGAAACAGATCAGACTGAACGCGAAAGACGAGAATAAGGCCGACACTAACTGAGTTCTCAGGAAGTGAATAGTGAGAGCGCCGGACATGTATTGATCATGGAAATATTCAAGGGTCC
>Ga0247768_1000888_pt1 | contig 10657 bp, 2 predicted proteins | sample UWRJL016104C6_FD_179944 | JGI IMG/M metagenome (GOLD analysis project Ga0247768, IMG submission 179944) | Plant litter microbial communities from Arlington Agricultural Research Station in Wisconsin, United States - UWRJ-L016-104C-6 | ecosystem: Environmental > Terrestrial > Plant litter >... | reverse complement strand
AGTTTATATAAGTATAGCGAAGCTAATCCCGCCTTATTATAGTAAAATAGCTTAAACGTATACTAAAACTTTAAGTATAAGGCTTCCTCGACCGGATAAGTTATTAGAATATTACGAAAGTAGTTACTCTATTCTAGGAAGATAATAAATTATTATTAGTACTTAAATATTACTAATTTATATTAAATAAAATGTTATACGTATACCTAAAATTCGAAGAAGTATAAATTTAATAAATCGCTAGTTCTATAAGTGGCCTAGGCTTTAAGGAAACGTACGCTTATAGGGTAGATATTTAACGCTTTAAGCTACTTTATAAAGTAAAAGATTATCTATAACGCCGTCGGAATTAGGGCGATTTAGGTGGCTATACTAGACCTACGAATTGTTTTAAGTATATAAAACTATAGTTATAACTAAATAATACTTATTATAATTAGTAAACTTCGAACGTATAACCGTATAAGAATCGAACGCGATTTTTAACGGCGACTTAATAGCTTTAGGTCTTACGCTATTAGAGTATATAGAGAGCTATACTTAGCCGGTCAAAAAACGGTAACTTTAGTTTATTCGCGACCAAAGAGCTAAAAATAAGGTTTTTGGCCTTACGCGACCTAAGAGGTAGAGTAGTTATAAATAATTAGTAAACTTTTTGGACGAGCTATTTAGCGAGGATAAAAATAATTTTATTAAAGTAATTAAACCGGTTAGTACTAAAGTATAAGTAGAGCTTTTCGTTTTTATTTTAATATTAATAGTACTCGTTTATTTTATTAGCTAAAGAAAACTATAAATATATAAGACTATACGTAGAGTTAGTTACTTTAGAATATTTTACGCTCTAGGAAGTAAAAGAGTAATTAATTAGGTATTTTAGACTTTCGCACGCTTTTTAGATTTTATTTTTTATTTTTCTTCGTATATATCGAGCGGGCCTTTCCCTAATATATATATTATACTTGTATCCGCCCTTAAACTAAGGCCTAAGCTATTACCTAAGCCTATTTAGTATAACCTTTACTAACGATATAAACGATCCTTTTATAGGCGTATAGAGCCTATCCTCTCTAGGCGTCGACCCTAGCTAGCCTACTCTTTCGATATATAACGAGTAGACGAAAGATAATCGGATTTAGGAGTTAGATAATATAACTAAGAGCTTAAAGAAGTATATTTATATTAATTTTATCCTTCTATATAGGGCTTAATAAGTCTAGGGAAATTAAGTCTATTAGAAAGGAATTAGAGGATATCCGCGTAACTTTAAGTAGTATAGAAGAATAGGTATCTAAGGTTTATTAATAGGGTAAAGACTTAATAGCGCACCTTTAAGGGGGAGAAAAGTAATTATAAAAAGCTTTCGAAATTACCAGAATTTAAAGTTGGATAGATAAAAGTCCCATTTAATACTATAAACTATTATATTATATTTTTTTATATTAAGTGAAGCACGGTATATATTTTTTAACTATATAACCTATACTATCTAGTTTATACGAACTTTAGGAGGATCTAAAGGTTTACGATTCTTCTTTGACTTCGGCCTTATAATTATATTTTTTCGCGTCTTTTAAAAGTATTAGAGTAATAGCTATATAGACTTTACTATATTCCTTTACGATAACTACTTTGTATGTGCCTTCTAGATTTTTTACTAAAAAGTAATATTTTAGGTAGATTTCTAGCTTATAATAATTTTTTAATCTTAGAGACTAGATTAAAGTTAGTAGGAGATTCTTTTAGTAATAAGGCTGCGTTTATTTTAACTCCGAGTAGTATCCGTCGGATAGATATCGGCGCTTCGATAAGTGTATATATCTAATGGCGTAACGTAGAGGAGGAAGAGCGATATTGCCGCGCGATAGAGACTTTGTATAGGAATCTATACTTCTATCTATTATAAAATAATGTGCGGAGAAATAAAATGTAATAAATTTCGCCCGAAAGGAAGGAGAATATAAGTTTAGGTAAGTTAGAGGAGACGATAGAGGAATTAGGAGAGAAGGTATCTAAGGGTAAAGGTATTTAAGGGTAAAGGCTCTATAGGTTTTATAAACCGAGGGTTTTATTTAGATTTTCAACTTAGTATAGAAACTTGGGTAAGTAGGGAAAGATTTTAGTAATTTATTATTATATTCTAGGACCGGGTTTCTAAAAATCATTTTTGAATTAGCTTATATAATATCACCTATAAGTCCGATATTTGGAGAGAATTTTATAGCTATATCTTAACAGCTCTTAGGGAGCCGTATTAGTTATTAGTAGTATATAGAATGTCGCTTAGTCCTCTTAAAAACCTTCTTCTCTACGTTATACTATATAGGCGCGTATTCCTAGAGACGCTACGGCCTTTCGATATTACGAATCTACTTGCGGTAATACGATGCGAGATTATACCTTCGGAGAGAGAGCGATATATAAATATAATGGACGATATATTTAATAATACTGGCGACCTCGCTTTAATAAAAACGTTTTCTATAACTATTCGTATATTTGGCTCCGACCTCGAAGTTATAAAAGAAAGGTTACGAAATCCCTAGAACTATTTAAGAAAGACGGATAAATATTACCCTTTTAATATCTTTGTAGTTACTATAGGTCGAGTAATAACTATAGATCCTATACCTACTCTTCTATAGGACTTTCGACCCGACTATAAACGGCACCTTATACCTAAAGATCTAAGCCGGAGCGAGATAGTTAAGAAATTTAAACCGCCTATCTCGATAGGAATTCTTAACTTATTAAAGTAGATCCTTTATGCGCCGTACCTTTCTAGAAGTCTTTCTAGCGCGATTTTGGGTTAGATTCTAGTATTTAACGCTCGGGAAGGAGTAAATATTTAGGCTTATATTTTTACTTTTAACGGATATAATTCTCTAATATTATATATAGGTCGTAGTATAATAGGTCTCGTCTTTAGCTATAGAAATAAAAATTATATTTTATTAAATCTATCCTTATTATTAACTCTCTATATTACTATATCGAATAACTAGTGCGAGAGAAGGCTTACCGGGAGGTTAGAGCTAAGCTTTCTTTAATATATATTGGCGAGTCAATCCCTAAAAGGAATTAAACGAAGTTTTATTATAGCAAATATCTTATATAGAATAGATTCCGCAATTACGCTGGATATTGGGTAATAGAGTTAAATAATTATTATATTAAGTTAGAGGGTATAAGATAATACTAGAAATATAATAAATTTAAATATAGTAAGTACTAGGTCGAGAATAACTTTAATTTCGATATAATACTTTAGTTTATTTTTAAGTTATTAACGTAAAAAAATAGCTTAAAACTATAGCGAAATTCGAAATACCGTCTATATCTCCGTATAGTAACGGGGAATACTATAACTAGAGAAGAGTAATATCCGAAAGATAAAGTAGAATACTACTAAATAGTTAAGCCAAAAACTTTGTCTAGTTTATTCTAGACCTAGTCCACCCGCTTATCCTAAATCCGTAGTCTATCCGCTCCTCCTTTCTTATCTATAATTCCGTCCCTAGGGAGTCGGAGCTACTCTTATCCGCCAAATAGTAATTATAGAGATTATTATATAAGTTATCTAGTACGAATAAAAATTAGTAGGAGCGATATAAAATACTAAGCCTGAGGCCACTATAAGCTAACGCTAATCGTTTTTAACGAAGAAACGTATCGCTTTAACGGCGAGTAGAATCGCAAAAAGATCTATATTATATTAATAGCTTATAAAAGTCTAAGGAATAGGACTTATAAGGCGTAATATCGAGTGCGTTTATGCCGGACCTAAGGTAACTTTTACTTATAGATACGGAGAGGTATAAGGGAGAAGGGGTAGATAAAACTTACTACGGTAGAATAAAACTTATATAACTGGGTAGGTATAGTGTACTACTCTAGACTTACTAACTATAAAATTTAATAAATATATATAACCTTACTAGGTAAGAAAAGGCGAATTAGGCTAGACGAGCCTATAAAAGGATCGTATTATACTTGCCGACGCAGTTCTACTTAAATAAGAAACTTCGTATATTAGGGCTGCTAAGAGTTTATCTAATAGTTTTAAAGATAGATACGATAAAGGAAATAATAACTTTTTATTAAGCTTTAAGAACTCGGATAGTTAATCGAGTAAAGTGCGCCAAAGGTTATAGCGTTTATAGGCCGAACGGCTAGTGGGCCTCCTCCGTATATAAAAGCATAGAAACTAAACCTAATAAAATGAGACGGATAGCGCAGGTGAAATATATTTTAGGTTCTGTTTCAAAACCAACTACTTACGCAATATAGACCCTACTACCATAAGTGCCATTAGTCGTATAACTATTATTAATACTATATGCCAACAGACCTTAACAGTCCCATTTATTTTAACCCCCTAATTATAAGGAATTCAAAAGATCTAGAAAACTACCTCCGCCGCAACTACTATAGCCGAAACGCGAGCGCAAATATTAGAAGCTTATAGAGTTTCCGCCACGACTTCTATAAGCGAAACGCAAGCGCAAATTACCGAAACCGCAAGTTTAACCGGTAGAATTATTACTATAGTACTATTGCTATACTACGGCTACCTCCGCTTTTTCTACCTTAAGAATTATCTAAAGAGTAAAAGATAAAACGGAACTTTATTACGCGGCTTACGTTATCTTCTATAGACTAAAGATAAGGATAACACAATTTCTAATTATTAGGGAAATAAAAAATACTAGGGATAGATACTTATAGTAGAGTTATAGTAATAGAGATACTTATCCTTATAAGGACTAAAGATATCTATAAGTTACGCATATAATATAAATATAAAAGTATAAGAGTTGTTTCTTTTAGTTATACGTATCTTATCAAAGGGCTAAGTGGTAGGATTAGGATAACGTAGTAGCGCTTACGTTGGATTTACTACTATTTCTTAATCTCTACCGATTTAAGGATTAGTAAAAAAAGGTAAGTAGGTCGCATTTAAGTATAGTAGGAATAGGATAGACCTAATAAATCCTAGGATAGAGGTGTTTAGTGTAAGGTAGAGTAGGCGAGAGTAGGTAAATAGAAAGTAATAAGGCTCGGAGAATAAAACTTACTTTTATTCTACTTTTCTTTATATCTCTTTAGGGTCCCTTAGCTTATATAAGATTTTAACCTTTTGCGTAATTATAATCGGCCCCTCCTATTAGACGATAAGAATTTCGTAATATAGAAATATATATTTATGTATAGGTAATAATATAACCGTGCTAATAGTATAGGTCTATTATACGATAAGAAACGCTAGTATGGGGAATCGTATATACGTAGGGGTATTAGTAATCGTTTCAAGAAGGGGGACGTACGAATAAGCTATAGTATAGTACTCCGCGGCTAAAAGTTTAACACCTTACGGCTATAGCGAATTAGAATAGAAATAGTAAATATAAGAAAACGTAGCCTTGCGGAGAACGTAAGGGCGGGAAGGCTGAAGATAAGTATATTTAGATTTGTTAGCTACCCGTATAAACGATATAAGCTCGAATAGCGCTACGGCTTCTATGCCCTCTTTCCGCTATAGATAGTGCTATCTAATTAACTACAGCCTATAAGTAAAATATAAGTAGGTACGCTAATATTTAAGAGCGGATTTCGTTCCGCTAAGAATTTGGTTTTAGAACTTAGTTATAGCTTATATCTACGTAGGCTATAGGATACGCTAGTGCGGTTATCTCTATATATATATAGGTCGAGAGCTTAGCTTCCGCAAGGATAGTAACTATTATTAGGGTATTAGCTAAATCGTCTCGTAGTACTCTAGCTAAAATATTAGCCCGCCCTAAGCGGGACCGGTAAATAAGAGCTTATATATACTACGCCCTATTTATAGCCTAGATACTTTAAGTTTTTTTAGGGAGCAGCGAAAGAGCGGAAACTACTATAAAGTAGCTCGCCAAAAATAAATAATCTTATTTAATTATACTTTCGATACTATTTACGAAGCTATAAATCCTATAAAGCGATTTTCCCGTTATAACGCTGGGGAACTAGGGAGTTTTATAATATTTATTCTTAGTAAGCTTCGTTTACTCTACTTATTATTAACGCGCTAACGATAATCTTATCTTATATTACGTAGCCGCCGTCGATAAAGGAAAACCCTTATTACCGCTTAATGCTTACTAAGAATGGATAATACTACCTATTTATTCGAAGGTCCCTTTGCACCTATTTCTTCCCTTTTATAATAGCTATTGTAGGCACTTCTACTATTTCCATAACCGATGTAATAGATTTGAAAGATTCGAAAAATTCGATAAATAGGCTAAATATAGAAGGGTACGGTTTTAAAATAATTATTAGAAAATAAGAAGATAATAAAAGTAATTAGAGAGAGCTATATACCTATTTAAAATTAGAATAAGAACCGCTAGAAACGTCTTACTTATTAGCGAGAGCTAAAATTTATATTATTATAGAGTACACTTTAGGTAGGCCCGGGTATAGTATTCTATTAAAACCTTTTAATAAATAGCTAGAAATATACTCTTAGTATAAACCAAATAGAAATAAGTTAATATAAAGACTACGAACTTCCTATGCCTTAGAGTAGTATAGTAAACCTACTAGGAGATTAAAAATATCGTAATAACCTAATAGATAAGTAGGTTACTAGAAAATACTATAAATATCCCCTACTTAAAGCTTTTAAATAAGAAGATAACGCCGGGAATATAAACAAAGATAGCAAAAATCTATATAGTAATTGCCGAAGATCGAAACGATAACACTCCTATAGCCTAGAAGAAATAGCCCTAATAAGCTATTAATAATAAATACTTATACTATTCTAGGCTAATACTATACTTAAATAAGTAGTCTATTTAGCTAAGCTAATATTAGTAAGCCCGAACTCTATTTTTGCGGTACTTGTTCTCGGTAAATCTAAAATAAGATAAAAGGGACTACGAGAGAAATAAAAAGATAGGCTAGCTATAAGCTAAACTAAATAAATGGGGGCCTTAACCGCGACCGAAGAGTATAAAAAAAGCTAAGGCCGGAAACTATAACTACTAGTGCTTAAGGTAATACGGCTTCTACGACGACACGCGCTATATTAGGTAGAAGCGTATTGGATAAGGACTAGTAAATTTCGTATATAGGCGGTAAGGCAACGGAGGACGTAGCCTCGTCTATTATATATAAATATATATATCCTTGGACCTAAAGCTAAAAAACGTAACGATTATAATAAATTTAGCTACTAATACTATATAAACTCTATTACTTCTAGCTCTTCCTAGTATAACCTTTCTTTACTCTTAATATTAGGACCGGTTTTTCTAAATAATATAGTATTCTAGGTTACTTGTCTAATCTATCGATCGCGGCGTGGGCGCGAAGAAAATAAAAAAAAACGGTTTCTAAGGCTTTATTTTCCTACTAGATAGCACGGGTTACTTTCTAAACTCTATTTATAACGGACTACTTTTATAAGACTTTAGAGCGGTAAACGCGATGGTTCCGTTTATACCCCTCCCTTGTAGGTAGTATCTACGCTAGGTAGTGTGGCGTATAGTAGTTGCCGTCTTTATACCGGAGTTCTTAGTCTTTGGGGATTAATACTAAGGGTAAAAGCGGTATCTAGTTTATACTAAGGGAAAAAATGGCCTACCGGGCTATTTTTTCCCTTAGTATAGCTAAATAATAATTTTTAGGGCTATTTCTCCTCGTTCTTTTAGGGTCTAAGGGACGTCCCCTATCCTATTTTATCCTATTATTACTACTATTCTCTTATAATGTTTCCCAAAGCCTCTTTCCTTATTATACCTCGCTCGGCGTATATTACCCCGTATAATTTTAATCGCAAAAGGCAAAAGTTTAGGAATTTTCTTAATTAAAGTAGAACTTTTTTCCTTCTATTTATTATAGAATAGTAAAACCACTTCGCTTTTGTTTAGATAGAGATTACTCCGTTCGATCTTAAAGAGTATCTAGAGTAAGTTTTTTATTATTCTTACGCCCGTTATAAGATTTACTATTATAATATAAAGCTAATCGAGTTTATTAATAGTTTATGTTATATAGCTTAGTAAGTTTACCTATCCTTATTCTATTACTAAATATAAAACTTTTCGAGCCCCTATTATTAGTAAGTTATAGATACTTAAAGTAAAAGAGTTTTAGTTTAACGATAAATAGGAAGGACGATAAAGTAGGAGTAATAAAAACTGGCTAGTCTTATGAGAGTGGGGCGATAGAAAATATTAAAAGTTATATTTTATTTTACCTACTAGATGCGAGCGCTTTTAAATCGGCTACTTATAGCGCTTATTTAATACCCTCTCCTAAACTTATAGCCAAATAGAGGGAACGGATTAATAACGCGTTTATAGAAGTAAGTTATATAAAGAATAAGAAGTAACGTACTAGATTAGATACGGAAAGTAGCGGGCTCTTACTATAGGCGCTCTCACGAGATAATTAATTATATATACTTACGCTAGTATCGTAGGTATTCTTACTAAATAGCTCTTCGCTGCCACTTATACTAAATAACCTTTTACTTGTATCCACTCTAAAAGTATATTAACTTGAGCTAGATTTCCTATCTTAGATATTTAATAGTTTATTATAGGATTTTATACCGATATCGTTCCCGTCTATATTAAAGCTATCGCAGGCGCTCGCACTATATAAATAATTTAACCCGTTTATTAGATTAGAGCGATTAAAATAACTAGGGGGGAATAGATTCTAATTAGGGAATTTATATTAATACCTCTATATATATATTATATCTATTATATATAAGTAACGCAATCTTTCTAGCCATAAATTAGTTAAACTTATAAGTATAGCGTGGCTATATCTAATATACGCTAATAAAGCTAGTATAATATCTATATAAATAGTGTAAGCTGAACTATAAGGCGTTAATAAGAAGTAGCGAGGTTTACGAGTACTATTATCGCCTTAATACTAGTAAGTAAACTTACTAAGCGTTCCCTAGCTCTTCTTTTTTATAGGTATAGTATTTCGGTTCTCGGTAAACTTCCTTCTAATAGGTAATAGAAAAAGATATATATAACTTAGTAAAATAAGCGGTTTACTCGAATAATTACTAGATATTTAAACTAATTCGGTTTAGTATCCAAAAATACATTTCCGCGGATAGTAGGTTAAATAAAGGGCGTTAAGTAAACCTATTAGGTTTCTTTAAAAAGAGTTTCCCTAATATTAGGTAAGTTTTAGCTTATATTTTAAAATCGTATTTTAATGCGAAATAGCCGTCTAGATATCCGTAAAGTAATATTTTTTAATACTATTCTTAACGCTTATACTAAAATCGACCAGTTAGTGTTAGTTTATTTACTAACTACCCTTTAAGATTATAATATAGAAACCGCGCCTAATAATCTAAGTCTAGGTATATCTTTAACGGACACTAAAGGTTAGTAGCTATATATAATCGAGTCTACTTATTTGCTTAAACTATATAATATATAATATAATAAGCCCTTCGGACTATATAGTATATAATATAATTCTACCGATTTTTTCGGATAGCGTAATATATAATATAATTTAACGGATACCTTCGGACTGCTTAATATATAATATAATTCTACCGATGTTTTTGAACTATATAATATATAATATAGATTACCTTCTTATATATTAACTACCCCTTATAATGGCTAGTATATAATAATAAACTCTATATTACTACTTACGAATATAGATTTATTCGGTGCGAAGTAGACTATCGTTTTAGGGGTAAAGTTTACGGACCTTTAACTATTAGAGATATGCGAGGAAGTTTCGGCCCTAACTAAGAGAAGGTATTATATATATCCTTCCGTTATCTATACTCTCTTCGTTTAATTTTGGGCCTTCGCTATACTAATATAATATAGTGCCTATAGCTTATAAGTATAGAATATTAGGAATAGGTAATAGTACCTTAGTAATTTCTCTTATTACTTTATTTCCTAAAGGTAGTGCTTTACTCGCCTATCCCTTACTAATATACTTATCTAAATATTATATCCGTGCCGCTGGCGTATATTTTTTATTTTTTTTTAGCTATACTTTTAGATTAGCTAGTAGCTCTTATTCCCTTTTACTTAGTTATAGTCTATCTAGGTATTCGGGCATAGGGATCGACTAAAAAGGATACGCTATAGGCTATATAGTTAGTATTGAGTTTCGTATAAAGGGGTTTATATATATAGGTTTAAGTAAGAGCGACGTAACCGATATAAGTTAGAACTTTTTGGCGTTAAGTATAAACTTTATAGGGCGATTTAGCGATATCGCCGCGGTTTGGTCGTATTCGGACCGGAAGATTATTTTCTTACGCCGATATACTTCTAAAAAACGGACGACTTTATTTAAAATTAATTAGTTTTTTATTAATTTATAGCCTTTATACTTAAGCTTTAAGTACGGCGAATTATAGTATTCTAAATATTTTTAAAGATATAACTAATTCTAACCGCTTCTTTAAGACGCCTAGCGAAGTCTTTAAAATATTAATAATATTAGGGCTAAGTCAAAGGATCTACTATATTATATTCCTAATCCCAAAGAATAATACTTACGTTTAAATTGCTCCCTTTTATCGCTATAAGTAAATAGCTTTAGATATTTTAAACTATTATAGGATAAAGCGCGGGATATATCGCTTAGG
>Ga0247768_1000887_pt1 | contig 10667 bp, 8 predicted proteins | sample UWRJL016104C6_FD_179944 | JGI IMG/M metagenome (GOLD analysis project Ga0247768, IMG submission 179944) | Plant litter microbial communities from Arlington Agricultural Research Station in Wisconsin, United States - UWRJ-L016-104C-6 | ecosystem: Environmental > Terrestrial > Plant litter >... | reverse complement strand
GATCTCTATGAACCGAAATAATGGATGTCAAACATTCGGTCAAGGGGCCTCTGGTCAGAACAGACGGACCGGAGCCAACATCCCACCCTTCTGGTCCAGCCATACACAGCCACCTCCTACTCCTACTTCCATAGTCTTCTTTGAGGTTTCCTTCTTGAACAGTCAAAAATGCGTGATTTCTACTGTTTGTTTTCGCTTTGTTTGATATCGTCAACTTTCGGAATTCTGTATAGTTGCTCGTCCGTCCACAGGACCGGAAGGGGCGAACTCAAACGTCATTGTAGGTTTGACTCTTCCTTAATTCGCTTTCGTCACTAATCTTGCGTAATAAATATCAGGTTTTCTCCATACTTGACTCTCAAAATAAACATCAGTAATTGTGTCCTCGTTCTTCCTCTTCCGAACACAGTCAACCAGTGACATTCCTCACTTCGAGACCAAAACTCGACCACGCTACCCCGAGGCGACTCAAGATGGGAGAAGTCAACCCCATAGTCTGGATTCTCGTAGGAGCACTTTGCTCTGGATCCATCGTCGCAATGGGTATGGGCATTCATCGGATCTTGACCGGTTTAGGTGGAGACAAAGCATTTGCTCATCGGAGTGCTGAGCAGGAGCAATATATGACGGATGTGCGAATAATGAATCTCAGGGCATTGGAGCGCGTGGCACGAGGAGGCCATATGCGACCGAAGGTACATGCTGGTCCAGCGTAGGTGGGAAACAGGAGTGAGATGGTATAGACAGCGGATACGACGACGGAAGGACAGGATACCAGCCATGATGACGAGGAACGATAGGATTTCTTGAAAGAGTGTGGGTACTGTGTTCCATGATGTGATCATTCCCTTGCATCAAGAGGTCGAGAGAAGAGAATTGGCTCTGAAGAGAATCCTGGAGAGGCACAGGACCTGATTGCATATACCTAGGGTAATTTTATTTTAACAATTGTTTTAGGGAATTATAGACTCATCTTAGGAGACTAATCCTTTCCGTTGCTCCCACGAGTTGTATACTAGAGTAAAGGAATCTCGGTGCAAGTACGAGCCGCCAACATTCCACCTCTCTGTGGGATATTAGTAGTTCCAGAGGACAGCGACCTCTCACTCACTCTGCATGCATGCGATTGGCTTCGATTGTATTATCTCTGATTGCGATACACCTGAACCCCCGAACGATAACACGAAAGGTGACCGTAGACAGAGCTTCCCGGGCTTGAACACCGCATCCTTTAGGGTCAGAAGCACAAATGCGCCGGCGATGCTTGGTAGAGAGGAAATGATAGCACAATTCTTTCCGCTTCTGGGAATGTAGAAGCATAAGAAAAATTAATTTCGTGATTGAAGGGCCAATGTCGAAAAGAAAGTTATGGCGTGTCTTGGTATCCATGACGCATACATGAGGTGCTGTCTCACCTCGCTACCCCTCGCCCGCGTTTCCAGTGCAACACTCGCAGCTCTGATGTTCAGATTCTGGTGAGAGGCTGTGATCTGTGGGCAAGCGTCAATATCAAATTGACGCCGCCAGTCCAATCGGTTCATTACAATATTTCGGTTTGCCCACCATCTCGCCGATCAGGCCGGACCGACGTTGTGACTATCGATACACCGGACGATAAGCTCGATTCACATTTTAGAGATAAGAACAGGTCAAGGAAACCTTTTAGAATCTGTACAGCACAATGCAATAGCTTTGCTATTTTGTTTTGGCAACAGGATGCTATAGCGTATATTTGTAGCTTCCACTTTCCTCGCGCTTCGGGATTCACTCGAAGTAGAAACTCGGGGCCACTTTCAAGCTAAAGGCCGATAGCTTTCCACCGCGTTTTAACCTCTTCTCCGTCAAATCAGCCTTTCCAGACCGATGGGCCAGGAATCGTATAGTCCTATATTCCGTCAGCTTTATCGAGCACCAAGCCGTGATCTAACTCACGGTATCATTCTCATGCTCGACCCAAAACCATTCAGACCCATGCCCCGGACCCTCCCAACTCACCCCATCAAACCCATCATACGCCCCCGGAAAACTCACAAGCTCATTCTCCTTCGGCAAACTCGTACCCTCTCCACTCACATCCAAATGGATACAATTCGGAAAGATCTGCATCACGCCCGTCTCGATGCTAATCATATCATGCTTCAAGATATATTTCCCCTTCTTCAAAGTCTTGGGTGTCGGGATATCGAGTGTCGCATGATTGAGAACATCAGCCATGGCCCAATGCCCCGTCGTCCAAGTCCCACTTAAAAGCCCCTTTTCCCAGATCTTGAACCAGATCGGTGCAGTGAGGTTGACGGTTTCGCAGCCAGAGTCTGGACACGCAGCCATATATGCCATCATAGGTCCATAGCCGTGACCGAAAGACCATTTATCGGCGCCGAAGCGAGTAGGGTTTGTGTAGTTGATGTTGATGACGGAGCCGGATTTTATAGGCGCGTGGTAGGATACGCTGTATGGCTCGCCGGAGTAGCGGCATGCGAGATGGTCGTTGTTGACTTCATTGATGCCATCCCAGGTCCATACGCGTTGAATAGTGCCGGTGGTTTTGTTAAGCACATGTTCATGAGCTCCGGTGTGCTGGACGCCGTCGATCGTGTAGAGCATGCCGCCGCCGTGAGCGAATGCTTGGGGTATGGTGGCTAGTAGCCATGCTGCTCGTTGTAGGGAATGCATCTCAAAAGGTGGCTGATCGCTCCGAGTCAGTTTTGGGCGAAATAGCGAGCGAAGTCCAAGTAGTGTCCTGGCGCTCGCTATATATATACACAGAGTGAATAAACATCATTCGGGGATTGTGTATCACGTTGATCGAGAAGCGTGTCCCAGACGCTGTGAGTTTGTAATTCGAGATTGCGACTGCATTGTTGCTCGATATAAAAGTTACTATATGTTGCTAATCGTAGTAGTGCTTCCGAAGTAGGCTGAATAGCTTGATGTACCATTGGACAAGTTCCATGGCCCCACCATGCACTAAACGGGTAAAATAGAGTGCTATTTGGACTCGCGCGAGAAGAGAAACCCAACCTAGGTGATTGTGCTGCTGGAGCTTGTATTTTCCGATATAAACGGTCCGCTTTAGTTATTGTCGGTAATTTTAATTCCGCTGGGCACAAGAATCATGGTCCTCGACTGTTTGGCGAAGGGATAGAAATAAATCATATTCATGGAAAGCGGAGTGTGCCCTTGTCCCAGGATCATCATAGGTTGGAAATGGGCGCAAATTGTGCTTTGAGATCGTAACTTCCGACCATGTGAGCGTCAGATACTGTAGCTGAAAGGGTGTTGAGGAAAGGTAGCCAAAGTAGCGCAGAGATCATTTCTCTATTCAAAAACTGTAGACTCACAACGCGCTGACGAGTAGTGTAGGGGAAAGCGAAAGCTGATATAAAACGATACCCCAACATCTAAGTCAAAACCTTGCACCAAATTGAAAAATGCCGACGGCGTTGAATGAACTAAAAGACAACTAGAAAGGACCTTCCCCAACAAAAGCCACAGATTCATTCTGACCCAATACTCCCCCCTTCAACAATCTCACTCAAAGGTCTCGCCCCTCCACTCGATCTTCTCCCCCTCACACTCCCATGCTCATTGCCAATGACCAAAGGCCTCGGTATCAAGTGCCTCGTCGGGCTCGGCGACACAATTGGCGTGTGATGAGACCCTCCACTCCCAGATCTCGATCTCGTATGTAGTGATCTCTGCCTTTGGTGTTGAACACCTCCAGTGCCTCCAGTGACGGTAACATCCTCCGAACTGTCATCATACCACTGCCTCGTACTAGCGCCCATGCTGTGTTGAAACCCTTCGTTTCCGGTTCTATTTCCACTAATGCTTCCACCGGATCGATTTAGGCTTCCGCTCCTTCTATGGGAATAGGTATAAGGGCTGTTGTTCGATTGCTGACCCATTAGACTGTCACCCCCAGGCAGCTCCCCGAGCTGCCACTCCTCAACTGAACCAATTCCTGAACTCCCATCCTGCCTCCTTCTTGCTGTGTTCGCGGTACTACCAGTTACCGCACCACCTTGTTGCCACCTAGCATTTGTATTCGTATACACCGTCCCATTCCAGATCAATTCTTCGCCATCATGAGCAACGCGCTCATGCCCAATCCTTGCAACAATCCCCAGAGCTTCTTTTTCGGGACCAGCGGAGAGTAGAATCGGGGCTCCGAAGGCTTTCCCTGTTTCCAGTGGACTGAGCGTGACGTGATGATCGAGATCCCACCAACCCCAAAGAAGCAAGATGACGGAGAATACGCCGAGGAGCATGATGAGAATCGCTGCGCCCAGTGTGCGTAAATCCGAATCGTACCATATTTCCGTTCCATTAAATGTGGCAGTAAATATTTGGGGCTCGACGTTAGCATCAGCTGTTCCGTTGGGTCCGGGAAAGAGGTACGCGGCTCGAAAGAGAACTTCGGAGATGGAAGCAAGAATGAAGGAAGAAGGAGAAACCCATGCTATCGAGCATTCAAGGGGTGTTTGGGGCGAGATGTCCCGGTATTGGGGGTTGTAGAAAATGTCGGCCCAGACGAGATTGTTGTTAGGGGTCTCTAAATCGGAATTATACGTGCGTGGACCGGAAAGAATGGCATGGGATTGAAAGATGGGACCTAGGCCATTGAAGAGGCTTCGAAGAGGGCCGGCACCGGTCGTATTGTCGGCCGTCTGTTTGTCGCCGGCGCTTGTGTAATTCGATACAATTACCCGAGGGCCCAGTAGTTCCCTATAATCGACTTCAATAATTTTCTCCTTAATGACAACAGGAAACATGACTGTCGCTGGAACAATATTGCAGGTTTCGGTGGTGACAGTCGCTCGGCATGAACTAGACACTGCCGAAATATATCTCATGGTCAGGAAGAGCATTGGAACCTCGTAGTCGTGTCTCATGTTCGTGGTGATTTCGAAGACCGTTTGGTCTATAGAGCCGGAGTCTAAGAGATCAATCTCTTGAGTCTCATTTCCGCATCCGTAGTTGATTCCTGCAGCGGGGACTCGGCCGCTACATGTTCCGTTTCCTGGACAGAAATAACCATCTCTTTCATCGGCAGTAATAGTACCGTTCAAGAACCACATTTGCTCGATCCCGAGTCCGTGGGTATTGATATGATTTTGGTCGCCTAGAAGCCCGTCTGGAATCGTTTGGGCTACCGCCATTTTGATATCGATATCTCTGCTCACATCCTGAGTCTTTACTCCAGTGCTTCTTTGCAGAAGGGGACCCTCCACAAACTTGGTACATGCGATGATGAGGCCAGCAACCGCGACTTTGCGCGCATCGCTGCCAGCTAAGAAAGCTGGAATACAAAAAAGCGGATTTGAACCATGCCAGGCGTAATGTAGTCGCTTTAAAGTCGTTCCTTGAGCCAAAGCCCTCCACCAACTAACTGCAATGCCGATACCGAGTAGGATCTCAAGCGAGGCTGAAAAAATTGACGACATGACTGAAAGTAGGACGTTCGGTCGCACAGCCCACGTTTGAACCGGGTCATTGTTGGAAGTGATCACGATAGTGACGCTTGTCACTATGCTTCCAATGAGTAGCGTACCAAATATGACGACAATGAGTGGCGTCCGTTCAGTGTGAGAATGCCGGCTGCGCAGTTTCGCTTGGCCTCCATGAGCGGGGAGAAGGCTGTGGGAGGAGTTGTCGGCCATCTCCTAGCGGTGCCCAACCACAATCTTCGCTGTACATGAGGTCGTGGTGTTAAGAAGGGGCTCCAGACTGATAATGAAGCATCGACTGTCCGAAGTGGAACCTTAGAAGTGTTGAAGACAGTGGGGCATCGATCGACCACAAAAGCTATATCTAGAGGACGACTGCGGCGGGTTAGGCAGACGCACTGCTTGTACTACTGTGGATGCATGGGCGTGGACGAGTGACTATCTAGCCAACGTTGTTGGCATGCAAGCTGAAGGGGGCATGGCGCAATCCTGCAGCCCTACCTCACTCAGGCTCACTGTCCACATCAAAGACCGGAGAAATGATAGACCCAGGACCATGGAAAACAACCACTTCGTATATTCAGACTGCGAATCATGATGGGGTGATCAACTCTGAGGCGGAAGAATTCGTAGATGGGGCGCTCAGCTCGTATCACGCCTGGGCTATTATTGGACGGGTAGGCTCAGCTCCTGCAGCTCAGCCACACTTGAAGAGATAAGTTAAGAAGCAAAAGAAAGAACACAGAAACCTCCCGAGATCCAGATGATCTGTCCACGTGGAGATGCATACGTGGTGGGGTTGTAGACATATATTTCATTCTGGTTTCCACCCAAATACTAGGTAGTGTGGTGGCTTGAAGGCCTAGCTGAAATGCCACGGCACTGAAGGGGGAGCTGAAAGAAGGTAGCGAAACTGGAATAAGATAGGTGTTAATTTGCAGAAGCAGTGTATATAGAGAAGTTCATGCGGGGTAAGATAGACAAGACGTTAAATAAAGGTTCTTAGTCTGTGTGATTGGCCCTTAGCGTAGTTCCCGAAGAGCAGGAGCCGAAGTCTCACTCAGCAGACCATGAAATGCTGAGAACTGAGATATGAAAGAAGATGCAGAGCGGTCTTTCGTTCTCATCAACGAAAGGTCGGACTAAAAGTCTAGGTCGAAAGTGCTTTCATTGCCAGGGAACCAATATAGAGGAGACTTTAGTCCCTCGACAGGTTCGACAATGCCGTGCCATGGATGCTTCTAACTGCAGGCTGGATTGAGTGAAGACATAATCCATCATCATGTACCCCTTAGTAGCCTTACGGGTATCTCTGGAGGGTGCAGTTTTAACTTTCGCGGGCGGTAGCTTCGCTTATGCCCAGACCACCGCTTGATTCGATGCCAGGGCATATCTTCCACAAAAGGTGATGTGGTTCAATTCGGCAGCGACAGTTCGTCTAGATTATAACAACTTCTCTTTCCCCAAGAGATTCAAGTATTTCCTTCGTCCTCTTGTCGAGAAATCCCAACATACCTATGCGGACGAACTGCCCCGTAGGAAGTAGTTGAAGCAACAATCCCTGTATTTGTGGATCGTCGCTTCCAAAAGAACAGATTGGCAGAAAGAACGCTGATTGGCAAGTTGTGTTTGACCTGTCATCCAACCCCACAAAGCTATATCGCTCGTTTATCTCGAAATGAAAGTTTTCAAGGTTGCCAGTTCCAGTTTCGATATGTGCTTGAGAAAACGGGGTATGGCTAGTCGATGTCAATAATATTCGCGTGAAGTGCAACTCGGTCCTTTCCCAGGAAGCCAAAGCGAACTTGCTCCTGATCCGGATCCAACCACTCTCTACTTGCCCAAACGGATTGGTGGGCGTGGCCAGATCAATGCCAATATCTAAAATGGTCGCGTAGGTCTCGTATGTAGGATCGAGGCGCAAGAGCTCATCAATTGGCAAGTCTATTTCACCATTGATAGAGGCCCACGACCAAGATGGTGCGATATAAGGTTTTGGAAGATACGCATTTTGATCGGCGGTCCATAGAAGGGAGTATGGCAGATGGCATTTCCAGAGACCTGCAGCATACGGACTTTTGAACAATTGTTGCGCCTCTCTTGCAATCCCAGACAGAGCAATAAGTTTGTCTGTTGGGTACGTCAAGTTCGTTTTGGAATAAGCTTCGATCACTCTCGACCAGAGCTTGTCTTTCATGGCTTCTTCTTTGTCTCGATACCAACTGGAAAGCTTTCCTGGCACCAAGTCTCGTATATACACGTCCTCCGAAACCCAGCCATGACGAAAGATCGTGGGTATTGTTTTGGGAAAGGACTCGCATGCATAGTTCTCTCGACATTCCCAGAAAACCTGATCTGCGGAGAAATGTAGGACTCGTGGCGACAACAGGCGTTCCTGCAAAACCCAACCTCTTTGGTTAAGCGGAGCATTGTCTACGTTTTTTGTCCATATCTCTGGATCAACGATTTTGAGCCATGCCGGTTCGTCTGAGTCCGAACGTTCCCGTGGAACTGGAAACCATGCTACCTTCAAAGGATCGCGGCTGCGATAGCAGCCTTGATGACAATCTTCTGCAGAGGTAGCGGAGATGTTGAGATATGTATTGGCGTATATCATGCTCATATTGGCTGCTTCACGTGTCCAGTCCTCCTTGTCGTCTTGAATGATGCAAAGGCTATCGATCCAAAGAAAAGGGGCTCCGAGCCGTCTCGTGATGTTGATGGCATCCCTGAACGTTTCTGGCAGTTCTTGTATATTTATTTTTTTCCGAAGTTCACTAAAATTTGCCGATAGAAGTTTGGTGACTTGGCCCGAATCAGGCCCCCAACGGTGGCTTAGTGTTGTATAGTAATGGTCTGAATTCCAGGATGTCGAATCCGGTAGATGCAGGTATGGGTCTTCGTTTTCTTTGCCAACATGTATCAGCCGAGTTGGGAACCACAGGCCATCTGTCACCCCTTTGCACGTCTGATGGTGCTGGTTACAGCCCGTTACCCAGTACTGGATAAGAGTCCAGCTTTGGTCTGATCCAGTGTTTTCCCCGAGCAACCTCTTTACCCCACGGTGGTCCCAAGATGTTTCCTCTGTGACAACTTTTCGTCTCAAGTCCATCTCTTCATGAAGTTCTTCCATCGTAACTGGGACCGCGCGAAGAGATATCTCGAATGAACCTTCTTTAAACCATTTTGGAGTGCAATTGGCCAGCAATTCAATGTTAAATCTTACCGTAATCGTGGATCTTTTCGCGAACCATAGGTACTTTGTGAACGGAGCTAGTTCACAATCTTTCGTGAGATCGGCTCTATCCGCAACAATACGAAAGAATTGGTCGCAAATAAGGCAACCTAGTTGCGCAGATTCTTGAAGGCTTTGCAGAGAAGCATGATGATCTTCCATTTCCCAAGAATTGATGCGTCCCTTATGCACTCTGTTGAGTGCTGCTGTGCAAATATTGCAGAAGTTCTCGCTTATTTTCAAAGCTTGTTGAGGGAGAGCACTTGAGGTATCACAAGTGATCTCCTCCATCATATAAAGCTATAGCTTACCGTTTAATGTAGCAAGAGAAGGCGAAAAGGAGTGAACCTCTTCATAGGACTGCCAGATTTTCTTTTTGCAAGGTTGGTACCCACGGAGGATAGTGGCGTTATCGAGGTCAATTTTAGGTTACTAGCCGCTCCACTGTTTGTTTCGCTTCTACGCTTCTCGAATTGATACAGCTGATAGGTTTGTGGTATCTAATAAAGATACAATAGTCGGCTGGCAGTGTCGGGACCGATCGCAGCCGACGTTTGGAGGAAGCGCAAGGGTATTTTTTTGTTGTGGTTCTCAACACATTGTGCTGAATCAGTCAGCCAAATGCTATTCTGCATTTACCCGCTACGTCGTGTTAATTCCTTCAGTTGCATAACATACCTCTAGGTCAATAGGAACGCAGAAAGCTCCTGGCAGCTCCTAAACGTGGGTACGCTTATCCCTGATAATGAAATCATCTCCTTACATAGTAGCTGAAGAGGAAGCTAGAAAGGGGGGCCAGAATGGAGGACCAGAACGGAGTACCAGAACAGAGGCTGAAAGGAGGTCAAGGAGGGAAGCTGAAGGAGGCTAGGAAGGGAAGCCAGAAGCAGTAGTAACAAGGACTACGATAGCTCCTAGGAAGTGGTCGGAATTCGATAATCACTTGGTTAGCCGTACTTCGGCCAGATGTAGCTGCGTACTAACGACATGAGGTAGAAAGCAACCAAAATAGACCAGGGAAACATCGTCTTCGAGGGCTCCAGCTGGCCCCGGGCCCCGGGGAACGATTGATGCCTAATCACGTGATCCCGAAATCAACGTCGGAGGTTGGTCCGCGCTAAACCATTTCCGGACAGCACCAGATACCACTATCCCTCGACAGGAACCAATTTGATACCTCACCTCTCACATCAAACCCCCCACCCACTACTCCTTCACCATGGAATCTCTCCCGGACGAAATCCTCCTCCAAATCCTCTCATGTACGTTCGTACCACCATTCCCCCCCTATTTCCCTCTCACCCCGCACTAACACCACCAACCCCGCACCCAGATCTCGAACCCCGCAGTCTCATAACCCTCCAACTCGTCTCCCACCGCCTCCTCTCCATCGCCCGAGACAACAACCTCTGGAAACAGCTATGTTTCTCCCACTCAGTCGCCGAGCAACGGCGGCAACGCCACTTGACTTTCTCCACCACCCAACCTGGCTCACAATGGGTGGAACTGGCGCGCGCAGCGATGGATGCCATTCAGAATCCGGCTACAGCAGCCACCACCACCACAACAGCAAAACCACCTGAGCAGAAGAAGAGAGCAGCCTACCTAGCGAGCTGGGAACCTTCGTATCCCGGCGAGAATATCGATTTCTATGGGGATTATGTGCAGAGGCATGGACCGGTTAACATCAGTTGGTTTGAAGATGCGCGATACGGAGCCCGAGACGACGGATTGCGGTATGAAGCCACGGGAATGGGAATCCTATACAATGAACAAGGCATAGCAGATAAACTGGTAGCCCCCCTCGAAGACGGCAGCATCAGTATCTGGGAAGCCTCCTCCAGCACCTCATCAAATCGCCGTGGCCACATCATCGCCAGAAGCCCAATCGGCCTCCTGTCAAACCGAGGACCAGACCTGGACATCGCAACCCGACTCCTGCAAACCCAAGCCATTATGACCGAAACCCGAGCCATCGAATC
>Ga0247768_1000886_pt1 | contig 10673 bp, 9 predicted proteins | sample UWRJL016104C6_FD_179944 | JGI IMG/M metagenome (GOLD analysis project Ga0247768, IMG submission 179944) | Plant litter microbial communities from Arlington Agricultural Research Station in Wisconsin, United States - UWRJ-L016-104C-6 | ecosystem: Environmental > Terrestrial > Plant litter >... | reverse complement strand
CACGTCATTGCAGGTCCGAAATAACCACTCGCAACGCTAGCGTTCTGCATTGCCGCCTGACATTTTTCTGCGACGCGGCCTACCGAGCCGCGCAAAACCCAATCCCTCTTCTCTGATCTCTGCGCTCTCTGCGGCTCGGCGGTTAAAATCAGGGAGCGCTCCCGGCATTCTCCGCTCGAGAGAGCCGGCTGCGCCATCGTGCGCATGCCGCCCTGGTCCGGAACCCTGTGAGCTGCGAGCTGCGATGCTGGAGAACGAGCGCCCCCTCTTCCGGAACGGTACTAGCGGAGCATGAAGAAAATCAGCACGCCGGTCAGCGACACGTACAGCCAGATCGGTAAAAAGACACGATTTAAGCGGCGGTGACGCGCGAAGGCACGCGTGAATGCGAAGTAGAACGACGTCAGAGCCAGCGGCACGACGCTCAGCGACAGCAAGATGTGACTGATCAAGAGAGCGAAGTATACGAGCCGGGCAGGTCCGGTGCCCGTGAACTTCGTGTCGCCGTGCACGAAATGGTAGCTGAGATACCCGACCAGAAATAGCGCCGAGCTAGCGAACGCGCTGACCATGAGCAGCCGATGCAACGCGATCTTCTTCTGCCGAATGGCCACATAGCCTGCCACCAGACACAGCGCCGAGAGCGCGTTGAAGCTGGCGTTGACCGCCGGCATGAAGCTCAAATCGGGCCCGCCCGCGCTCCGCCCGCGTAGCAAGATGAAGGCGATGAACGCCACCGCAAGCGCGGACAGCACGGCGTTGAACGTGAAAAACGTACGGTCGGAACGCGGCGTGACCAGGGCGTCGGAGTCCATCGGCTGCATGCCTTAGCATCGCCCGAGCCCGGCCGGCAGCGGCAAAGCGTCACCTTCGAAGGCTCGCGGGCGGATTGCCGAGAAAGGCAGAGCTTGCCCCAGCGTGGGCGCTATTTCGGAAGGTAGCTCTGCTGTTCTTGTTTTTGCTGTTGGGTCTGGGTAGTGCGCGCCGCCACCGCGGCGGCCATGGCGACGACATAACTCGTGGTGGCCGCCGAGGCGCCCTGCTCCGCGGCGTTCGATGTGGGCGCTTCATCCCCGTTCGCTTTCGGAGCCTCCGGGGGCTTCGGCTTTGGCTGGCAGACGCAACCCGGCAGAGTGTCCGAAACGAGCACCAAGGCGCCCATGCGCATGCCGAGCTCCACGCAACGCGCCTCGCAATCCGCCGGTCCTTGATGCTTCGATTCGAGCTCACTGGCCTTCATGTATCCGGGGCTGCACGCAACTAGACTCGTTGCAAAAACGCCCACGGTGGCTGACCAATAGCGCCTATTCATCTTGTTTCGTCCGGTTCCTGGAGAAGTATGGAGGCTAGCAAGCTTCGCGGGGCGAGAACATCCATTCCCCCTGGCATTGTGCGCGCGCCATCGTAGGCTTTGGAATCCCCCTCGAGGAGCGTGTCATGCACACACGAAATCTGGGCAATCTGACGGTCTCGGCACTCGGACTCGGGTGCATGGGCATGAGTGATTTCTACAGTGGGCGAGACGATGACGAGTCGCTTCGGACGCTCGACCGCGCCCTCGAGCTCGGGGTCACCCTGCTCGACACGGCCGACATGTACGGTCCATACACCAACGAGGAGCTCGTCGGACGAGCGCTACGCGGCCGGCGTCGGGACAGCTTCGTGCTCGCGACCAAGTTCGGTATCGTACGGGGTCCCAGGCCGCAGGACCGCGGCTTGGACGGCAGTCCCGCCTACGTGAAGCAGTCGATCGACGGCAGCCTGCGGCGGCTCGGGGTCGACTACGTCGACCTGTACCAATACCACCGCGTCGATCCGAAGACGCCGATACAAGACACGGTCGGCGCACTCGCTGATTTGGTGAAGGCCGGGAAAGTCCGCTACATCGGGCTATCGGAAGTGAACGTGAGCACGCTCCGCAAAGCGCACGATGTCAGTCCCATCAGCTCCGTACAATCCGAGTACTCGCTGTGGACGCGCGAGCCCGAGGTCGACGGCGTGCTCGAGACGTGCCGCGAGCTCGGCATCGGCTTTCTGGCTTACTGCCCGCTCGGGCGCGGCTTCCTGACCGGGCAGATCAAGAGATTCGAAGACTTCGAAGAAGACGACTATCGCCGTTTTTCCCCGCGCTTTCAGGGCGACAATTTCCAGAAGAACCTGGACCTGGTGGCGGGTATCACGGATCTGGCCCGAGCACGTGGTGTCACCGCGGCGCAACTGGCGTTGGCTTGGGTGATGGCGGAGTCACCGCAGGTGGTCCCCATTCCCGGGACCAAGCGCCGAACGCATCTGGAGGAGAATCTCGGGGCACTCGAGCTGCAGCTGAGCAAGGCCGAGATCACGTCGTTGGAAGCCGCCTTTCCAATCGGCGCGGCCTCGGGCCCCCGCTACCCCGAAGCCATGATGGGCAGCCTCGGGCGCTGAGCGTACGGTCAACACGCCGCAGCGTGACAAATCGCGGCGGTCGAGAACGTGCAACGCAATGTTTCAGCCCGGAAGCATGGACTCGAATGACTGGAGCTGCGGGCGGTTGCACGCGCGAGGTCGGACAGCCGCTCGGCGATCAAGTGGGGCATGTCTGCGCGATCGCGACGGCATCCCTCTTGCTTGCTTTGATGAGTGGCAGGCGTGAGCTCGCAGGCATCGCTGCAACAACGCTCGGCCGAAACAGCCAGAGACCAGCCATGAGCGCGCAACCAGCAATCCCCGACAGTACCCGGCTAGTGCCAGGTAACATCGTCGGCAATAAGTATCGGATCGACGGCTGCCTCGGAGAGGGCGGCATGGGCGTCGTGCTCAGCGCGACGCACCTGGAGCTGGACGCCCCGGTAGCCATCAAAGTAGTGCGCGAGGAGTATGCGGGCAGCGCGGACATCGTCTCGCGCGTGCTGTTCGAGGCGCGGGCCGTGGCACGAATGAGGAGCAGCCATGTCGTGCGCGTGCTGGACGTGGCGCGTCTCGACTCGGGCTGCCCGTACATCGTGATGGAGCAGTTGCAAGGGGTGGACCTCGGGCAGGCGCTCTGGGATCACGGCGCGTTCTCGGTGCCGCAGGCCATCGACTACCTGCTGCAGGCCTGTGACGGTTTGGCCGAGGCTCACAGCCTCGGCATCGTGCACCGTGATCTCAAGCCGGGAAACTTGTTTTTGGCTACGACGCCCGAAGGCATCGTGTTGAAGGTCTTGGATTTCGGCATCTCCAAAGAGGTGAGCACACCGTTGCGCTCGGTCTCGCGCACCTCACGTACCTCGCTCACCAGCGCGGGCGACCCCGTGGGCTCGCCCTACTACATGGCGCCCGAACAGATGCGGGCCTCGCCAGACGTCGACGCACGCGCCGACATTTGGTCTTTGGGCGCGATTTTGTTCGAACTGACGTCGGGTCAGAGTCCCTTCGAAGGCGAGACGATCACCGAGGTGTGCGCCAAGGTCTTGACCGAAGATCCACCGTCATTGGCCAAGATCTCGGGCGGCACCGTGACAGAGCTGGACCACGTCATCGCGCGTTGTCTGGAGAAGAATCCCGAGCGCCGCTATCAATCCGTAAGCGACTTCGCGGCCGCCTTGCGAGCTTGGCGGCCAAGCGAAGACGTGGAGCTGCCCCAACCAGAAGCGAAGACACGCAAGCGGCGCTCGGCGCGACTGCCGCTGGCAATGCTCGCCTCGAGCGTGTTGCTTGGGCTGGGCGGGGTCGGCTTCTGGCAAACCCGGGGGAGCGCTGCAAGCTTGGAGGCCGACGTTCGGCCGGTGATCGCGGCGGCAGCCACACCCATCTGGCGCGCGCTTTTGGAGACGCCCGAGGTGCAGCCCGAAGCAGGGGTTCTGTCCATGGACCGACGGCACAAGAGCACCTCGACAACGAACACGAACACCTTTCAAAGTGCGTTCATGAAACCGGCCCTGCCGCCGACCAGCCACGAAGTCAAATCGCCACCCCGGACCGAAGCACTTGCGGATATCGGCAGCGAAGTGGTCGCGACCACCGATGTGGTAGCCGCCGCGCTCAAGCCGGCAGAGCCTACAGGCGCCGATGCCGCTGCGAGCGCGAGCAACCCGGCGCCCGAGGACGAATCCTCGGGCAGCGGCCTGGACGCAGTGAGCCATCGCTACGGCCTCTGAATCTCGGGCTTTCAGCGAGCGAGTCGTCGCAGCGCCCGGAGCCGGCTAGAACGGCGCCTGGGACATGTTCGACCTGTTCAAGAATCGACGACGCGAAGCGCTTCGCGCACAGCCACTCAGCTCGGAAGAGCGCGCACTGCTCGACAAAAATATTCCCTACCTCAGCCACCTGAGCGCCGAGGACCGGGACGAGCTCGAAAAGCTAGTGCGCATCTTCGTGGCCGAAAAATCGTTCGAGGGTTGCGCTGGGCTCGAGCTCACGGACGAGATGAAATTGACCATTGCCGGTCAAGCCTGCTTGCTCCTGCTGCATCGCGAGACCGACATCTATCCGAACGTCGACTCGATCCTGGTTTATCCGAGCGCCTACCGCGTCCCTACCGAGGAGCACGACGGTCTGGTCGTCATCCAGGAAGATCAGGAACGGCTCGGTGAGTCGTGGCAACGTGGCCTGGTCGTGCTGGCCTGGGATCACGTGCTGTCGGGCGCGGCCCAGCCGCGCGATGGGCAAAATGTCGTGCTGCACGAGTTCGCCCATCAACTCGATAGCGAAAACGGCGCGATGAACGGCACGCCCGAGCTTGGCACACGCGCGCGCTACACGTCCTGGGCGCACGTCTTGGGAGACGAGCTCGAAGAGCTCTCGCAACGCCTGCACGCCGGGCGAAGCACGGACATCGATCCCTACGGTGCCACGAATCCCGCGGAATTCTTCGCCGTCCTGACCGAGATGTTCTTCGAGAAACCGCGCGCGCTCGAGCGCCGGCACGCCGAGCTGTATGCGCAGCTTGCTGATTTCTACAAGCAGGATCCGGCGCGAAGCCAAGACTAAAAAGTGAGGCAAAGCAGCGCGTGCGCCGACACCGTGGCGAGCCCTGCAGGCACCCTGAGCACCCTTCTGTGCTGCTCGTGAAACTGTACTGAGGCGCCTTGCCCCAAAAGCACGCGGTTTCACAATAAATTATCCGAGCAGTGCCTGAAACACTGGCCAGAATCATCGGAAAGGGGCACCGTTCCAAATAGTCACAGGCTCCCCCGCTCCCGCAACCGTCGCGAAACGGCGTGTGGGCCAATGTGCGAAGGATTCGAGATTTGCCGTTTTGGTCCAATAAGCGCTCCCCCACATGCCCCTTCCACAACCGCGCATGAACCGCTCCACCCGCATTCGACCCGAGTCGGCCGACCCGTTCGCCATGCAGCTCGCCTTGTCCCGGGTACACGCCCGGCTGGTGCCCATGCAACGGAGCGACCACGGTTACGCACTCGATCCGAGTGCCAAAGGTTGGCTCGAGCTGCCGGCGGGGCGCGGCTTTGCGGGTTATGGCTTGGACCGCGCTTTGCGCATGCTGCTCGACGTACTCAGAGGACTGACTGCGCTCCATGACACGTTCGATGCCGAGGGCATCAACTTCGCGCACGGTGAAGTCGCGCTGACGCAGTTCCGGGTGGACAGCGAAGGCGTGTGCCGCCTCGTGCCACTCACGAAACGCCATTCTTCGACCGTCGACTCGACGCCTGCCAGCGAAGTGCTCGGACACCTGGCCCCCGAGCGCTTGCTCGGCGAGCCCGTCGATGCGCGCGCGGACGTATTTAGCGCAGGCGTGTTGTTGTGGGAGGCACTCGCGGGCCGGCGCCTGTTCAACGAAACCAGTGCGGACGCCATCATCGAGCGCTTGATGGGCGAGAAGCTGCCCGTGCCACAACTGCCGCCGGAGCTCGCCTGGGCAATTCCGCTCAAGTCGATCGCGACTCGCGCGCTGGCCGTCGATCCGTACCAGCGCTTCGCAGATTGCGCGGAGCTGGCCACGGCGATCGCCATCGTGGCCCGCGAGCGCGTGGCCACTCACGCCGAAATCGCGACTTTTTTCGGCTCAAAAGGGCGCACGCTCAATTCGGTTGCGCAGCAACGGCCGGTCCCGACGCGCAGCTCCACATTTCCCAGTGTGAACCTGCCTGCGCCGCCGCCCGCCATCAGTGCGCCTCCGTCGTCACGCAATGGCTTTCCGTTGGCCACGTCGTCGACGCGCACGGTCACACCCACGCCGCGCTCGGTCAGGCCGTCGCCCTACTCGGTCACGCTCGGACCACGCGCGGTCACGCCAGCGCCGCGCGCGGTCACACCAGAGCACGGCTCGATCGCGCCCAGCTCGATCGCGCCCAGCTCGATCGCGCCCAGCTCGATCGCGTCTGTCGCTCCCGTGTCATCGGGGGTTCGCGGCGTGCACAAGTCGCCGTTCGCGACGCTACTCGGTGCGGGTGAGCATGTCCCCACATCGCATCGTCGCAAGACCCTGACCTCGGTGGGTACGCCATCCTCGGCCCTCGACCCGTTCGAAGCCGCACCCCCAAGCAGCTCCCCGCGCTCGTCGAGCTTGCTACCTCCGCTGCCGGTTGCGGCGGCCAGTACGCCGGCCATTGCGGCACCGCCCTCGCAAGCGCGCACGTCATCGTCGGCGGTAGTCGCTCGCGCGACACTCGAGTCCATCCCTTCGGCCGAAGAGGTCGCCAAGCTTCGGGGTTGGTCAGCGCGCCGTTCGTGGATCGTGCTTTCGCTCGTGGTGCTCGGCGCGGGAACGGTCGCCCTGGTGGCGCTCCAAAGTGGCGACGAGCAGCCGGGCAGCACAGCGAATCGCGGCCCCAATCCCGCTCAGGTCGCCACGCCCGGCGCTAACCCAACGCGGCTCGGCGCCTCCGAACCAGCAGCCCCTTCGGCTGACGACGCGCGCAGCGCGCCCACCCCTGCGTCTGTTGCCGAGCCGAGCAACGGGTCGCCAGCGGGCAGTCTGAAAGAGCTTCACCCCGCCAGCAAGCCCGTCTCGCCAAAGCCCGCCAGCAACACCAAGGACTACGGGATCTGAGCTGGGGGTTGCGCTGCGCTTCGCGCGCCGGCAGAGCGGGCTGACTTGGGGTTTCTAGGCGATGCGCGCTAAACCGTGGCGATGAGCGTTTGGTCGAAACTGTTCGGCTCAGGCGAAGCGCCAGATCTGACTCGGCTCACGCCTCCCAGTCGCGGCCTGCCGACCATCGTCGCGGTCGTTCCCGACGCGCTGACGGTCACGTTTTATGCGCACGACGTCGTCGAGGGCAGCCAGGGGAATTTCCTCACCGCAGTCAGCGACGGCTTGATCAAGCGCCGTCAGCGCGAGCTCGTGGTGACCTTGCGCCTCGACGGGGACGACGACGTGAGCGCGCGCATGAGGGAGCTCAGCCGTTTCTTCTCGACCGTGTTGCGTTGGGCCGAGCAGCGCAACCTGGTCGAGATGGGAGGCGTGACGCGTTTCGGTAGGCGCGGCCTGTTCGGAGCCAGCAGCAACGGCCTGCTGTACGTCGATTCACGCCCGATCCGCGGAGTCGCGCTGCCTGGGCGAGCGCTCTCGGCCGTCCTGGTCGATGCGGGCGAAGTCGAGACCGCGCTCGCCCACGGAGTGTATCGGGTGCTGGCACGGCTCGGCGAACAATCGGGCTGCTTCCCCTTCCCGACCTGGAGCTCGCTCTCCCGCCCCAGCGTGGCAAGTGCTCGCGAAGCCGAGAGCGCGTTGAGCAAAATTTCCAGAACGCGGGCGCCGGGCGTCCACTTCGTGATCGAAGGCAAGCGCGTGCGAGTGCGCGTGCCCAAGCTTTCGCGGGGGATCCTGGCCCAAGGGGTCGGAGGGCTCGACCGCGGCACGCCGTTCGCGCTCTTGACCGAGCCGGCAGCCAATGCCGACGCGCTGCTCGTTTGGTACCCCGGTCAGACTGAGCCCAAAGCCGTCTACGCCGAAGGCTCCGACGGCGCTCGCCTCACCGGCGGCTGCTTGGCGGTCGTCCCGGGCGGCCAGAAAGACGAAATCCGCGTCATGGAAGACGGCTACAGCCTACTGCTCTCGAGCGACACGTGGGGCTCGCTCGCCAGCTCGCTGCTCGGCGAGCGCACGATTTCACTGCCCATGGCTGATGGCGCCACGCTGGAAGTCGAATGGCTGTACGAGCAGACGACACGCAGCGCGGGAACGTAACGGAACGTAACGGAGCCCCCGCCTGCGCGCGAAAAAGGCCAGCCCACGACTCGCGCGGCAAACGCGGTTCGCAAGCTGGCCTTCTCGCCGTCAGCTCGAGCCGAGCCTCAGTTGCTGCTGGCCGTGCCCTGCACGCTAGCGCTGGCCTGAACCGACACGTTGATGCTCGCGCTGGCTTGCGCGGCAACCGAGAGCGAGGCCGCGAAGCAGGTGGCGCCTTGAACGCCGATGTCCCCGATGGCTTTGAAGGCACCCACCGACTTGCCCGCGAGATCCGCGATCGGATCTTTGAGCGCCCAAGTCATCGCGAAGGCATCCTTCACGTCGTCGAGGTGAGCTCGGATGGCCGCGTCCAGCTTCGCATCACCGCTCACGACCAGCGTAGCCGAAGAAGTGCACTTCAGGCTTGCGTTTGCCGAAGCTTGGCAGGAAGCGTGGCACTCCGCGCTCGCCTGGCAGTCGAGGTGACCGGTACAGGTGGGCGGCTTGGCTTCACCCGTGCACGAGCCGTGGCACTGGCCGTTGCAAGTAGCCGAGCCGGGCGTGTAGCTGCAGGTGCCTTCGCACTTGCCGTTGCAAGCGACGGCGGCGTCCGCCGCGCACGAGCCGGTGCATTCCGCGGTGCATCCGCCTTCGAACGTGCCGGTACACTTGGCCTCGCACTTGCCGCTCGCCTTGGCCGAGCAAGTGCCCTTGCACTGGCCCGCGCAAGCGCCGGACGAGTCCTTGCTGTCGCACGTGCCCATGCACGTCCCGCCGCAGCTGCCTTCGAAGTTGGCGGTACAGCCCGCGTCGCAGGTGCCGGTCCAGGTCGGAGCCGTACAGCTGCCGGTGCACTGGCCGCTACAGGCGACCGCTGCCTTGGCCGTGCAGGAGCCGGAACAGGTCCCCTGACAATCGACGGTCGGCGCCTGCACATCGCAAGCGCCACTGCACGTGCCGTTGCATTCCACGACTAGCTTGCCGGGCTCGCACTTGAGCGCGACATCGCAGTCGGCCTCGACTTGGCATTTGCCTTCGCAATCGGCCTGCACGTTCACGTCTGCTTTGCAATCCGCTTGCACCTTCAGCTCGACCGCGTTCTCCGAGTTCGCGGCGAGCGTCTTCTTCACCCGGGCGTTGAGCACCGCGCAGGCCTTGGCCGCGCTGGTTTGGCTCGCATCTTCACCCAGGTCGGCGTTGATGGCGTTGCAGGTCGCGAGCCACTGCGCCTCGACCTTGCTTGCGGCCGTGCTCAGCGCGCCGGCGGCTTGACCATAGGCTTGCACGGTCGCTTGAGCACGCGAGCTGGCATCCAGGCCGTTGCAGCTCGCGGGGGTGCCCGTGCCGTCGGTCGCCATGCAGCCAGCTCCCGACACGATGGCCAACAGGCCGAGTGCGCCCACGGTGGAGAAGGCGCGCTTCAAATTGGAACGATTAAGAATCTTCATTATGGTGACTTCCCGACTCAGTGTGACAAAAGGAGCCGACAACGCTGCCTCGCCGAATGGCTAGGGCGTGCTTGACGACGGTTAAAAAGGGGACGTTTCGCATTTCGAGCCTGTGGCTCGTTCGTTCTTAGGCAGAAAGCGCGCCAACCAGGGTTCGACGACGCGAGCTGCGCTCTGATTCAACGCAGGCCGGGCTTCGTTGACGACCGACTGCCGCTGATTCTAAATCAGAAAGCGACTCGAGGCCCGTGCCAGCCGGTCGTGTAGGTGTCCCTCCGTCCCGCGCCGAGCGTCACCTACTGAACGTTTCGACCAGCTCGCGCACGTCTACTTCGGCATCGCTCAAGATTGTGGCGTAGCGATCGGCCCAGGCGATGGCGTCAGCCAATGTGGGCAACTCGAGGATCGAGAAGCCCGCGATCAGCTCCTTGGATTCGGTGAACGGGCCATCGACCCAGGTGCGCTTTGCCGAGCCCGGCTGGGCGCGCGCGCCTTTCGAGCTCGGAGCCAGGGTGCCCGTGGCCAGCACGGCACCGCGCTCGCCGAGCGACGCGGCCAGCGTACGCAGGGCCTGCGCGTGCTGGGGTTTGCCCGCTGTGCCTCGCTCGAACGCCGCGTCCGCCTTGGTCAGCAGCAAGGCTTGCACTGGAATGTCGCCCGCAGGCTTGGGCACGATGCCCAGATCCCAGGGCTCCACGACCGGTCCCACCTCGACTTCACACTCACCCTCGGCGAGCGCGTAGCGTTGAGCGTGGCTCACCGCCTCGGACAGCGACCCGACCTTGACCATCGCATACGACGCAAGCAGCTCATTTTCACCCGCGTACGGTCCGGTAGACACTTGGCACTTGCCGGCCGCGCTCTTGATACGGACGCGCTTGGCACTCGGATGGAGCCCGGCGCCAGTGATGAAGACGCCACTTTTCAGGCTCTCTTGCACGAGCGCGCCCATATTTTGGATGATCTTCGCATCGGGCGGCCCTCCCGCCTCCATCTTGGCGTCGACCTTGTGCATGACCATGAAGTGCATGACTGTTCTCCCTTGAACCGAGCTCGGTCTTAACCTCGGCCGCTGGCGACGTCGAGCCCGAGCCACAGCTCGCCGTTTACTCCGGCCTGCTGCGCCCCGG
>Ga0247768_1000885_pt1 | contig 10676 bp, 10 predicted proteins | sample UWRJL016104C6_FD_179944 | JGI IMG/M metagenome (GOLD analysis project Ga0247768, IMG submission 179944) | Plant litter microbial communities from Arlington Agricultural Research Station in Wisconsin, United States - UWRJ-L016-104C-6 | ecosystem: Environmental > Terrestrial > Plant litter >... | reverse complement strand
GACCGAGCTGCCTGGCGCAGAAGGAGATCCCCTCCTGGCTGACGTAGCCCTGCACCGACTGCACGAGGTGCAGCATCGGCAGCAGCGCCGAGCGCGACTGCGGATACCGCGCGGCCAGGTTCTCGGCCTTCGCGACGATGTCCGCGTCGAAGATGTCTTCCAGCGGGGTCTCGTCGAGGATGCCTTCGGAGCCGGGCGACACGATCGCCCGGACGTCGACGTCCGGTCCGGCGGAGACGTGCGTTTCCTTGCTCGGGCTGCCCCCGGGCTGCGGAACTTCGGTCGAACTCATCGGTCCACTCCCCCCATCACGGGGTCGATCGAGGCGATGGCGGCGATCACGTCGGCGACCATGCCGCCCTCGGCCATCGCGGGCATCGCCTGCAGGTTCACGAAACTCGGTTCCCGCATGTGCACGCGGAGCGGCCGCGTGCCGCCGTCCGAGACCAGGTGCGCGCCGAGTTCGCCGCGCGGCGACTCGATGGGCGCGTAGACCTGGCCGGGTGGCACCTTGAAGCCTTCGGTGACCAGCTTGAAGTGGTGGATCAGGGACTCCATCGACTGCCCCATGATCTTGCGGACGTGCTCCAGCGAGTTGCCGGTGCCGTCGGCGCCCACGGAAAGCTGCGAGGGCCAGGCGACCTTCTTGTCCTCGACCATGACCGGGCCGGGCTCGAGCATCTTGAGCGCCTGCCGGATGATCCGCAGCGACTGGTGCATCTCCTCGACGCGGATCAGGTACCGCGCCCAGCAGTCGGCGTCGTTCGAGGTCGGGATGTCGAACTCGAACTCGTCGTAGCGCGAGTACGGCTCGGTCTTGCGGAGGTCCCACGGCAGGCCGGCGCTGCGCAGCACCGGGCCGGTGACACCGAGCGCGAGGCAGGCGTCGACGGGCAGGTAACCGACACCCTTGAGCCGGTTGCGCCAGATCGGCTGACCGGTGAAGAGCTTGTCGTACAAGGGAAGACGCTGGTCCATCACCTTGCAGAACGAGCTGACCTTCTCGTGGAAGTCGGCGGGCATGTCCTGCGCGAGGCCGCCGGGGCGGATGAACGCGTGGTTCATCCGGAGACCGGTGAGGTGCTCCAGCAGGTGGAGGACCTCCTCGCGCTCGCGGAAGCCGATCGTCATCGCGGTGGTGGCGCCCAGCTCCATGCCGCCGGTGGCGATGTAGACCAGGTGCGAGCCGATCCGGTTGATCTCCATGAGCATCACGCGGAGCAGCTCCGCGCGGCGCGGCACCTGGATGCCAAGCAGCTTCTCGACCCCGAGGCAGTACGTCATCTCGTTGAACAGCGGCGCGAGGTAGTCCATGCGCGTGACGAAGGTGACGCCCTGGGTCCAGGTCCGGAATTCGCAGTTCTTCTCGATACCGGTGTGCAGGTAGCCGATGACCGAGCGGAGCTGGGTGACGGTCTCGCCCTCCATCTCCAGCACGAGCCGGAGCACGCCGTGCGTCGACGGGTGCTGCGGGCCCATGTTGATGACCATGCGCTCGTCGTGCGCCGCGTCGGCGACGACGTCGTCCCAGTCACCGCCGCTGACCGAGTAGACCCGGCCTTCGGTGGTGTTGCGGGAATCGGCGTAGGCGACGTCCTCGGTGCCGGCGGCGCCATCGGTGCTGTCGGAACCGGCGGCCGAGGTGTCCGTGCCGGTGTTGACGTCGGGGGGTGTGGTCATGAGTACGACCTCCGCTGGTCGGGCGGCGGGATTTCCGCGCCCTTGTATTCGACCGGGATCCCGCCGAGCGGGTAGTCCTTGCGCTGGGGGTGGCCGTCCCAGTCGTCCGGCATGAGGATGCGGGTCAGCGCCGGGTGGCCGTCGTAGACGATCCCGAACATGTCCCAGGCTTCCCGTTCCTGCCAGTCCGCGGTGGGGTAGACCTCCACGATGGACGGCAGGTGGGCATCTTCGATGTCGAGGGTGACCTCGAGCCGGATCCGGCGCCGGTAGGTCATCGATGTCAGGTGGTAGACCGAGTGCAGCCGCTGCGGAACGCCGACGCCGTAGTCCACGCCGGAGACCGAGCTGCACAGCTCGAAGCGCAGGCCGCCGTCGTCACGCAGGACCCGGCAGATCCCGAGCAGGTGCTCGCGGGCGACGTAGAAGGTGATCTCGCCGCGGTCGACCGTCGTCTGGAGCACGGCCTCGGCCGGGATCCCGTTGTCCACCAGCGCCGAGTAGAACTCGTCGGCGAACTCGTCGAACCAGCCGCCGTAGGGCCGCTCGGCGGGGGCCGGGCTGAACGCGGGGAGCTGGACGCCGCCGTAACCGGAGGTGTCACCGGTGCCGTGGACCCCGAACATGCCGCGGCGCTTGGCGCCGGTGACCACGGGTTCGGGGGCGGCCGGACGCGCGCCCGTCGGGGCGAGCGCGTCTTCGCCGGAGGCGTCGGCGGACCGCTCGGCGCCGGAGTGTTCCTCGCCGGGGCCCGGCTGGGCCGAACCGGCCGGCTCTTCGGATTCAGGCATCTCGCATCACTTCTTCGCGTACTTGATCGACGACGCGATCAGTTCGGTGCGCGCGCCACTGGCGGCCCGGATCGCGGCCCGGCGGGCGTTGATGGGCTCGTCCTGGATCTTGGCGTGCAGCTTGAGGATCGCGTCGAGCAGCATTTCGGGGCGCGGCGGGCAGCCGGGGAGGTACATGTCGACCGGGACGATGTGGTCGACGCCCTGCACCACGGCGTAGTTGTTGAACATGCCGCCCGAGGAGGCGCAGACGCCCATCGCGAGCACCCAGCGCGGCTCGGCCATCTGGTCGTAGATCTGGCGCAGGACCGGCGCCATCTTCTGGGTGACCCGGCCGGCGACGATCATCAGGTCCGCCTGGCGCGGGGTGGCGCTGAAGCGCTCCATGCCGAAGCGGGCGATGTCGTAGCGCGAACCGCCGGTGGTCATCATCTCGATGGCGCAGCAGGCGAGGCCGAACGTGGCCGGCCAGAGCGAGTTCTTGCGAGCCCAGTTGACCAGGCCTTCCAGGCTGGCCAGCAGGATGCCGTTCGGCAGCTTCTCTTCGAGACCCATCTTTAAACCCCTAGTTCCAGTCCAGCCCGCCGCGCCGCCACACGTAGGCGTACGCGAAACCGACCGTCACGATGAACAGGACGATCTCCACCAGGCCGAACATGCCCAGGGCGTCCGCCGAAACCGCGAACGGGTAAAGGAAGACCATCTCGATGTCGAACAGGATGAACAGCATCGCGGTGATGTAGTACGCGACCGGCATCCGGCCACCGCCCACGACCGGCTGCGGCGAAGGTTCGATGCCGCATTCGTAGGCCGAGAGCTTCGCTTTGTTGTATCGGCTCGGCCCGACCAGCGGGCCGAGAAGCACGGAAAGCACCGCGAACGCCAGCGCCATCACGAACAGCAGCACTAGCGGGAGGTACATCCGGAGACCAGGCTCGGGAGCCTGCGCCACCTGTTCGGTGCTCTCTTGTATCAACACCGGCAACATCAGCACGGGTTTTCGCCATCCTTTCCGCGCCGCTGCGGTTCGAGTCGGGCTTGGTTTCTGCCTCGGCGGCACCCTAAGGGAGCCAGGTCACACGGCAAGGTGTTAGGGCACCCTTACGGGCCGTATCGGACCAGGTCGGCGCCGCTTGTGAAAATGTTCACAAGCAACCCGCCGAAGTTGTGAAGCGATTCACAAGGCATGGCCTGAGTGTAGGACGTCGCTCACATTCTTGTCCCTACACCCCGTGGTATGAGGGTCACCTAACTTTTTCGGGCGCACCAGGACGCCCGTACGGCGAGACCCGGCGGCGACCTGCGCGAAGGCGGCAAAGATCGACATTCGGGGCGGGCCCGCCCAGCACGCGGCTGTGAGCTATCCCACGGGATTTCTAGCGCGGTGAAGGGGTCACGCGGGCCAGAGCGGCGATGAGACGGTCGACGCCGTCCCCGCCCTTGGCGTCGTAGCAACCGGAAAGACCCTTGTAGACCAAGGGAAGCAGGCTGTCGATACGCAGCCCGTACTTCGTCGCCGCGCGCATGATCTTCGGCTTGCCGATGAGCTTCGCGAAGAGGTTCCCGAGCCGGTAGTAGCCGCCCATGAGCTCCGCGACGGCCAACGGGTAACCCTCCAGCGCGAGTTCACGCGAGGGCCCTTCCGGCCGCGCGAGGGCCTGGATGACGGCTTCCGCGGCGAGCTGCGCGGACTCCATCGCGGCCGAGATGCCCTCGCCGTTGAACGGGCTGACCATGCCACCGGCGTCGCCGAGCAGCAGCAGGCCGTTGCGGTAGTGCGGGGTCCGGTTGAAGCCCATCGGCAGCCCGGCGCCACCGACCTTTCCGACAGCGTTCTCCTCGCGGTAACCCCACTCCTCCGGGGTGCCGTCGAGCCACTGGCGGAGCAGCGCGCGGTAATCGGTGCTGCGGAAGGCTTTCGACGTCGACAGCATGCCGAGGCCGATGTTCACCGTGCCGTCGCCGAGCGGGAAGGCCCAGCCGTAGCCGGGCAGCAGCTTCGGGTGGCGCGGGTCGGAGCGATCCCAGAGTTCGAGATGGCCCTCGATGTACGGGTCGTTGTGCCGCGGGCTCTTGTAGTACCGGCGGACCGCGACGCCCATCGGGCGCTTGTCCGTCTTTTCGATGCCGACGCTCAGCGCGAGGCGCGCGGACACGCCGTCGCACGCCAGGACCAGCGGCGCGCGGTAGCTGACGGGCGTCTTCTCGGGCCCGATCTTCGCCTCGACGCCGATGACCCGGCCGCTGCGCTCGTCGGTGATGGCGCCGGTGACCGTCGTCCGCTCCTGCATCCGCGCGCCGGCCTTCACGGCCAGCTTCGCGAGCATGTCGTCGAAGTCGTGGCGGGTACGGGAAACGCCGTACGGCGGGTAGCTGGTGAGATCGGGCCAGTCGAGTTCGAGGGTGAGCTCGTTGGTCAGGATGCGGAGGCCGCGGCTGCGGACCCAGCCCGCTTCCTCGCTGGTGTCGATGCCGAGGTCGATGAGCTGCTTGACCCCGCGCGGGGTCAGGCCGTCGCCGCAGACCTTGTCGCGGGGGAACTCGCTCTTCTCCAGCAGCAGGACGTCGATGCCCGCGCGCGCCAGGTACGTCGCGACGGTCGAGCCCGCGGGCCCGGCACCGACGACGATCACTTCGGCGTCGTGGTCGGGACCCCGGCGGCTCGGCCCTGTGCTGTGCGCGGTCATGGTCCGGAGTCTACGGGTGGCCCGCTGAGCGCGCGTTCACGCGAGACGCAAATAACGCCGTCGAGTGGATCAGGGCTTGGTGGCCCGGTGGATGGCCACGACCCCGAAGGTGAGGTTCATCCACTCGACGTCCTGCCAGCCCGCGCTGGAGATGATCTCGCCGAAGCCGCGCTGGTCGGGCCAGGTGAGCATCGACTCGGCGAGGTAGGCGTAGGCGTCCGGGTTGCTCGAGGAACGGCGGCCGACCCAGGTCAGCGCGCGCAGGATGAACCGGCGGTAGACGAACCGGATGGGCGCGAACGTCGGTGTCGAGACCTCGCAGACCACCAGGCGGCCGCCGGGACGGACGACCCGGGCGATCTCGATCAGCGCGTCCTTGGTGTCGACGAAGTTGCGGATGCCCAGCGTGACGGTCGCGACGTCGAAGCTCTCGTCGGCGAACGGCAGGTGCAGCGCGTCGGCGGCGACCATCGGCACCCGGCGGTGCAGCCCGGCCTTCAGCATGCCCAGCGAGAAGTCCGCCGCGATCGCCCACGCACCCGTCCGGGTGTACTCGGTCGTCGAGACGCCGGTGCCGGCGGCGAGGTCGAGCACCTTCTCGCCGGGGCGCGCGTCGAGCACGCGGGCCGTGGTGTTGCGCCAGCGACGGTCGAAGCCGAACGTCATGAACGAGTTCGCCCGGTCGTAACCGGACGCGACGCCGTCGAACATGGCGGCGACTTCGTGTGGATCCTTGTCGAGGCTCGCACGGGACATGGCAAGAATCTAGACGGGCGGGTGCCGCCTGTCTTTCAAGGCCTCCTCGACCGGCTGAAGCCGGAAGGCTTCAGCCGAGCGCGGCGAGCATGCCGTCGACCGAGGTCGGCCAGGTGAACTCCTCCGCGCGGGCCCTGGCGGCGGCGCGGCGGGCGGGCTCGGGGTGGCTCAGGAGCGACGTGACGGCGGTGGCGAAGGCGGGAGCGTGGTCGTCGACGGCTTCACCGCAGCCTGGGCCGACGATCTCGCGCAGCGCCGAAGACGCGGAGACGACCACAGGCGTGCCGGAGGCCAGTGCTTCCAGGGCGGCCAGGCCGAAGGTCTCGTGCGGGCCGGGGGCGAGGGAGACGTCGGCCGTCGCGAGCAAGCGGGCGACGTCCCGGCGATCGGAGAGGAAGCCGAGGAACGTCACGGGCAGGCCGCGCGCCCGGCGTTCGAGGGCGCGCCGCCGGGGGCCGTCACCAGCGACGACGAGCCGCACGCGGGCACCGGACTCGGTCAGCTCGGCGACGGTGTCCACGCTTCGCTCGACGTGTTTCTCGGTCGACAGACGTCCACAGTGGACGATCAAGGCGTCGGCATCACCGGTGAGGGTGTGGCGCCAGCCGTCGTCCCGTCTTCGCGGGGCGAAGGTCGCCAAGTCGACCCCCAACGGGACGCGCTGGACGTTCGGCGCCGCGATACGGTCGAATTCGGCCCTGGCGAAGGAAGTCGTGCACACCACGGTGTCGTAGCCGCTCGCCATCCGGCGGTTCGCCGCGTCCGCGACCCGCCGCGCGACCGGGCCGGGCAACAAGAACTGTTCCAGCAGCCGGTCCAGCCGTTCGTGGGAGATCACCACGCTGGGAACGCCGTTGCGGCTCGCCCAGCCGCCCATTCCGCGCAGGGTCAACCGGTCCGACACCTCCAGCCGGTCCGGTGCCAGTCTCCGGAGGATCGCGCGGACGCGGTGCGGGTCGACGGCACGATAACCGCCGGTACCGGGAATCCTTGGTGCGAAAAGGGAAATCCGGCGCACCCCGGTCGGCAGCAGCTCCTCGGCGTGCGCGCCGCCCGGCACGACAAGGGTCACCCGGTGTCCACAAGCGACATACCCGGCGCCGAAGTGGTGCAGCGCGGTGCGCAGCCCGCCCGAGCGAGGCCCGTAGAAGTTCGCGAGCTGGACGATGTGCACTCGATTGCCCGTCCTGTCGATGCGGTGGCGGCTTGCGATTGCCGCTGAGCGTTCAGGCTGCTTGCGCGACTTGGCCGGTCACGGCTTCGTAGTGGCCCACCAACTCGGCGCAGACGGCGGGCCAGGTCCGCCCCAGCACGACCTTGCGTGCCTTTTCACCCAGCCGGGCGCGCAAAGCGTCGTCGCGCAGGTCGTTGACCTTCTCCACGAGCGCGGTCGCGAAGCCCCCGCGGTCCGCCGGGAGCAGGTAGCCGGTGCGGCCAGGCAAAACGAGGTCCTTCGGACCGCCCGCGTCCGGAGCGAGCACGGGCAGGCCGGAAGCCATCGCTTCCTGGACGGCCTGGCAGAAGGTCTCGTGCGGGCCGGTGTGCACGAAGACGTCGAGGCTCGCGTACGCCGCGGAAAGCTCGTCGCCGTAACGAGCACCGAGGAACGCCGCGTCGGGAAGCCGCTCCCGCAGGTCCGCCAGTTCCGGCCCGTCCCCGACGACGACCACGCGGATGCCGGGCACTCCGGCGAGCGTGACCAGCCGTTCGACCTCTTTCTCGGGTGCGAGCCTGCCGACGAAACCGACCAGCAGCTCGCCGTTCGGCGCGAGTTCCGCCCGCATCTTCGGGTCGGTGTGTGCCGGTGAGAAGCGCTTGATGTCCACGCCCCGCGCCCAGCGGTGCACCCGGGGAACGCCGTGCAGACGCAGCTGCTCGACGGAGTCCGTCGACGGTGCCAGCGTGCGGTCCGCCCGCGAATGCAGCCGCCGCACCCAGCGCCACGCCGCTCGCGCGCCGATGCTGAAGCCGTACGCGGCGGCGAACCCGGCGATGTCGGTCTGGTAGACCGCGATCGACGGCACCCGCAGCCGCCGCGCCGCGGCCAGCCCGCGCGCCCCGACCACAAACGGCGACGCGAGGTGCACGACGTCCGGGCCGAACTTGGCCATCGCGGTGAGGACGGTCCTGGTCGGCACGCCGATTGGGAGGGAGTTGACGCCCGGGAAGTCGAGCGCGGGGATCCGCACCACGGGCGCGCCGTGGTACTCCGCCGGGCCCGGGCCCGGCGCGATGATCAGCACGTCGTGCGCGCGATCGCGCAGGTGCTCGACCACCCGGAGAACGGAGTTCGTCACGCCGTTCACCTGGGGCAGGAAACTTTCGGTGACAATGGCGACTCGCACGTACACCACCATGACACCGAGGTCCGAGTAACCGGCTAAGCCCGCGTAACGCCCTGGCCAACGGCGCCGGAACACTTCGGCGCGGGAAATCAGCGGCGATATGTCATCTCTCTGACGCATTCCGGACACCCGCGGTGGCCACACTAGGTTCGCGTGACCCTCTTGTCCTCACGCCCTCCGCAGCCCGTTGAACCTGGGCTGGTGTCCAGGGCGCTCGAGGTGGCCGGACGGCTGGCCAACGACGCCACCGACGTCATCATGGCGACCACCGGCCGCGGCGCCCATCCCGACACCAAGGACTCACCCTTCGACTGGGTCACCGACACCGACCGGATCCTGGAGCGGCACACCCGGCGCGTGCTGGCCGCGGAGTTCCCCGGCATCCCCGTGGTCGGGGAAGAGTTCGGCGCGGACCACGGCGCCGACGTCGCCGAGTACCGCTGGGTCGTCGACCCGGTCGACGGGACGGCCAACTACGTCGCCGGGGTGCCTTGGTGCGCCTACAGCCTGGCGCTGATCGACGCGTCGGGCCCGGTCGTCGGCGTCGTCGCCGACCCGTACCGCGCGCAGATCTACGCCGCCGCCCGCGGCCGCGGCGCCCGGGCCAACGGCAAGCCGATCAAGCTGATCGACCGCGCGAGCCCGGCGGGCGCGATCGTCTGCACGGAGCTCACCCGCAGCGGCCCGTGGCCGGGCATGGGCGAGTTCATCGAGCGCGCGGCGGCGGCCCACGCGGGGGTGCGGGTGCTCGGCTCGGCGGCGTTGTCGATCGCCCAGGTGGCGCTCGGGCACGCGTCGGCCGCGGTGCTGCACAGCTATCACGAGTGGGACGTGGCCGGCTCCGTGGCGATGGCCATCGAGGTCGGCGCCGTGGTCCTCGACCGGCGAGGCGCCGGAACGGCCTTGCCCGCCGACGGCATCCTCGTCGCGGCGCCCGGTGTCGCCGACGAAGTCATGACCTGGTGGCAGGAGTCCGCCGCGCCGGTCGGTCGTGAGCGTTCCGGCCGGTTCTAACCGGCGGCAACGCTCACGAGTACGCGACCTAAAGCGTGACCGGGGCCGGATCCGGGGTGGCGAGGCGCTTGTCCTGGCGGCGGATCCACCACAGCAGGGGGCCCGCGATCAGCCAGGTGACGAGGATCGTGGTGCCCAGCGGCAGGACCGTGAGGGCCGCGGAGCGCCCGGCGACGCGCGCCAGCTCCGGGTCGCTCGCGTCGTACTCGATGCGCACGAGCTGGCCGGCCGCAAGGCCTTCCGGGTAGAGCACCCCGTTGGACGGGCTGTGCACGATGCCGTCGGGGGTTTCGAAGTGGATGATCGTGCGGTCGAACGCGACGGAGTCGACCTGGGCGTTCACCGCGCCGAGGTGATCCTCGATGGCGCTGTCGTTGCGGATGGCCGCGAACAGCAACATCACGCAGAGAACGGTGACGAGCGAGGCGACACCGAGGGCTACCCGCCGCCCGATCCGCCTCGCCCGCTCACCTTTCGCTGTCACGCCGCGAGCATAGAGCTTTGACAACTCGTCGACTCGCAGCGTGTCCATTGGTGTCGACCTGGCCGGTTACTTGGCCTCTCCCGCGGCGAGGAGCCGGTGCGTGGCCTCGATCTGCTGGAAGGACTTCGGCTGCGCGAGCGCGTGGGCGGTCAACGCCCGCGAGGGGGTGCCGTTGGGGCTCGCCGCCGGCTTCCCCTTGGTGTACAGCCAGGTCTGGAACAGGTCGTACAGCGGCTTCCCGGAGATCTTTTCGGCGAGCGCGATGAACTCGGGGATGACGCCGGTGGTGCCCTTCTTCGCGACCTGCCAAGCCTTCAGGATCTGGAAGAACGAGTCGTCACCGACGGCCTTGCGCAGTGCGTGGATGGCCATCGCGCCACGGTCGTACACGGCGTCGTCGAACTGGTTGTCCACGCCCGGATCGGCCGGGAGGACCTGCCAGAAAGCGCTGTCGGCCGGGTAGAACTGGTACAGGTACTCGGCCAGCTCGTCCGCGGTGCCCTCACCTTCGTGCTCGGACCAGAGAAGTTGGGCGTAGCTCGCGAAACCCTCGTTCAGCCAGATGTCGCTCCACCGGCCCAGCGAGACGGAGTCGCCGAACCACTGGTGCGCGTTTTCGTGCGCCACCACCGAGGTGTTCGACCCGTTGCGGAAGAACCCGTTGCCGTACACCGGCCTGGTCTGCGCTTCCAGCGCGAAGTTCAGCCCGCCGGAGACCACCCCGCCCTGCGCCTCGAACGGGAACGGCCCGAACTGGGTGGCCAGGAACGCGTCGATCTCGGGCGTGCGCTCGACACTCGCCTGCGCGGCGCCGAGGGAGGCGCCCAGCGACGGGTCGTACCCGCTGACGAACGGCCTGCCCTCCGGCGTCGTCGACTGGTTGACCTGGAACGCGCCGACCTCGAGCGTGGTCAGGTAA
>Ga0247768_1000883_pt1 | contig 10707 bp, 11 predicted proteins | sample UWRJL016104C6_FD_179944 | JGI IMG/M metagenome (GOLD analysis project Ga0247768, IMG submission 179944) | Plant litter microbial communities from Arlington Agricultural Research Station in Wisconsin, United States - UWRJ-L016-104C-6 | ecosystem: Environmental > Terrestrial > Plant litter >... | reverse complement strand
GTCAGGACGAGCACCACACAGCCGTCGATCGCGTTCGCCGCTCCGGAGAGCCCGCTTCCCGCCCCTCTCGGCACGATCGGCACCTTCGCCTCGGCGCATGCCCGCACCGCGGCCTGGACCCCGGCGACATCCACCGGCAGCACCACGGCCAGCGGTTTCCCGACCGGCGCGAGCGGCATCATGTCCCGCGCGTAGCTGCCGGTGACGTCGGCATCGGTGAGCACGGCATCCTTGCCGAGCTCCTCACGAAGTCTGGTGACCAAAGCGTCGTTGCCCATTTCCCCATGGTAAACGCCCTATGCTCCGCGAAGCGGAATTATTTTTCCGTAATCAAACTCCTCACCCCGGCACCCGCTTTTGCCGCTTGAGCAGGAAGAGCGCCCGCAGGCCGGTGTACGTCGGCAACACCACGCCGGTCCACGCGGTGACGTGCATGCCCTGCACGAACGCCCCTCGCGCCGCGAGCCGCCCTCCCGCGCCCCCACGCCCCCTGCCAGGCATCACCTGGTCGCGTAACCTGTTTCATGCGGATCGGTGCATACGAGCCCACGGCCCGTCCACGAGTGTCAGTTTTGTTGCGTCCGGCGCAACAAAACTGACACTCGCAAACGCCAAAGTGTCACCATCGCCGTCCACAAGGTGCCATTGCTGACGGGATGACCTGAACGACGCGTTGAGGACGTTGAGCGTCTCGAACGCGTCGTTCAGGACATCAGCCCACGGCCCGTCCACCAGGCTCACGAGGCGACCAGCTACCGAGCCAGGCCGTAGACGCGGTCGACGGGGATGCTGAGCAGGACACGCTGGTCGGTGACCATCGCGGCGCGGTATTCGTCCCAGTCCGGGTGCTCACCGGCGACGGCGCGGTAGAGGTCGATGAGCTTCTCGACCGTCTCGTCGTGCGGGTCTTTGGCGTAGTCGGTCAGCTCGGCGATGCCTTCCGCGACGACAAAAGACCAGCCGTCGGTGAAGTTGACGTGGAGGCTCGCGCGCGGGTCGCGGCGCAGGTTCTTCGTCTTCGCCCTCGGCTCCGTGATCGAAACCCGGATCGTGTTGTCGTCGGCGGTGTAGTGATAGGTGACGTTGCTGAGTTGCGGACGGCCGTCGCGCTTAAGAGTCGCGAGGGCGCCGAGGCGGCCCTCGACGAGGATCTTGCGCAGAGCTGTGTCGTCGGTCATACAGCTGGTCAACCGTGAAAACCGGCATCGAATTCCCCGGGACCCGACCGGGTGTACCGGAAAAGCGCAGCTCAACGCTCCAATGCCGCCAAACGGACAAAAAATTCAGTTGCGTGTCGCAACTAAAGTGTCGTCGGACACACCGGGTCAAAACAACTTGCGAATCGCCGCGAATGAGCACATCCTTGCTTTGGGCAACTAGTTGTAGCCATCAAGCAAGCGGCAACTGCCTGTCGCGACACGCAGCGCGACAGTGACTCTTAGTGAAAGACACCACTTATGGCACCTTCGCGGAACGACGCCAAGTCGACGGCCGAGCTGGATCTCGCCGACGAACTGGGCCAGCAGATGGTCCGGCTCGTGCGGCTGATCAACCGTGCCAAATCCCAGGTGACGAAGCAGGGACCGGACGGCATCGAACGGGCGGCTTACACGATCCTGTTCTGCCTGATCCACGACGGCCCGCAGCGGACCAGCAGGCTCGCCGAATCCCTGCATTCCGAGATTTCCACGATCAGCAGACAGAGCAGCTCGCTCGTCCAGCACGGCCTGGTGGAACGCCAGGCCGACCCAGGGGACGGACGCGCCTGCCTGCTCGCCCCGACAGCCGAAGGGCTGCGGGTGTTCGAGGAGAACCGCAAGCAGCGAAACCAGTGGCTGGCCCAGTGCCTCGCCGACTGGAACGAGGAGGACCGACAAACCCTGAACACCCTGTTCGGCCGGCTCAACTCCGGCATTGAAAAACATTCTCCACATATCGCCGACCCGTTGCCGGTGCCGGTGGCCAAGGGGGCCAACGCATGACCACGACCGCAGAAAAACCACTGGGCTCAGTGCCTTCCGAGGACACCGGACCCAAACTCACGCACCGCCAGATCCTCACGATCCTGTCCGGCCTGATGATGGGCATGTTCCTGGCGTCGCTGGACCAGACGATCGTCAGCACCGCGATCGTCAAGATCGCGAACGACCTGAACGGCTTCGACCTCCAGGCCTGGGCGACCACGGCCTACCTGGTCACCGCCACGATCGTGACGCCGATCTACGGCAAGCTCTCCGACATCTACGGCCGCAAGCCGTTTTTCCTCACCGCGATCTCGATCTTCGTACTCGGCTCGATCGCGTCGACGTTCGCGCAGTCGATGTACGAACTGGCCGCGTTCCGCGCCCTGCAGGGCCTCGGCGCCGGTGGCCTGATGTCGCTCGCGATGACCATCCTCGGTGACATCGTCCCGCCGCGTGAGCGCGCGAAGTACCAGGGTTACATCCTCGCGGTGTTCGGCACCTCGACGGTGATCGGCCCGGTACTGGGCGGCTTCTTCTCCGGCTTCGACTCGCTCGCCGGGATCGACGGCTGGCGCTGGGTGTTCCTGATCAATGTGCCGATCGGCATCATCGCGCTCTTCGTCGTGGCCAAGGTGCTGAACGTCCCGCACAAGCGCCAGGACCACAAGATCGACTGGTGGGGCGGGCTCGCGCTGATCGTCGCCGTCGTGCCGCTGCTCATCGTGGCCGAGCAGGGCAGCAAGTGGGGCTGGGGCAGCACCAACGCGATCGTTTGCTACGTCGTCGGCGCCGTCGGCATCCTGGCGTTCCTCTTCGTCGAGAACCGCATGAAGGACGAAGCGCTCATCCCGTTGCGCCTGTTCAAGAACTCGACGTTCAGCGTGGCGATCCTCGGCGGTGTCATCGTCGGTGTCGCGATGTTCGGCGCCATCACGATGATCCCGCAGTACATGCAGGTCGTCCGCGGCTACTCGCCGACCGAAGCCGGTCTGCTGATGCTGCCGCTGATGGTCGGGATCATGAGCGGCTCGGTCATCTCCGGCCAGATCACCGCCCGCACCGGGCGGTACAAGTTCCTGCCGGTCGTCGGGACCTTCCTGATCGCCGTCGGCGCGCTCCTGTTCGCGCAGGTCGAGTACAACTCGCCGATCTGGCAGATCCTGCTGTACGCCTTCGTCATCGGCTTCGGCCTCGGTGGCTGCATGCAGACCCTGATCATCGCGGTGCAGAACGCCGGCCCGCGCCGTGACATGGGTGTCTCCACCGCGGCGGCGACGTTCTTCCGCCAGATCGGTGGTACCGCGGGTGTCGCGGTGTTCCTGACGATCCTGTTCAACGTGCTGCCGGGCAAGATCACCGACGCCTTCCACGGCAACGTGCCCGCGGGCGCCGGTGGCCAGCTGGCCAGCCTGCAGTCCAATACGAGCCTGATCCAGACGCTGCCGGACGCGATCAAGATCCCGGTGCTGACCGGGTTCACCAGCGCGATCACCACGGTCTTCTACGTGGCGGCCGGGGTCGCCCTGCTCGCCTCGATCGTGCTGCTCTTCATGAAGGAAATCCCGCTGGTCGACAACAACAAGGCGTCGGCGGCCGCGACGATGGAAGGCGGGGAAGCCCTCCTCGCCGACGACGACACGGACACCGACACGGATCTGGACAAGACCGGCGCGGATACCGACACCTGGGCCGACGCGGACAACGCGTTCGCCGAGCAGGGGCTCGAACCGGCGCTGGTCGGCGCGGGCAAGCACTCCCTCGCGAGCGAGAACGGCCACGGCGAGTTCAAGCCCGCGACCGGTGCGCTGCCCATGCCGATCCTCAACTCGGTCGCGAACGCGACGGCCGAGGTCGGCACCGGCCAGCCGGTGACCGGGCACGTGCGGCGGCAGGACGGCACGTCCGTCTCCAACGCCGCGCTGACCCTGATCGACCAGCGTGGCCGCCAGGTCGCGCGGGGCATCGGGAACCCGGACGGCAGCTACCGCATCGGCACCCCCGGCGACGGCACCTACGTGCTGATCGTCTCGGCGCCCGGCCACCAGCCGCAGGCGTCCAGCGTGCTCATCGGCGGACGGCCGGCGAAGGTGGACATCACGCTCACCGGGTCCGGCGGGCTCACGGGCGTGGTCTGGACGGCGGGCAAGACCGCCCCGCTGGCCAACGCCACCGTGACGCTGACCGACGACCGCGGTGAGGTCACCGGCGCGTTCATCACGCAGGCCGACGGCGTCTACACCTTCCACGGGGTCGGTGCGGGCAACTACACGCTTGTCATCAGCGGCCAGCTGTACCGGCCGATCGCGGTCACCCTGACCGTGCCCGACAGCGGGGTGCTGCACCACGACGTCGAGCTGACCGGAACGGTGCTACTGGCCGGGATCGCGATGAGCGAGGACGACAAGATCGTCCCCGACGCGCGGATCACCGTCCTCGACCCCGAGGGCAACGTGGCCGCCGTGGCAAGGACCGACGCGGAGGGCCGGTACGTCATCAGCGACCTGTCCGAAGGCGACTACACGGTCGTGGCCAGCGGATACCCGCCGGCCACCAGCCAGGTCAGCCTGACCGGTGGCACGGAGGCCAGCCACGACGTGCGGCTCGGCTACGACCAGGCGCTGGACGAGTTGGTCGACCGGTCATGAGCGGGCTTCGCGCGCGAATCCGCACGGTCGAAGGCTGGGCGGTCGAGCACGCGGTGCTGACGGTGACCGACCAAAGCGGCCAGCAGGTCGCCAGGGTCGTGGCGGACGTGAAGGGGGCAGTGGCCACCGAGCCGCTGCCCCGGGGCACCTACACCGCGGTGGTGACCGCCGCCGGGCTCAGCCCGGTGGCGCGAACCGCGCAGATCAGTGCGGACGGCTCCGGGTCGCTCGGTGAGATCTCGCTGACCCCCGCGGCCGGCGCGATAGAACTGCCGCCGCCCGGCCCGTGGATCATCGATCCGGCGCACTCGTCGGTGGTGGCCACGGCCAGGCACCTCGGGATCTCCAGCATCAAGGCCAGGTTCCCCGAGATCTCCGGCCACATCCAGGTCGGCAGGCCCGCCGAAGTGTCCACAGTGCACGCGGAAATCAAGGCCGCGTCCATCGAAACCGGCATCAAGATGCGCGACGACCACCTCCGGTCGTCGGACTTCCTCGACGTCGACGTGCACCCGGTGATCACCTTCACCAGCACGGGCTTGCGGCCGAGCGGAGCGGATTCCTGGACGCTCAGCGGAGATCTGACGCTGCATGGTGAGCGTCGCCCCATCGAGCTGGCTCTCCGCTACGGCGGCTTCGGGCCGGACCCATGGGGTGGCGTGCGGATGGCCTTCCACGCGGAAACCCAGCTGCACCGCAACGACTTCGCGATCAACTACAGCGCGATGGTGCGGGCCGGGGTGGCCGCCGTCGGCACCAGCGTGAAGATCGAACTCGACATCCAGGCACTGGCGGGCACCACATTGCCCGAGCTGTAACCATCGACACTGACGGCCCGTTTCCCGCGTTTTCCTGGGGGAACGGGCCGTTTTCGCGCCGCACCGATACCTGAAATACACCAATCGGGCGTATGTCGTTCCCCCGGTACACGTAGGCTTCGTGGCGTGAGCGGGGTTTTCGCGGAAGCGTCGAGTATCGGTGTGAGCTGGCTGGATACCGCCGGGCCCGTGCTGGTGTGGGTGATCGTGCTGAGCTTCGTCCTGGTCGAATGCGCACTGATCATCGGTCTCTTCCTGCCCGGGGACTCGTTGCTCTTCGGCGCCGGGGTCGTCCTCGCGCAGCACGGCTCGGACCTGAACGCCTGGCTGCTGTCGGCGGCCGCGCTGCTCGTGGCGGTGTTCGGCAACCAGATCGGGTACTACATCGGCAGGCACACCGGCACGAAGTTCATCGCGCGCCGGGGCGGCAAGATGCTCAACCGCCACAACCTCGAACGCGCGCAACGGTTCCTGGACCGCCGAGGCTTCTTCGCGATCGTCGCGGCGAGGTGGATCCCGTGGATCCGCACCCTCGCGCCGCTGATCGCGGGCGCGGCCCGGATGGACCAGCGGCGGTTCCTGCTCGCCACCGCGACCGGCGGGCTGCTCTGGGTGCCGACGCTGGTGCTGCTCGGCTACTACGGCGCCGGCCTGCTCGACTCGTTGCCGTGGCTCAAGACCGTCGCGCTGTGGATCAGCATCGCGTTCTTCGTCCTGGGCACCGCTTACGGGGTTTTCCGCTACAAGCAGGAGATGCGCCGTCCCGTCGAAGACCCCGACACCGAGACGGCCCACGCCTGAGGCTGGGTACCACTAGGGCTCCGGATCGGCCCAGATCTCAAGCTGGATGCCGTCCGGGTCACGGAAGACGATGACCGTCGAACCGGCGAGCGTGCGCGAGGGCTCAGCCGGGGTGTAGGTGACGCCGTACTGGTCGAGCCGGTCTTCCCACTCGGCCAGCTCGGCGTGGGACGAGACCTTGAAGGCCACGTGGTCGAGCCCGGTCCGCCGCTCGTCGAAGACGCGGCGCCCGGTGTCCGGGTGCTGCACGAGCACCACCGCGAACTCCTCGCCCTGCGACTTGAGCACTACCTTGCGCAGCCCGGTTTCCTCGTCGTCGCGGCGGGCGAACTCCTCGAGTTCGAGCACCCTGGCGTACCAGGGCACGCTGCGGTCGACGTCGGTCACTGTGAGTGCCAGGTGGTGCACAGATCTCAACTTCGTCATCTTTCGCGGCCGTCCTTTCCGACCCCCGTCGGCGCACTCCGTGCCATATCAAAGCGTCAGGGCCGGGCATGTGGTCCCGGCCCCAGTGGATTACGGGCCCCCCGGCCCGTGCTAGCGATCTTGCGACCGAGTGCGTCCCCACCCTCGCACACGCGGGTCACCACCGGTGGTTGCCCACAACGGATTGTTACTAACCGGAACTCACGGCGAGATATCCGTTTCGCCTGGGATCTCTTTTCCGTTTCTTTTCCGGGTTTCAGGTTTAACGCGCGCCGCCGACTTCCAGCACCGCCCCGGCCGCGTACGACGCCGCCGGGGAAAGCAGGAAGAGCACGGCCTCGGCGATCTCCTCCGGCCGTCCCGCGCGTCCCATCGGAATCCGCGGCGCGAGCCGGGCGAGCCGATCGGGCAGTCCGGCCGCGGCGTGCAAACCGGTCTCGATCATGCCGGGCGCGACCGCGTTGACCCGCACGCCCTCGCGCGCGACCTCTTGCGCCAGACCGAAAGTCAGCGTGTCGACCGCCGCCTTCGTCGCCGCGTAATGCACCCACTCCCCCGCGGAGCCGGTCCGCGCGGCCGTCGACGAAACGTTGACGATCGCACCACCGGACCCGCCATACCGCGTCGACATGCGCCGGACGGCCTCCCGCGCGCACAGGAACACCCCGGTGACGTTGACGTCCAGCACGCGCCGCACGGTCTCGACGGCCTGCTCGTCGAGGCGGCCGGGAGTGTTGCCGGTTATCGCCGCATTGTTGACCAGCCCGGTCAGCGGCCCGAGCGTTTCGGCCGCGTCGAACAGCGCCCGGACGTCGTCCTCGGACGAGACGTCCCCACGCGCTGTCAGCGCTTCGCGGCCGTGCTGCCGCACCTGCTCCGCGACGGCCTCGGCCGCCTGGGCGTCACCCGCGTAGTTGACGACCACGTCGTAGCCACGCTCCGCCGCCAGCACGCAGATGGCGGCCCCGATACCCCGGCTCCCGCCGGTGACGATCACAACCCCGGACGTCGACATGGGGTGAAACTAGTCGGTGGCCTTCGGATGGCCGGGGCCAGCCGTCGGCGCCGAAACCACTCCGGCGTCATCCCCATCCCGTCGCAGGATCTCCGACAACTCGGGGTCAGCGTGGATCTCGGTGCACAGATCGCGCACACGTGTGCACAGACTGCACACACGTGTGCGTGGAATGCACTTGAGGGCTCAGAGGGCGAAGTTGACCAGGGGGAGGTTTTCGAGGACGAGGTCGGCGCGGGAGGCGGTGCTGACGATGAGGTCGGCGTTGCGCTGGTCGGAGCCGAGGGCGCGCTGCTTGGCCTCGACGAGGGAGCGGCCGTAGCGGCGGTGGCGGCTGACGAGGCGTTCGAGGCGCTCGGGCTCGTCGGGGGCGAGGAACCAGGCCTCGGTGAGGAGGGGGCGGACGCCGTTCCAGGGCTCTTCGTCGAGCAGGAGGTAGTTGCCTTCGGTGATGACGAGCGGGACCTCGGGCGGCACGGCGACGGCGCCGGCGATGGGCTCTTCGATCTCGCGGCGGAACTCGGGGGCGTAGACGGTCTCGCGGCCTTCGCTGAGCCGACGGACCATGTTGACGTAACCGGCGGCGTCGAAGGTGTCGGGCGCGCCTTTGCGGTCGGTGCGGCCGAGGCGCCGCAGCTCGACCTGCGCGAGGTGGAAGCCGTCCATGCCGACCACGGTGGCGCGCGAGCCGAGCGCGTTGGCCAGGCTCCAGGCCAGGGTGGTCTTGCCGGACGCGGGGGCGCCGACGATGCCCAGCACACTGCGCTGCCCCGGCTTCGCAAACGCTTGCGCCCTGGTCAGCAGGTCTTCGAACGACGTCATCGAACTCCCATTCCTCTCTTCTGGACCGCGGTCGTCCAGGACCTCGGCCCGGTGTGCCGCACGCGCTCGGCGGCCACCTCGTTGGCGAACCCGATCAGCTCGGGAAGCTCGTGGCGTCCCACCCCGAAGGCCAGCGCGCCATGCCAGACGTCACCGGCGCCCAGGGTGTCGCGGGCGGCGACCACCGGGACGGGCACCTCACCCGATGCGGCCATCGTCGACCAGCGGACCGGGCCGGAGCCCGCGGTGGTGATCACCGTAGGCACACCTCGCTCATGAAGGTTACTTCCGGGTGCCCGGAACTGGGCGGAGCAGGCCGCGATGTCGACCAACGGGAGTAGTTCGTCGAGCACCGGCTTCCAGCTTCCCGCGTCCAGCACCACCGGGATGCCCCGCCCGCGCGCCCACTTGGCGACACCGAGCGCGAGCTCCGGGTGGTGTCCGTCGAGCAGGACCGCGCTGAAGTCGCCGCTCAATTCCGGCAGGCGAATCGGCCGAGCCAGCCCTCCGGCGTTGCGGGACACGACCGTTCGCTCGCCATCGCGGTCCCGGACGGCAATAGCGCTCAACGACGGCGGGTCGGGATGATCAGGCAGCAGGTCGACGACGTCGACGCCCTGCGCCGCCAGATCCGCGCGGGCGAGTCCTGCCAGCGGGTGTGCACCGAGGACGCTCAGCAAGGTCGCCGAGCCGCCGAGCGCCGCGACGGTCACCGCCGCGTTCGTCGCGGGCCCCCCGGCCGCGACGGCCACGGAAAGCGACTGCACCTTTTCACCGGGCGCAGGCAGCTCGTCGACCCGCTGGACGACGTCCACAGTGCACAATCCCGCCAGCAGAACCGTCACAGACCGGCCCGCACCGCGGACTCGACCTCTTCGATCTCGCCGCCCTCTCCGAGCCTCAGCGCGCCGGTCAGCAGGCCGACGACCTGGTTCATCGAGTGTGTCTTCGGCGAGACGACCGCGACCCGCTTGCCGAGCCGGTGCACGTGGATCCGGTCGGCGATGTCGAAGACGTGCGGCATGTTGTGGCTGATCAGCACGACCGGCAGCCCGCGCTCCCGGATCCGGTGGATGAGTTCGAGCACCTTCGCGGACTCGGCGACCCCGAGCGCGGCGGTCGGTTCGTCCATGATCACCGCCTTGGTGCCGAACGCCGCCGCCCGCGCGACGGCGACACCCTGCCGCTGCCCGCCCGACAGCGTCTCGACAGGCTGGGTGATCGACTTGATCTGGATGCCCAGCTCGTCGAGCACCTGCTGCGCCTGGTTACGCATGCCCGTGTAGTCGAGCTTGCGGAACAACCGTCCGATGAGGTCGGCACGCAGCCTTTCCCGGCCCAGGAACATGTTCGACGCGATGTCGAGCGCGGGCGCCACCGCGAGGTCCTGGTACACCGTCTCGATGCCGTATTGGCGGGCGTCGAGCGGTGTGCGGAAATGGACGACCTCGCCGTCCACCCGGATCTCGCCCTCATCGGGCACGACCGCGCCCGACAAGGCCTTGATGAGCGTGGACTTCCCGGCCCCGTTGTCGCCGACGACGGCGAGCACCTCACCCGGGTAGAGGTCGAAGTCGGCGCCGTCGATGGCGACGACCCGGCCGTACCGCTTGATCAGCCCGCGTGCCGACAAGGTCGACTGGGTCGGCTGGATGGACACTGGCTCTGTGACAGGCTCGGCGGTCATGCTTGCCTCCTGGCGAATCGGTCCACGGCCACCGCGGCGACCAGCAGCGCGCCGGTCGCGACGTCCTGGTAAAGCGCGTCCACGCCCATCTGCGTGAGCCCCGAGCGGAGCACCGCGACGACGAGGGCACCCATCATGGTGCCGATCACCGAGCCGCGCCCGCCGAAAAGACTCGTCCCGCCGAGCACGACGGCGGTGATGGAGTCCAGGTTCCCGAGCTGGAAGGCGTTCGGGTCGGCGTTCGGCACACGGCCGAGGGCCTGCCACGCGGCGATGCCGAAGATGAACCCGGCCGTCAGGTAGACCGAAAGCAGCGTGCGGTTGACCTTGATCCCGGACAGCCGCGCGGCCTCCGGCGCGTTGCCGACCGCGTAGACATGCTTGCCCCACGAGGTTTTCGTCAGCGCGTACCAGACCACGAGGTACATGATCAGCGCGACGGTCATCCCGTAGGTGATCGGAATGCCGCCGAAGAGATAGCGCCTGGTGCCAAGCCAGGTGAGCAGGCCGTTCGGCACCGGGATCGCCT
>Ga0247768_1000882_pt1 | contig 10717 bp, 8 predicted proteins | sample UWRJL016104C6_FD_179944 | JGI IMG/M metagenome (GOLD analysis project Ga0247768, IMG submission 179944) | Plant litter microbial communities from Arlington Agricultural Research Station in Wisconsin, United States - UWRJ-L016-104C-6 | ecosystem: Environmental > Terrestrial > Plant litter >... | reverse complement strand
GGCTGAAGCCAGGGGCGACGCGGATAGTCGAGCAACTCCAGATCGTGCTCGACGCGGCGCGTGAGCTCGGCGAGTCCCGCTTCGGTGTCTTTGCTCGTCATTAGGTGATTTGTCGCTGCAGCACGCGCTCCAGGCGAACGTCCGACAGTGCGCGCAAATGCGGGGCAGGGTGGCCGTGGCGCAAAGCCACCAGCTCCGCCACGATGCTGACGGCGATCTCTTCGGGGCTGACTGCGCCGATGTCGAGTCCCACCGGTGCGAATACACGCTCCAAGGAAAAATCCCCGCCGCGCTTGGCGCGCACGCGCTCGACCAAGCGGAACACTTTGCGCTTGCTGCCGACCAGCCCTACGTATTGGGCATTTTGCCCGGCTGCCGCCGCCAGCGCGGCTTCATCCAGCTGATGGTCGTGAGTCATGATCAGCACCCAGTCCGCTTCGCCGAGCGAAGCCTTGCGCAGCTCGTCGCCCGGATCGCCGAGCACTAGCTGACACTCGGGAAAGCGTTCGGCAGTGTTCAATTCTTCGCGTTCGTCGATCACGTGCACTTCGAAGCCCACGCTGCGCGCCAGCGTGGCCGTCGGCTTGGCCACGTGCCCGGCGCCCAGCAGCCATAGCCTGGGAGTGGGCAGGATTGGTTCCACGAAGATCTCCATTCGGCCCCCGCAGCACATGCCTAGGTCGTGCGCCAGATCACGAATCAAAAGCTCCGGCTCGCGCGACACGAGCGCGTGCTGCAAGCTTTCGAGCACGACGTGCTCGATCGCGCCGCCGCCGACGGTGCCCAGCGTGCTGCCGTCTTCGCGCAGCAAGAGGCGCGCACCCGGTCGCTGCGGGGTCGAGCCAGACACGCGCACGACGGTAGCCAAAGCTCCGCGCTGACGGCTCGTCAGCAGCTCGAGCAGAGCCTGAACGACATCGCGCACGATGGATAGAATGTGCCAGGATCCGCGCTTCGTCCATATTTCTCCTGTGGCTCCAGTCGGAAACAATCCCTCGGGACGCTCCGTGGTAACGTAGGCCAATGGGCGTTCGGTTCGTGCTGAACGGAAGAGCCGTCACGGCAAACGAGCCCGCGCACGTGACCGTACTGCAGTGGTTGCGCGCGCAGGGCCTGTGCGGCACCAAAGAAGGCTGCGCCGAGGGCGAATGTGGCGCGTGCGCGGTGGCTGTCTTGAGCAGCGAGCCCGGCGAAGCGGGCAGCCACTTCGAGCCGGTCAATAGCTGTCTCTTGCCGCTCGGGGCGGTCGAGGGCCGCGAATTGCTGACGGTCGAAGGCATTGCCGAAAGCGACGGCAGCCTGCACCCGGTGCAAGCGGCGATGGTGACGGCCGGCGGGTCGCAGTGCGGTTATTGCACGCCGGGCTTCGTCGTCAGCTTGTTCTGCGAGTACTACCGGCCAGGCCGCACGGACTTCGATCCCGAAAGCATCAGCGGCAACTTGTGCCGTTGCACCGGCTATCGCCCGATTGCGGACGTGGCCCGCGCGCTGCCGCTGCCCGCGGCGGCGGATCCGCGCTTGGTTCAGCTGCGTACGTCTGCGGCCGCGCTCGGCCGAAGTGAAAGCGGCACGCCCCAGGAGCGTTTTTTTCGGCCTGTCACGCTCAATGAAGCGTTGGCACTGTTCGAGGCCCATCCTACCGCCCAGTGGCTGGCCGGCGGCACGGATCTGATGGTGTACGCCAACCAACGCTACCAGCGCTTTCCTGCGCTGATCTCGGTCGAGGCCTTGAGCGAGCTGCACGAGCTCACGGTCGACGAGCGCGAGAGTGAGCTCGTCCTGGGCGCAGCCGTGCCCTTGACGCGGCTCGAGCGCGCGCTCTCGGAATCCGAGGCGGGCGCCGGGCTGCTCGAACAATTGCTGCCCTTGTTTTCGTCGCGCCTGATCCGGAATCGCGCCACGCTGGGCGGCAATCTGGGTACCGCCTCGCCGATCGGTGACTCTGCGCCCGCGCTGCTGGCGCTCGGCGCGGAGCTCGAATTGGTGAGTCTGCGCGGTACGCGCCGCTTGCCGCTGGCCGACTTCTTTCTCGACTACCGGCGCACCGCGCTCGAACCGGGCGAGCTGATTCGGGCCGTGCGAATCGCGCGGCCCCTGCCGGCATTTCAGCGCTTTTACAAGGTCAGCAAGCGCGTGCTCGACGACATCTCCACGGTTGCGGCAGGCTTCGCGCTCACGCTCGACGAGGGCGGCAAAGTGACCCGCTTCGGTGTCGGCCTGGGCGGGGTCGCCGCTACGCCACTGTCCGCAGCGTCACTCGAGCAAGTCGCCCTGGGTCGGGTTTGGAACGAAGCCACGCTGGCGCTGCTCTTGGCCGAAGCCGCGCGGCTCGGCACGCCGCAAAGCGATCTGCGCGGCAGCGCCGCCTACCGCCGCGCCATGCTCGGTAAATTGATCGAGAAGTTCTTCTACGAAAGTCAGTCGCACGCGGAGGCCGCGGAATGAGCGGCCAAGGAGCAGCGGACGGGAGGAAAGCCGTCGGCAAAGCCCTCAGCCATGAATCCGCCATTCTGCACGTCACCGGCCGCGCCGCTTACGTGGAAGATCTCGCGACGCGCAGCGCCAACCTCGCCTATGCCTGGCCCATCCAAAGTCCGCATGCGCACGCCTACGCAACCGAAGTCGACTTCAGTGCCGCACTGGCTATGCCTGGTGTGCTGTGCTGCCTCGGTGCGGGCGACGTCCCGGGTGAAAACGACGTTGGCCCCGTGCGCCACGACGAGCCGCTATTTCCCCAAGAAATCAGCTTTCTTGGGCAGCCCGTGGCTTGGGTGGTGGGCGAAACGCTGGAGCTCGCGCGGCTCGCCGCCGAGCGCGTGCGCATCGTCTACGAAGCTCTGCCCGCGCTGAGCTCGATCGCCGCCGCAATCGCCGAAGGCAGCTTCCACGCACCCGCCGAACGCATGCGGCGGGGCGAACCGGAACGCGAGCTCAGCGCCGCTGCCGAGCGCCTGGAAGGCGAGCTGTTCATCAACGGCCAAGAGCACTTCTACTTGGAGACCCAGGCAGCGCTCGCGCTACCGGAAGAAGCCGGTGGCGTGTTCGTGCATTCCTCCACGCAGCACCCCGCTGAAACGCAAGAGGTCGTGGCCCGCGTGCTGGGCGTCGCCAAACACTTGGTCACGGTGCAATGCCTGCGCATGGGTGGCGCGTTCGGTGGCAAAGAGACGCAGGCCAACACCTGGGCAGCAGTCGCGGCCTTGGCTGCCAGCAAGCTACAACGCCCGGTGCTCGTGCGCCTCACGCGCGCACAAGACATGACCATGACCGGCAAGCGCCACCCGTTTTTCGGCCGCTTCCGCGTTGGCTTCAGCAGCGAGGGCAAGCTGAGCGCGCTGCTGGTCGACCTATTCAGCGACGGCGGATACAGCCTGGATTTGAGCGCGCCAATCATCAGCCGCGCGATGTTCCACATCGATAACTGCTATTTGCTGCCGCATCTGGAGGTGGTGGGCAGAATCTGCCGCACCCACAGCGTCTCGCACACCGCTTTTCGCGGTTTCGGCGGGCCGCAGGGCATGCTGTTCATCGAAGAGATCCTGGATCGCGTCGCGCGCCATTTGAGCTTGCCCCCGCAGCTCGTGCGCGAGCGAAATTTCTACCAGCCCGGTGACGAGACCCACTACGGCCAACCCGTCAAGGACGCCGAGCGCATCGAGCGCATCTGGTTCGAGCTCAAGGCCAGCAGTGACTATGCGGCGCGCCTCACGGCAATCGACGCGTACAACGCCGCGCATCCGCACGACAAACGAGGACTAGCGATCACGCCGGTCAAGTTCGGGATCTCGTTCACGACTGCGTTCTTCAACCAGGCCGGGGCGCTGGTCCTGATCTACAAGGACGGCAGCGTGCAGGTGAACCATGGCGGCACCGAAATGGGCCAAGGCTTGCACACCAAAATGCTGCAGGTCGCTGCCGACTCGCTGGGCGTGCCGCTCGAGTCGCTGCGCATCATGGCCACGCGCACCGACAAGATCCCCAATACCTCGGCCACCGCCGCCTCCAGCGGCTCGGATCTCAACGGAGCTGCGATCAAAGCCGCCTGCGAAACGCTCAAAGAGCGCCTGTGCCAAGTCGCCGGCCGACATTTCGAGGTGCCGGCCAGCGAAATCGTGATCGAGCACGGGCGCGTGTTCGCGAGCGCTCGCCCCGAAGCCGCCATCAGCTTCGCCGACGCCGTGCAACAAGCCTATCTGCAGCGCACTCCGCTGTTCGCCACGGGTTACTACAAAACTCCGCAGATCCACTTCGACCGTGAAACCGGCAAGGGCAAGCCCTTCCACTACTTTGCCTACGGCGCGGCCGTGAGCGAAGTTGAAGTCAGCGGCTTCACCGGCCAGTATCGCATCTTGCGCTGCGACCTGCTGCACGACGTCGGCGATTCGCTCTCTCCACTCGTGGACAGGGGCCAAGTCGAAGGCGGCTTCATCCAGGGCATCGGTTGGCTGACCACCGAAGAGCTGGTCTGGAACGAGCGCGGCGCGTTCGTCTCGAACGGCGCTTCTACCTACAAACTGCCGACGCTCGGCGAATGCCCGCCGATCTTCAACGTCGCCCTGCTGCAGCGCGCCGCGGAGCCAGGCGTGGTCTACGGCAGCAAAGCCGTCGGCGAGCCGCCCTTGATGCTCGCCCTCAGCGTGCGCGAAGCGCTGCGCGCGGCAGTGGCCGCATTCGGCAGCGGTGGCATCGTCGAGCTCGCCTCGCCGGCCACGCCCGAAGCCGTTTTTTGGGCCGTCGAACGCGCACGCCAAGCCAAGGCCCTGCGAGCGCGCGCCGCAGAGTGAGCAAGGGCAGGGGGAGAATCGAGCTCCACCTGGCACGGGCCCTGGAAAAACGCTGCCGGACGGCGTTTCATTGATCAGCTTGGGCGCTTCGTCCCATCCTGTAAGCGCATGAAATCGCACCTTTGGCTTTGCGCGCTCGCCTCCGTTTTGGTTGCGTTCGGGATCGTTGCTTGTCAGCCGAGTCAGCCCGATAGGGGGCCGGCCGAGAGTCCTCGGGCGGCGAGCGGAGCGACACCCGGGGCGCCGCAGTCGGAAGCGCCGACGAAGGCCGACCTTGCGCTCGAGGACGAAGTGCTCGCCACGTTCTTCGATGACGACATCCCGCGCTCGAGCGGTGGTTACACCTACAACTATGGGGGCAAGACCCGCAACAAGACGTTGCCCAGCGCCACGCCCGGCAACGCGGCGGTGTTTGCTACCTTCTTCGAGGACGATTACTCGGGGGTGAACATTTCGTTCGGCGGCCAGCTGCTCGACCTGAGGCCCTACCGCAAGACGGGCAGCTTGACCTTCTGGGTCAAGGCGGGGCCAGCCGCGCAGAAGTTCATGGTGGGCCTGATGGACAACCAAGGTGGCATCATCAAAGTGCAAACCAAGGTGAGTGGCGACAGCTACACCACCGTGCAGGAGGGGAAGTGGCAACGCTGTCGCATTCCACTCAAGGCCTTCACGGACGACGGCGTGTATTGGGACGCGCAGCAGAGCCGAGAGATCGCGGCCAAGATGGATTGGAGCAAGATCCAAGACTTTCGCATTTCGATTAATCGTGGAGAAAACAAGGTCGAAGCGGGCCAGCCGGTCGTCTTCTATTTCGATCAAATCCAGCTGACCAAGACCGCCAAGGGCATTGCCGATCCGGATGCGTATTGGGACGCATTCGATTCCAAGGCAGCCGCGCAGCTCGTGACTGACTTCACGAAATGGGCCGATCAGTGGCAGGCACAACACGGCACTTCGGCGGATATCCAAGTCGAGGTCGCTGAGCTACCGAAGAATGCGCCGGCCACGGTGAAGGGACGAGCGCTGAAGGTGAGCTTCAAGCCGGGTGACTGGTCCGATGCGTACATCGTGGCCTCGAATGCTCAGGGTATGCCGCGTGACTGGAGCAAACACTACGGTTTGACGGTCTGGCTCTACACCGACAAGCCGTACCAGGCGTTCGACGTCACGGTTCGCGATCGCGATCAGGAGCTGTTCATCGCCAAGGCGGGCGCTGCCCGAGGCTGGAATCAAATCCTGGTCCCGTTCCGGAGCTTCAGCAAATTTCAGTACTATCAACCACCAGAGGCCAAGCCGAACAATCGGCTCGATTTGGAGGGCGTGACCTGGTTTGGCATCAAGCCCGGCGGAGATACCGCGGCCACGATGTATTTGGCCGACCTCGAGCTCAGCAACGTGCGACAGCTGACTGCCGTCAAAGCCCCGCCCGAGCTGAGCGCCGTCTTTCAGGGCGATCCGAGCAAGATCGTGCAGGTCATTCCGGAGATCTACGGTGTGAACGTGGGCCTATGGGCCTCCGATCTGATCGATCCTGTGTCACTGCCGCTGGAAAAGCAGCTCAACTTGGGTGTCGTCCGCTACCCGGGCGGGCTGCGCGCGGACGAGGAAGATTGGCAAAAGACGCTCAAAGCCAAGGACAACAACGTCGACACCGACGAGTTCCTGGATTGGTGCGGCAAAGTCGGTTGTAAGCCGGTGTTCACGGCCAACGTCGGCGATGGCTCGCCCGAGTTGGCCGCGGCCTGGGTGAAGTACGTGAATCAGACGCGTCTGACGCGTCAGAGCGGCCCGAAGGTGCGGCTCTGGGAGATCGGCAACGAGATCTACGGCGACTGGCACCGCTATTACGCCAAGTGGGGCAAGGACGGCGGCACCCGCTACGGCAAGGCCGTGCGCGCCTTCGTCAAGGCCATGAAGGCCGTCGATCCGACGATCAAGATCAGCGTGGTGTGGATGCTGAACGGCCCTTGGAATCAGGCTGTGTTCAAAGAGACCGCCGACGTGATCGACGCGGTGAGCGTGCATCACTACGCGCAGCACGCGCGCTCCGAAAGTACCGCCGGTCTGCTCGCTGCCTCGTCCGAGGTCGACCAACTGATGAAAGACGTGCAGAAGCAGGTGCTCGAGCTGGGCGCCAAAGGCAAACGCTACGAGACCTGGCTCACGGAGTGGAACTCGGTCGACGAGAACCCGGGTCCTCAGATTTTACAGCACGAAAACGGCCTTTTCGTCGCAGACTACCTGGGGCACTTGGCCGAGTCGCCGATCCAGATCGCGAACCTCTGGGCGCTGTACAACGGCCGGGACAAGCGCCTGGGTGACTACAGTTTGCTTGCGCTCAAGGGAGACGTGCAGGGCTTCAATTTTCGCCGTCCTTCGTACTGGGCATTCCAAATGCTATCGAACACGCTGACGGGTAGCTTGTTGCAAGCCAAGAGCAATCAAGAAGCGCTGTCCGGTTGGATGAGCAAGCGCCCCGACGGCAAGCTTTCGCTCGTGTTCGTGAACAAGAGCTTCGACACCGAGTACAAGACCACGCTCAAAGTCCCGGGCCTGAAAGGGGACGCGACGGTCGAAACGCTGACCGCCGAAAGCTCGGGTGGCCTGCTCGGCGCGGAGCCCACGGGAAAGACTCACGCCTCCTCGGGGCCGAAGTCCCAAAAACTGCAGCTCCGCGACGGTTCGGTGTTGCTGGTGCCCAAAGCGTCAGTGGTCACGGTGCGCTTCTAGTAACGGCCCGGGGGGGAGAAGCGTGAGTGACCCTGCCGGAAATCGTTGGCAATGCCGGGTCCCCGTCCTACCGTCGTCATCATGATGAGTCCCGAGTGGCTGGCCGCCTCCGCTCGCTACAACCGCTGGATGAACGACAAGCTGTACGCGCTTGCGGCAACGCTGAGCGACGAAGCACGCAAGCGCGACAGCGGCGCGTTCTTCAAATCGATTCACGGTACGTTCAACCATCTCTTGATCGCTGACCGGGTGTGGCTCGCACGCTTCAAGGGCGTGCCCGCCCCGGACGGATTCATGGCTCCCGGCATCCTCTCCCTCGACCAGGAGCTGTACGTCGATTTCGAGGAGCTCCGCCGGGAGCGAGCGCTCACCGACGACGAGCTCTCGTCTTGGGTCTCCGGGCTCACCCAGGAGCGGCTCGCCGCCCCACTCGTGTTCATGCGTCGGGGACAGAGGCTCGAGTCGCCACTTTGGGGAGTGGTCGCCCATGTCTTCAACCATCAGACCCATCATCGCGGTCAGATCACGACTCTGCTCATGCAGCAGGGCCACGATCCGGGCGTCACCGATCTATACGCGATGCTCCGCGAAGAAGCCGCACGGACCCCCGCTGTTCAGTAGGGAACATGAACGCGAGCTTTGCGCCGGATTGCTTCGAGCGCCCTCCTTATCGCGACTTTCATGCGCGCTTTCTGAGCGCGCTCGCAGGCTTGCCGTCTTGGCCCAGCCCGGAGCAATACGACGAACTGGCAGCGCAGGTGCCGCGCGCAATGGACGTGCAGCTGCCGCGCTTCGTGCGAGAAAGTCGTGAGGCACTCAGGCAGCTCGGTGGTTACGAGCAGCACGTCGCCCGCCGCTGCGCCGTGCCGACGCGGCCGGAGCACTGGCACGACTTCTTCAACATGGCGGTGTGGGCGCACTTTCCCAAGCTGCGCTGGGCGCTGAACTCACTGCACGTCGATCCGGCGCTGGGGCCGAAAGATCCGCGCAACGGTCGCGCGCCCGCGCAGAACCTGGCAGCCACCTTCGACGAAGCCGGCATGCTGGTGCTGAGCACCAGTCGCAGCGTGCTCGAAGAGCTGCGAGCCCTGCACTTCAAGCGCGCGTTTTGGGAGCAACGCGCACAGCTCGTGGATACGACACGCTTCTGGATCGTGGGCCACGGGCTGCTCGAGTCGCTCTTGGTTCCCCACCCCGGGCTGACCGCGCGCAGCCTGCTGCTGCATGTGGCAGCTTTGCCGTCGAATGCTGCAACGCAATCCGCGAACGACGAGCTCCGTTTCGAGGTCGACGCGCTCGCCGCCGCCCACATCGGAGCATGGCGCGTTGGTCGCACCATGCTCGATCCCGTGCCTGTGCTGGCGATCCCCGGCTACAGCGACAATCATGCTCAGTGCTTTTATGAGGACATGCGAAACATCCGTTTCGAGCCTATCTCCCGTCGTCCGCGCGACGGCAGTGAGGACTGACGTAGCTACGGATCAGGCGTAAAATCAGCCTTCTGCGGCGATCAGCTCGGCCACGGCTTCACCCATGGTCGCGCCGATGCCCGCTGGGGTGTCTTCGAGGTCGTCGGAGCCTGGGCGCACGGCGAGCCAAGCCGGCCCTTCACGGAACACGACCACCTCGCCAACGCGAGGAAGCACCATGGTTTCGGAGCCCGGTGGGATAGGGTGAAGCATACCTCCATCGTGCGTTCGGCGACCGGGAACGCAAGCTCGTGAGCGTCAGATTTTAGTCATGGGTTCGACCCGTGACTATTAGTCACCGGTCGATTGTTGGGTCACGTTTTGCCCCGCGCCGTCCTCCAATGAGCTGTGGAGGACAGCAATGCTCATTCTCGATCACGCCCATTCACGCGCTCCATCTAATTCGCTTCGCACTGGAAGAACTTGGGCTGCCCTACGAGTCGCGGCAACTCAGTCTTGCAAAGGGCGAGCACAAAACCGGAGCGTACTTGGCGCTCAACCCCATCGCTCAGCTCTCGACACTCATCGATGGTCATTTGACGATCCGAGAAGCCGCCGCGATAGTCCTCCACTTGGGTGACAAGGCGCAGGAGCTGCTCGCCGGTTTCGAAACCCTGGAGCAGCTGATGGCGAAGGGTGACTCAGACTCGTCAGAACCGTCAGAGCTTGCCATGTTCACGCGGGCGACTGATGCGGAGCGCGCCCTGATGGCACAAGTGGTGCTGCCGCTGCACGCGCCAAATCCCGATCGCAATCGCGTTTCGCCTGCTCGACATCGAGCGCTTGGAGTACGCGCGCCATTCGGGGCCGGCACTCCGTGTCGTGCAGAGGCCGACGAGCTGGAAGCGGCGGTCTCGATCTTGAAGGCGCACCCGAGCGAGCCGGCGCCGCCCGCAATCCTCGAAAGCATCCGTGCCCTGCTCGATCGCGGCCTTTACCGCGTTTTTCGACGCATGACTGCCACAGCGGCAAGCGCGTGATGCGGCATGTTACCAGGCCGCATCGGGCTTGTAGCGTTTTCGCTATGGTAGTTTTGTTTGGTCGCATTCGAGACGCCTATTCGAGACTTGCATTCGGCGGCCCTGGGGAGGATACGGGCATTGGGTGCTTGGTGTCGGGGGCGTTCGAAAAGGGAACTAAAATGCATAAACGGGTCGCAAATCTGGCGTTGGTATTGGGTCTTGCGGGCGCGTGCGCCGCGCTCTCGGTCGGTTGCGGAAGCGACGATGACTCGTCGACAACACCCAAGGGTGGCGCGGGCGGCGCCAGCGGCCACGCCGGCTCGGCCGGCAAGGGCGGCTCGGCCGGCAAGAGCGGCGGCGCGCAAGGCGGCGGCAGCGCGGGTGAAGCTGGCCCGGCGGGCAGCGCAGGTGTCGATCAGGGCGGCGCCTCGGGTGCAGGCGGCGATCAGGGCGAGACGGCCGGCAGCAGCGCGGCCGGTGAAGGTGGTGAAGGCGGTGCTGCGCCGGTTCACGTTTACACCGCAGAGCAGGTCGAGCGCGGCAAAGTGATCGTGCGCGCGCAAGCGCTCTGTGGCGGCTGTCACACCGCCACTGATTCCGGCAGCCTCGAGCTGGGCGGCAATGCGAAGTTCGCAAGCAGCACCTTGCCCGCCCCGAACCTGACGGACGATGCGGCGGGCATCGGTGAATGGACCGACGCGCAGGTGATCTACGCGTTCAGAAACGGAATCGACGACGAGGGCAAGCAGCTCGCCTCGGCCATGCCCTATTG
>Ga0247768_1000880_pt1 | contig 10742 bp, 10 predicted proteins | sample UWRJL016104C6_FD_179944 | JGI IMG/M metagenome (GOLD analysis project Ga0247768, IMG submission 179944) | Plant litter microbial communities from Arlington Agricultural Research Station in Wisconsin, United States - UWRJ-L016-104C-6 | ecosystem: Environmental > Terrestrial > Plant litter >... | reverse complement strand
CCGAGGCCTCGGACATCCCCTAGGCCGGACCGTTAAAGTCTCTGAAGGCCACCATGAGGGCACTAGACGCCCTCATGGTGGCCTTCAGAGCACTTCGGGGGCGGGCATTCGTCGTATTAATGGTCTAGGCCATTACCGGATTGGCGCATTGCCGAAGGGTGGGTGAATGCCTAACTTGAGGAGATGCGCAATGTTGCCGCCGTCGTAGCCGTCGCACTGTCCACAATGGCGCTTTCGGTGGCGGTCTCCGCGCCACCCGCGCAGGCCCTGGACAACGGGCTGGCGCTCACGCCCCAGATGGGCTTCAACAACTGGAACACCACCGGTTGCGGCAGCGCGTTCAACGAGCAGATGGTCATGAGCACGGCCGACACGTTCGTCTCCAAGGGGCTCAAGGACGCCGGGTACACCTACGTCAACATGGACGACTGCTGGGCGAAGACCTCCCGCAACGCCCAGGGTGACCTCGAAGCGGACCCGGTGCGCTTTCCGCACGGCATCAAGTACGTCGCGGACTACGTCCACTCCAAGGGCCTGAAGTTCGGCATCTATACCAGCGCCGGTACGAAAACCTGCAACAGCCTCGGTTTCCCCGGCGGCCTTGACAACGAGCAGCGCGACGCCAACCTCTTCGCGTCCTGGGGCGTCGACTACCTGAAGTACGACAACTGCAACAACCAGGGCGTCGACGCCGTCCAGCGGTACACGAAGATGCGCGACGCGCTGAAGGCGACCGGCAGGCAGATCCTGTTCTCGATCTGCGAGTGGGGTGAAAACAGCCCCTGGAACTGGGCGCAGAACGTCGGGAACTCGTGGCGCACCACCGGCGACATCTCCGACAACTGGGGCAGCATGCTGGGGATCTTCCAGAAGAACGTGACCCTCGCGCCGTTCGCGAAGCCGGGCGCGTGGAACGACCCCGACATGCTCGAAGTCGGCAACGGCGGCATGACCCCGACCGAATACCGCAGCCACTTCAGCCTGTGGGCGATCATGAACGCGCCGCTGCTCATCGGCGCCAACCTGGCGAACGTCTCACCGGAGAACTTCCAGACCCTGCTCAACAAGGACGTCATCGCCCTCGACCAGGACGCCCGCGGGGCCCAAGGCCGCGAGGTCAAGGCGTCCGGCGGTAACGACGTGATCGCCAAGCCGCTGGCCAACGGTGACGTCGCGGTCGCGCTGTTCAACGAGAACGCCACGGCGAGCACGATCAGCACCACGACTTCGGAGATCGGCATCGGCGGGGCCTCGTCGTTCACGCTCAAGGACCTGTGGTCGAAGGCGACCAGCACGACCAGTGGCGCGATCAGCGCGTCGGTGCCCGCGCACGGCACGGTCGTGTTCCGCGTCAGCAAGGCGGGCACGCTGGTGACCCCGCCGAGCGGCACTTCGCAGGTTTCGGACCTGGTGATGGAGACGACGTCGAACTCGTGGGGCCCGGTCGAAAAGGATCGCAGCAACGGCGAGCAGGCCGCGGGCGACGGCAAGACGTTGACGATCAACGGCGTCACCTACGCCAAAGGGCTCGGCACGCACGCCCGCAGCGACATTTCGTTCTACTTGAACAAGAAGTGCACCACGTTCACGGCGAACGTCGGGGTCGACGACGAAGTCGCGGCGGACCGCGGCACGGTGAGCTTCGAGGTCTACGCGGACTCGGCGAAGGTCGCCGACAGCGGCACCTTGACCGGTTCGAGCGCGGCGAAAGCCTTGAGTGCCAACGTCACCGGCGCGACCAGGCTCCGGCTCGTCGTGACAAACGCCGGTGACGGCATCAACTACGACCACGGTGACTGGGCCACGCCCACCCTCTCGTGTTCTTGACATCGGGTTCGGGTAAAGGTACCGCCGCGCTTGCAGTGTGTGTCACTATCACGTAATTCCGGCCGGTACCGGGGGAAACGAACGACTCGTTTTAGTATCGGACAACAAACGTGTAGCGAAATTACGCAATCGTCCGACAAACTGGACACATGACTTTCGAGGAATTGCTCGCGGAGGGTGCAGCAGTCCCGGTCGAAGGCTGGGACTTTTCGTGGTTCGAAGGACGGGCGACCGAAGAGCGCCCGTCCTGGGGATACGCCAGGCTGCTCGCCGACCGGATGACCAAGGCCACCGCCGCACTGGACCTGCAGACCGGCGGTGGTGAAGTACTCGCCGGAATCCCGAACGCGCCCCAGACGCTCATCGCCACCGAGGGCTGGCCGCCGAACGTCCAAGTCGCGCGGCACAACCTCCGGCAACTCGGCGCGTCGGTCGTCGAAGTCCCCGAGGACGCCGATCTGCCCTTTCGCGACGAGTCGTTCGATCTGGTCACCGCCCGCCATCCGGCGGTCACCCGGCTCGACGAAATCGCGCGAGTTCTGCGCCCCGGCGGCATTTACCTCGCGCAGCGGGTCGGCGACGGGACCAATCGGGAGCTCAGCGAAGCCATGATGGGCCCACTGCCCGCACCCGACGAGGAGAGCCCGCGGCGCGCCGCGGCCGCCGCGGAAGCCGCCGGCCTGACCGTGCTCGACCTGCGGCAGGAAACCCTGCGGGTGGTCTTCAACGACATCGCCGCAGTGGTGTACTTCCTGCGCAAGGTGCTGTGGACGGTGCCCGGTTTCACCGTGGACGGCTATCGCGAGCAGCTCGCGGCCCTGCACGAAAAAATCGAGGCCGACGGCCCTTTTGTCGCACACTCCAAACGTTTCCTGATCGAAGCCCGGAAGCGCTGACCATTTTTGTCCGGAACGGATACGAATGCCACGGACATTCAGCCGAACGGCGTAGTCACCCCTCGGTGACCAGCTTGAATACTGTGATCGAACCGGCACACACCGTCACCGGCCGGAATATGCGGAAATGGCATAAGCGAATGGCGCATTTCGGCGGGTACTCGTCATCCGAATCCACCATGCGGACCTATCGGCTGCTCCATGACCCCCGGATAATCTGGGTTGGCGAGCGGCTCTCGTAGCCATCGCGGGGGTAGACAGCAGGCGTATCCTCGAATTTCCTCGGAGCCGTCGTCGCCGACGAGGTCAGCTTTCGGCGAGTAGAAAAGGGCGGCGACGATGCGCGAGGAACGTGCTCCCCACCAGGTCGACGAGGTACTGGTCGGCCACGCTGGCGCACGTTTCCCTTCGCCCAAACTGCGTAAGAAACTAGGCGATCCGGAGCCGTATCCGGAGCCTCCGCAGCCGCGTTCCAAGCACCGCTACGACCCCGAACCGCATTACGTAACGGCGCCGGACACGTCGGTGGTCGGCCGCGCCGGAGCCCGCTTCCCGTCGGCCAAGGTCGTCGAAAACCTGAGCGAGCCGGCCCCGCCACCGCCTCCCGTGCCGACGTACGTACCCCCGCAGCAGCCCAGCCGCCCGCGGTTCGCCGAGCCCGAGCCGGATCCCCAAGCTTCGCCGGACCTCCCGCGCACGCTTGTCCGCCCCTACGTCCTGACCAAGGGCCGCACCAAGTCCAGCCGACACCTCGCGATCGAGGCGCTCATTTCGGCCGAGGCGAACTCCCCGCGCTGGCGGAGCGCGGAGATCACCGGCGAATTCCAGTCCGTGCGCACCCTGTGCAGTTACCCGCGCTCGGTGGCCGAGGTCGCCGCCATCCTCAGCGTGCCGCTCGGCGTGGCCCGCGTCCTGCTCGGCGACATGGCGGATCTCGGGCTGGTGAGCATCCACGACACTGTGACCTCGGTCAACGGCCGACCGGGGATAGCCTTGATGGAGCGGGTGCTGCAAGGCCTGCGAAGGCTGTAGGGCCCTATTAACCAGCCAGGACGCGGAGAGCCCACTACGATCACCGCGTGAGCGATGAGAAGGATTCCGGCGGCGAAAGCACGCTGACAGTGGTGCTGGCCGGCAGTGTCAACCTGGCCATCGCGATCATGAAACTGATCGCCGGGATCATCACCGGTTCCGGCGCGATGCTTTCCGAGGCCGCGCACTCGGTCGCCGACACGATCACCGAAGTCCTGCTGCTGACCGCGTTGCGCCGCTCGGAGAAGCCCGCCGACCGCCAGCACCCGTTCGGTTACGGCAAGGAGCGCTACTTCTGGTCGCTTCTCGCCGCCGTGTCGATCTTCGCCTCCGGCGCGATGTTCTCGTTCTACGAAGGCTTTTCGACGGTCTTCGGGCACGCGGAGGAGCAGACCAGCCCGCTCGTCGGCTACATCGTGCTGGCGGTGGCCTTCCTGATGGAGGGCGTGTCGTGGGCGCAGGCCGTGCGGCAGGTGCTCCGGGAGTCACGGGCGGCGAACCAGTCGATGTGGGTCTACCTGCGCATGATCGACGACCCCGCGCCGAAGACCGTGCTGTTCGAGGACTCGGCCGCGCTGGTCGGCCTGGTGCTGGCGTTCGCCGGCATCGGCCTGCACCAGCTGACCGGCTCGTCGGTGTGGGACGGCGCCGCGTCGATCGCGATCGGCTGCCTGCTGGCGTCGGTGGCGTACCTGCTCGGCCGGACCAACCGCGGCCTGCTGATCGGCCGCCAGGCCGACACCGAGATGGTGCGCGGCATCCACCACCACCTCCTGTCGGCGCCCGAGATCGAGGCGGTCGTCGACCTCCAGACCATGCTGATGGGCGCCGACCAGGTCCTCGTGTGCGCCCGCGTCGACTTCGACGACTCCCTCGGCGCCGCGGACCTCGAACGCGCGTGTGTCCGGCTGGCAGGCGAGCTCCAAGGCGATTTCAACGACGTCACCGAGGTGTTCATCGAGCCGGTGCCACGGAACGATCCCGAGCTGCGTGCCACCGTCCTCCAGCGCTACGGCGCCATCGCCGACCGCTGGAACCGGGGCGAGTAGAGGCCGGGGTCGCGGCGGCCGGAAATGCTATGAACGGACCGTTCATAGCACTTTTTGCCATGAACGGTCCGTTCATAGCACGCGGAGCCGCCTCAGAAGCCGAAGTCCTGGGTCCAGTAGAAACCGGCGGTGGCGACGCCGACGCCGATCTTGTTGAGCTTGCAGTTGAGGATGTTCGCGCGGTGGCCGGGCGAGTTCATCCAGAGGGTCATGGTCTGCGCGGCGGTGGTCGAGCCCATGGCGATGTTCTCCGCGCCCGGGCTCGGGTAGCCGGCGGCGATGATGCGCTTGTCGAACGTCACGCCTTCCGGGGTGACGTGGGAGAAGTAGTGGCGCGCGGACATGTCCTCGCTGAAGTCCTGCGCCGCCTTGGCCAAGTGGCTTTCCGCGGTCAGCGGCCCGCAACCGGCGTTCGCCCGCTCCTGGTTCACCAGGTCGACGACCTGGTCGGCCAGTGAGCCACCGCCACTCGACGCCTTGACCGTGGTGGACGTCGTGGGCTTCGGACTCTGGGACGGGGTGGACGGCGGCGGGGTGGTCGAGGACGGCGGCGGCGCGACGGAGTTCGTCGGGGCCGGGGTGTCGGCGGTGTCGTCCGGCTTCGGCTTCACGGTGGCCGGATCGGTGGCGTCCGTGGGGGTGTACAGCGAGGCCGGGCCCGTCAGAGCGAGGTTGGAGAGCGGGCCGTCCGCGCCGTTTCCGGCGGCGATGTCCCCGGAATGGGCAGCGGCGGAGTTACTCCCTGTGTTCGAGCGGCCGGGAGAACCGAGGGCCAAGTAGCCACCACCGGCGGAAACTCCGCCCAGCAGAAAGCTCATTGACACTAGGAGCAACCGGGATCTCGCACTAATGGGGGACACGGCTGGGAAAACTATCACGAAAAGGTTACGGCAGGGAACCTACGAGCGACTTGGTTTTCGGGCGGTCAGCAACCCGTCCGGACGATCGGCGGCCGGATCGAACCGCGCGGGCACCGGCCTGCCGTAACGCTCACCCAGCGTGGCGATCGGAACGGTGCCGACCTGCCACTCCCTCGCCCGCAGCCAGGCGATCGGCCCGACGCCCGGATGGAATGGCATGAGTTCGCCACCGACTTCGCGGATCAGGGCGGACTGCTTGGTCTCGACGGCCGCCTGACTGCCCGGCGCGGACAACGTCGTCATCGTGTCCAGCAGCTGTTCACCCTGCTCGGTGGTCAGATACATCAGCAGCCCCTCGACCAGCCACGCCGTGGGCTCCTCAGGCCGGAACCCCGCCGCCACAAGCGGTCCGGTCCATTCGCCCGCGAGATCGGTCGCCACCGTGATCCGCTCGCAGCCCGCCGGTGACTCGCCGAGCACGTCTTCCTTGAAGGCGAACAGCTCCGGGTAGTCGATTTCGAACAACCGGGGTTCGTGCCGCCAAGGCAGCCGGTGCGCGCGAGTGTCCAGCCCCGCCGCCAGTATCACGACCTGGCGACACTCGGAGGCGACCAGGAAATCGTCGAAGAACCTGGTGCGCAACGCGAAATAGCCGTCGTAGACCTCCCAGGTCTTCGACGTGTCCCGGCGCGGGAAGCCGGACTTGTCGATCTCGCCGCCCGCCGCCACGAACCGGGCCGCGAACGGGTCGTCGAACAGCCGGTCGGGGCGCTTGCTTTCCGTGGCCCGCTGCGCGGCGATGGCCAGCGCCGTGGCGGGAACTCCTGTGAGCCGCATCGGTCGGCACTTTAACGTCCAGAGCTTGCCGGAAGAAGTGAATCAGTGGTTCACTTCTTCCGTGCCCTACCGACGCACCCCTCAGGTCCAAGCCAGGCTGGATGCCCAGCACACGACGATCTTCGACGCCGCGGTCGAGCTGCTGGCCGAACGCGGCTACGCGGGTTGCTCGGTCGCGGCCGTCGCGGCCAAGGCCGGGATAGCCACCGGCAGCGTCTACCGGCACTTCCCCAGCAAGGCCGCGCTGATCGTCGAGCTGTTCCGGGTCGTGGTCGCGCGCGAGGTCGCGGCCGTCGAGGCAGCGTCGACGAAGCCGGGTGATTTCACCGAGCGGATCGTCGCGGTGCTGGAGACGTTCGCTAACCGCGCGATGAAGGCGCCACGCCTGGCGTACGCCCTGCTCGCGGAGCCTGTCGACGCACCAGTCGAGGCCGAGCGGCTGGTGTTCCGGCGGGCGTTCCGCGATGTCGTCGCCGCGCGGATCACCGAAGGCCTCGAAGCCGGCGCGCTGCCGCCGCAGGATCCGCAGCTGACCGCGGCCGCGCTGGTCGGCGCCACCGCCGAGGTGCTCATCGGCCCGCTGACTTCCGAGGGCGAGAACGTCGTCCCCGACCTGTGCACCTTCACCATCCGAGCCCTAGGAGGGGTCGATGCCCGCCACGCATGAAGTCACGAACCAGGTCCCGATCCTGACCGGCCACGACGTCGCGGCCGACCCGGCGCTGCTCGAAGGCCTTCACCGCGAGGGTGGTGGCTGGTCGGAGGACGACCTCCACGCGCTGGGCAAGCAGGCGGGCGGTGAGCAGGCCCAGGAATGGGGCTGGGTCGTCAACGAGAACCCGCCGAAATTGCGTACGCACGACCGTTTCGGCAACCGGATCGACGAGGTCGAATTCCACCCTCATTGGCACGATCTGATGAATGTCGCGGTCACCAACGGCATTCACGCCGCCCCTTGGCAGCAGGATCGTGCCGGAGCGCATGCCGCCCGCGCGGCGAAGATGTACGTCTGGAGCCAGGTCGAGGCCGGGCACACCTGCCCGATTTCGATGACCTACGCGGCCGTGCCCACGCTGCGGCACAACGCCGAACTCTCCGCGATGTACGAACCGTTGCTGGCCGCGAAAACCTACGACTACGGGCTGCGGGTCCCGAGCACCAAGCGCGGGCTGATCGCGGGCATGTCGATGACCGAGAAGCAGGGCGGCTCGGACGTCCGCGCGAACACGACAACCGCGCAGCCCGCTGGTGATGGCAGCTACATCTTGACCGGGCACAAGTGGTTCACCTCCGCGCCGATGTCGGACATGTTCCTGACGCTGGCGCAGGCGCCCGAGGGTCTCTCCTGCTTCCTGCTGCCGAGGGTGCTCCCGGACGGCACCCGCAACCGGATCCAGTTGCAGCGGTTGAAGGACAAGCTCGGCAACCGGTCCAACGCGTCGGCCGAAATCGAGTACGACGGCGCTGTCGGCTGGCTTGTCGGCGAGGCGGGCCGGGGGGTCCGGACCATCATCAACATGGTCAACATCACCCGGCTGGACTGCGTTCTCGGCAGCGCCGGCGGTATGCGGTACGGCGTCGTCCGGGCCGCGCACCACGCCGTCCACCGGAGCACGTTCGGCAAGCCGCTCGCCGAGCAGCCGCTGATGACCAACGTGCTGGCCGATCTGGCCGTCGAATCCGAAGCTGCCGCCACGGTCGCGATGCGGCTGGCCGGGGCCACGGACCGGGCCGCGGCGGGCGACGCGCAGGAAGAGGCGTTCCGGCGGCTCGGCCTGGCCGTCACCAAGTACTGGGTCTGCAAGCGCGCCCCTTCGCACGCCGCCGAAGCACTGGAATGCTTGGGTGGCAACGGTTACGTCGAAGAATCCCAGATGCCGAGGCTGTACCGTGAGGCACCGCTTTCGTCCATTTGGGAGGGTTCCGGCAACGTCGCCGCGCTGGACGCGTTGCGCGCCATGGGAAAGCAACCGGAGTCCGTGGAGGCCTTCTTCACCGAGGTCGACAAAGCCGCCGGCGCCGACGCGCGGCTCGACGACGCGACGGCCCGCCTGCACAAGGAATTGACCAACTTCGACGACCTCGAATACCGCGCTCGCCGAGTTGTCGAGACGATGGCGTTGGTGCTACAGGGTTCCTTGCTCGTGCGTCACTCCCCGCACGCCGTCGCCGACGCGTTCTGCGCGTCGCGCTTCGGTGGTGACTGGGGTGTCGCCTTCGGGACGCTGCCGCCCGGCGTCGACACCGCCGCCATCATCGACCGCGTCCTCACGAAGTGACGAAGTCCGCCATCATCGCCATGTCCTCGTGTTCCAGGTTGTGGCAGTGGAAAACGTACCGTCCGGGGTAATCGGTGAACCGGACGGCGATCTCCACCGATTCCGCCGCGCGTACGTCCACGGTGTCCTTCCAGCCGTGGTCGTACGCGCCCGGCGCGCCGCCGTTACGCGCGAGCACTTGGAACTGGTCGAGATGGGTGTGGATCGGGTGGTGCACATCGGAGACGAACCGCCAGATCTCCGTGTCGCCGAGCCTGGGCATGGCCAGCGGATGCAGCGGGTCGTAAGGCTTTCCGTTGATCGTCCAGCCGTCCTTCCCTGACCGGTTCTGAAACAGGAATTCCCTGGTGACACTAGCTTTCGCGGGATCGAGCTGGTTGATCACCGACAGCTTCGGCGGGACGATCGTGTTGTCGACGGGCGCTCGTGCGTCCGGGGAGACGTCGAAGCGCATGACCTCGGACGCCCGGCCCGAACCGATGGTGTTGAGCAGCCGCACCCGCGTTCCCGCGGCGTAGCGGGAAAAGTCGACCACGACGTCGAAGCGCTCGGCCGACGCCATCTCGATCGCGTCGTGCGTGATCGGGGCTTCGAGCAAGCCACCGTCGCCGCCGATCTGGGTGAAACCGCCTCCCCCAGGCGGAGGAGGGTCCAGCTCAAGCCGGTAGCGGCGGCAATTCGACGCGTTGAGCAGGCGGAACCGGTAGCGCAGGCGTTGGACGTCCAGCACCGGCCAGGGCGCGCCATTGACGAGGACGACATCGCCGAGCACACCGTTCATGTACTCCGCCGTCACACCGGGAACACTGAGATTTGTTGCCAGCGAGGGATAATCGAACTGCCCCTCCGCGGTGAACGAGCGATCGGCGATCATCAGCGGGAGGTCACGCTCGCCCTTGGGCAGCGGCAACGCGTCCTCTTCGTCGTCGTGCACCAGGTGGAACCCGGCGAGTCCGCGCCAGACCGCCGGCCCGGTGAACCCCATGCTGTGGTCGTGATACCAAAGGGTCGCGGCGCGCTGATTCGTGGGATACGTGTAATCCCTGGTCCCCAGGACGGGTGTGCCGGGCATCTCCATCATCTCGTGCCGCGGTGGCACGCCGATGGGAAGAATCGTGTCACCCGGATAGCCGTCACTGCCCGACGGCGTGTGCCCGCCATGCAGGTGTACCACCACCGGACGCGGCAATTCGTTGCGGTGCTTGACGATCATCCGCCTGCCCGACCTCGAAACCAGCGTCGGGCCGGGGAAGGTGCCACCGTACGTCCACGCTTCGGTGCGCACGCCCGGCAGGATTTCGACGGTACTGACCCGTTGCGTGATCTCGTAGTAGTCGGCTGACGCGTCTGAGCGCACCGGCCGCAGCACGGCGGGCACTGGAAGCGGCACCCGGAACGGTGGCGGCAACACGATTCCGCTGCGCACCAACGTTCCCGGCTGGCCTGGCGTGAGAACCTTGCCCCAGGAGAGCCCGGTGCCGACGGCGACGGCCGCCGCTCCACCGGCGGCGAGGCCCAGGATGCGGCGCCTGCTGATGCGGCCGCTCATTCGACGTCCCGCCAGGCCCAGATCGCCAGCACCACGATCGACGCCGTGATGGCGACCCCCAACGGGATGTGCACGGCCAGCACCCGGCCGTAGCCCAGCACGATCTGCCCGGCTTCGGCCGCGAAGAGACCGGCACTGACGAAGATCGGCCACGCCGGGCCACCGCCCGGCCGCCACAGCAGTACCGCGCAGACGACCACCACCAGAGTGGTCACCCCCGTGTACGTCGCGTTTGCCTTGTGCAGGTCCAAAAATCCGTAATGCCCGGCCAGGAAACCACCGGCCAAGCCGGCCTGGGTGAAGACAAGCAGCGTCTCGGCGCTGATAGCCGCCCGGAACAGCCACCTCGGCCAGCCGCGGGTCTTGGTAGGGATCATACTCGAGATAGTGCCATAAGAAACCGTTCGATGTGA
>Ga0247768_1000879_pt1 | contig 10758 bp, 8 predicted proteins | sample UWRJL016104C6_FD_179944 | JGI IMG/M metagenome (GOLD analysis project Ga0247768, IMG submission 179944) | Plant litter microbial communities from Arlington Agricultural Research Station in Wisconsin, United States - UWRJ-L016-104C-6 | ecosystem: Environmental > Terrestrial > Plant litter >... | reverse complement strand
TTTTATGATTGTCGAAATACCACGGCGTCTCGCATATGCATTTTGGATTGCATTTACTCGGCGTATCCTATTTTTACCGTCGGACGGTTCCCCTTCGATATGATTGTATCATTCTCGCATTAGTATTGTCAACATTATTTCAGTACATGTAACGGCGAAATTGTCGGCGTGTCGCCATTTTGAGTGGTGGCTTTTATATTCGGACACCATTGTTATTATTTTTTAGACTTTTGGGGAGATCATTTCGGTGTCCTGGCTACAAAATCGCGTGTTGGAGTTTTATGATATCCAACACCTTGGGGTCTTTCTTTGTATGGGCATCATTCATACCCTTACTGGCGACGGTGGATGGCTTTGAACCGGCTGTTTATGGCGTTTTTTTTTACCTCTTTGGGGGCCGGCCTTGGGCATATGGTCGGCCAGATGGACCGGTGGCATGGGTGCTCTTCTTTTTGATTCATACTCCGGCGTGGTTCATGATATCCCTACTACTTTCTATATACGTACGTACTGCTCGTACAAACTATCTTTTGATATGATAGTTTGCGAAATACGGATACTTTTTTACCGTTGGCTTCCAACTTTTTCACGCTCCGCTAACAGTGAAATGCTTTGGATCTATTTTTAGGTCTGTGCGTGATGTCGATCTCCTAACGATGGAATTTCTGGAGAAGACCGGGAGCAGGGTTGGGTGTTGGTATTTCCCCAACTTTTTCGGATTGAGAAAAATCCTAATGGAATGGGGGCACAGCTTCAACCACACGTCGGATTGAGGTTCAACCGATTGTCTGTACGTTCTCTTTCTTGACTACAGGGTTGATGCACAAAGAGATTTGAACTGCTTGGAACGTATAACTCAACGGTAGTGTACGGTGTACATAGTCCTCTCCGCTCAGCCAGGGCCTCTGGAACCAACTTCGACGGTGAAGTGCAAATATCACGATTTTCGCTTCGGACATCCGATCATCATTGTCCTAAAACTGATACTTTGCAAGCATCTGAACCCTTTGATAAGGCGCCCCCGCCTTGGTAGAGGTTGAACCCATAATTTCCATGTCTCGCCACTCTTTGACCATTGCAGACTTCAGGTGGGGGGGCAGTGGAAACGCGCATTCTACAACCACGTGGGCTCTCCTCGAATCTTGGTATGTAATTGGAAATATGTCTTCAGTTTCCCCTCCTCGCCAGCTTGGCAGAAAGTATAAATTTGTGCATTTTCTTCGTTTAGATTATGTAGAAAACCGTTAGATAGATTACTAGCGAGCTTCCCAGCTTTTTTCTTTTCTGCTTTCTGGATCTCTCCTCCGGTTCCAGATTGGACTAGAATGCAAAATCGCATGGTGCATGTCCTCTGTATGTATGTAAGGCAAGCAAAACCACACAGACCTCTTTTTGGGGGGGAGGGGGCTGGGGCTTGTTTGTTTTTTGGGGCGAGGGGAGGAGGCTTTTTACGAAGCGAAGAGCTTGTTTGGGTGAAGCCAGATCATAACTTGGGTGCATTTTACTAGAAGAACCGATGTTGTACCGTGAGAGAAGAAGGAGTCGGCGATGGCTGGCTTGGATTCTTGGAAGTGTGGCAGAGGAGGAGGGAGTGCGAATGCGAGATAGTAAGGGGGCACGGACGGCAGAGGCAGCTTACATACTAGCGCAGACATACATAAGACGTGTGGCGGGCAAGGCGGCATCTTGATCGGTGTGATTTTGGGGATTGGGGTATTTATTGTGAGGGTTTGGGAACGGCAAGATTTCCCTTGTGTGGAAGGGAGTGGGTGATCGGTGATGGTGGAGATGGGATCTTCGATCAATGCTTTGATATGAATGAACGCAAGTACAGAGCAGCGAGAGAAAGAGGATTCGGGACCTCGACCACGGAGTCTTTGGCGCTTTAATGTCCTTAGATATGCGCATTTTCTGACCACACGACGGTACTTTGCCTTTACCATTTCATCAAAGCATTTAGATGTTCATTCGTCGCCGAGCCAATATCATGGGCGAATCGGTTGGAGGCAGGGAACCCCCAGGCATGTGTTTGTGAGGCAGAAGAGAAACTAGGCTCGATTGCCTTTTCTGGTCTGTGGGCTTTGAAGGAGTGCAACGCCGCATGGCATGGCTAGCTGCACGGATTATTATAAGGCTTCCTGCCGTTGGATCATATGGTGGTGGACCGTGGGCGTACGTGCTGACGACCTTTTTTTGAGTCTGGGGAAATGCCTTGAAGTATGACGATTGACCGGTAAATCAATACAAGCCTCATGAATCGAGGCCTCATCAGGCGTGATTTTCTACCGAGTGGTGAATAAAGGGTAGTCAGAGAGTCCTAGTTGTGATAAGCGCTATCTAAGGCTCCCCTAGTCAGGAGGCAGATAGGGGTGTCGGTAGGCAGATTTTGGGTCGGAACGCACGTACAAACATCTTCTCTGTTTAGAGTGAATTTGGACAGAGTGAAATGGACAGTCGACATCCGTCGCATCGGATACTGACAGTATCCGAAAAGCACTGATCATTAGAATTTTTAGCAGATTCATGGCGCTGACCCGGCCGGCGGAAGGAGGCGTGAATGTGGCGTGGTCTCCCGTCGACGGTCGAGTCGTCGACCACCTCGACCCAAGCATGAGGTTCTGATGAGTGGTGCCTTCCGGTGTCGGGAGTGTCTGGGCTTGATACTCTCGACAGTCTTCAGCGGCAAAGTTTCTTTTCCATTTCACCGTCTCGTTTTGATATTCGGTGGTGGTCAAACGAATCAGACATAGGTACTGATATTAACCGGTACGAATCATGAAGGTCGCCGTTCAGTAACTCTTGTGCTCCACGATCAAGTTTGGAATGCTTTTCTTATCCGGTCCTATTTTCGTCGACGATGGAAACCTCGGCCGCTAGACATCGTGAGGTTGCGACCGCCGACATCGAGGTTGCAGCTATCTTGCGGTACCAGGGGTGCGTTCGCGTGCGCGGTTGATTGCGATGTCGGGAGTTAGGATGAGAATGGCATGGTGCCCACGGCTGTTATTATGTTCAGTTTTGCCTTAGGCCTTTGTAATAGGTGTTCACTGTAGAGAAATCCGAATGGTACAACGGATATTTTGAATGGCATATGGCCCTATAAGAGGTTTTGTGTTCCTCAGTTCCTGGAAAACCCGCCGCATGGTCCCTCCCTGCGCACCGATTGTTGAGGTACTTCCATACAAATTTGACGATTTATGATCAATCTTCATTTTCAAAAGCTACTTCAGGAGGTTATCCTAGGGTCTGGGAGTATGGTTTCAGGACAGGGAGTGGGAGTGATAGTAGGTTTGGGTTTTCTTATGACGGTTTGAGGGTGTTGAGAACCTCGGGATCTCCGCCTCTTGGTTTGGGGCGTGGCTGCGGCGGCTGCGCCCAGGCAAATCGTTTTGAAAATACCCTTTTCCTCGCTATGAAGCATGGTTAAGCGCATAGGAGAGATGATATACGTAGGGTTGTGTTACCCCAAGGCTCTCTATTCCGTATGGTTGTTTTTTTATGTTCAGGGCTCTCTGAAGCTCCCATTTAGGGGCGGTGTGGCGATGGGAGGGTCCCTGTTTCACGAGCCACGTCTGATGCTCGGAAGCGTGAGAGAGATGCACGCAAGTTCCTATCTCCGAAACTCAAATCCCCGCTTTTGCCCACAAGCTTTGAAACTCAATTGCTTCGCGGTATTGCCAGAGCCCTGGAGGCCCAGACACGGGCGTGGGAGTGCTTGAGCCTTGTTAGCTTGTGCGACATCCATAGCTAGCTTCTCCCGAGGTCGTTTCCCCCAACCTCATGTTCCCGTGACGTGCCTCGATACTCACCTCCAGGGCTGGGCCGCGCTCTCCACGTCTCGCTGCTTTTGAAGTTACCCTTGGAATGCCCTTGCTTACCTAGGTACATACTTTGCTTGCTTCCTGGTCTTCAGATCTGGATAGGATGCCTTCTTTCTACCCTACCCCTACATATGCTTCCTCCCAAACAGTGCTCAAGATGGCTTAGTTTGCTGCACACGTCCCAGCAAAGAAAATACCTGAGCCGAATTCGATTCAGGCAGTATGTCTAGCTGCAAAGGATTTGAATTGATCTTATTATTAGCAGTGGAAAGCGCGCCTTCACGCAACCAAGCGCCATTAAACAAGATCGGTCACCATGGCCATCCGTGACCCAAATGCTCCCACCTGGGCGCTGGGCAGCAGATCGTTTGCTCGGACGTTTGACTTGCCGAGCAGGGATCTGGCTGCTTCCTAACTGCCATATCTGATTCCATCATCAATTTCTATCCCTTGACGAAGAACCGTATTGGTGGGTTTTTTGGCCTTCGAACGTCGTGCGGTGGTCCCAATGCCGAATTGTCTTTTTTTCCATTGCTGTCGTCATGGTATCGCCTGCCGCATTGCAATATCGCAGAGAGTCGGGTCCTCGGGTCGACGAAACGACTGCTTGACCAGGTAGACGCGACCGTTGACCATTTCATTTATGCCACCATCGCATCTCATTGGACGGAGCGTATCGCAATAAGCACGTGTGTGAAATGCAGCGGGTGGCTTACAACCGATCTCATTATTCGAATGCTGTGTTACTGGACGGTTTCCCAAAGGAGTGGAGAGTATGGAAGTGGGGGTGATAAAGAAGGGTGCCCCAGATGGGATGGCCGAGATTGCGTGCACGTGGTTGCGTATTTGGCGACTTCCAAGATTCCCCCAAGACTGTTGGTTTTATTGATATGGATTATGGATACGGGTTTCTAGAATATAGGGTTCAATGTTCTCATGCGCTGCTGACACATTTGGTTGGTCGGGCATGGGTGCTCTTCTTGAGCTTCAAGGTCACTATCACAAGAATCTCCAAATTTCGGATCATAGCAGTTGTTGCCATCGAGCCTTCAATCCTGACAATACGACCACAGACATCGGACTGCGTCCCCCAACTGCAACGTTGATAACCGCGTCTTGCTCAGTTTGCTTCTGCAGTAAGCAGACATGTCCGCAATAAGCAACTCCATGCCAGTAGCTCGATGTTGGGATCAGGATATAAGCAACGTACTCCCGGCTTCTTGCCACTCGATATATTGATCTATCAGACCGCATCTTTCGACCCTGTTTCCCCGATTCCGCGATATGCCGTCAAATGCACGATGTTGAAGACGGATTTTAGATTTCGCCATTAGAACCGGGTGTGCACGTCTTGGTATTAATTTGATGCCTCCTAGGTCAAGGGCGTTACCTGGTAACACACCTATGCTTAATATCTGCCGACCCGGCGTTTGAAGCGGGCAGCCAACCGTCCTAACGTGGTAGATTGGCCGCCTCGCTTGTTAATATACACTGTGCACCAGATGCGGAAGGTGACGATGTTGCATCTTTTTTGGCTTTCAAATCCACAGCCGCGCCAGGGCTACTGCCATGATAAGTGATTAGATTGGCATCATGACCCGTGTTCGGTTCGCTTCGAGTCGCTCGATCTCGGTATCTGCGTTGTTACAGACGCGCATGTGATGCTCGATTGGGTAAATCCTCAAATCCTCGTGTCCCAAACCGCTGGATATCAGAGCTAATGCCGCGTTCTCTGCCGCGCTGTATGCCTCGGTCTTGGGTATGCCGGAAGGGCAGGTCTGGTTTATCTGTGGAAGGAGAGTTGGAATAGCGTGAGTGGTGTATATAGCCGGTAGGTATGCAGGCAATCCTGGGTTCGTTGTTGGCGCAGAGTCCTCCCACCGGAAGACGCTGGCCTACTCTTCCATTGGCAGGCTACAGACGCCACAACTCGTTCCACGTTTCTGGTACATTGGCGCATTGACCCACGAAAGAACGCTGGCATTGAATCTTTGGGGGTCAGTTGGCGAAATCCCATTGTTGACGTGGAATAGAGATTACTCGAGCCGGGACTTTGGGAGGTTGTGAAGTTATTGTCGCGGGGTACAGCTGGCTGAAAGCTGAATACGATAAGGAGGCGGAGAGACGGATATTTTTGGATGATGGGAGGGGCCAAAATCTAACTGGACTGAGACATGGTGTCATCTTTTGCTAACATCGTACTGAAGGCTGGTAAAAGCAGCGGAAGATGAAAGGTATGGCGCTCCTATAGAACAGATCGGACGCTCGACTTTGTCGTCGGCTCTAACTAAACGTACCTTAGGAGACGCTAGAAGGGTGCACACTCAGGCGACCGTCATCAGCCTCGCTAAAGGTTCAGCAACGCAGTTTACCTGAATGAACGGCTTGAACAGGAACATTAAGCGACTTGACTACCCTTATCTATCTTAGACAGGTGCTCTTCTATCACGTTTCCATGGTCATGCCACCCAGTAAGCTGTTGCTGTGTGTTCAATCTTCAACACCTCTACGCCCAGACACTATTCTGCTTGAGCGAGCTCCCCATCTTCGTTCCTCCGAATTGGTTCATCTCGATTGCCATGGTCCATTATCAATAAGAGCTGGAGTTTGTCGCTGCTTCCACACAGTGTACAATTGACGCAAGTTCCAGTGCAGATCTGAGATCAATACTGGGACATGTATCCTGCTATCACTGAATAAATTAAAGATTATCGACTGCATCCTTGCATTTCTCACACACGAGACCGTCGTTGATAAGTTTCTTGACTAATCATTCGACCGTATCTGGGTGAAGCCAACTCAGCGAGTATCCCGAAAACGGTGACCCGTCGTGAAATTGGTTGTAAGTGGAGAATATGGTCTGGGCAAGAATACTTTCCGTGGTCTTTGGCTTTCCTTATCACTCCCATCCCCGGAAAACAATCATCTTTTCAACATTCTTGTTGTAAGACTTACTGGCGGTATCTGATAAGAAGGGGGTGGCCATTGACCTTTGCTGCTAACTGGACCGACTTCCTTTGGAGCTAAAGTAGTTTCGATCTGATGAGATGCTGTTGAAGATATTCTACTCGAGCTCTCTATTTGCCCATCATCTACCGTTTCCGATGTTGTGCATAAGAAGTTGACAATGTGGCTTTGGTGGAGTGCGGGACGCACCGTTGAAAGCGACGCTCAGGCCTCTTCTTAACGGCTGCCCGTTCGAAACAGCAGGGTGGAATATTCTATGGGGACTCACACACCGAGTTAGCATCTGCACTCCTCTTCACTTGCAGCCCATTGCTGTTGTACATACATACGGAGTACATTCGGAGCATATATAGCATATACCTAGGTACGGAGTCTGTACGGATGATTGTGGTGTTCCAAGGTTGCCTCCAGAGTCACAGTTGGTGGGGAATCGCTAGCCGTTCAGGGGTTGGCGTCAGACAGGGTGGGTGAACCGTGAAAGCTGAGGCGAGGCGAGTGCAGCACCTGGCCTGGTGCCTTCTGTTCCTTGCATCCATCCATCCAACTGCAACTACACACACACACACACTGACACTCCACCTTACCTGCACCTCACCCCTCCCTCCTCTACACAGTCAACTGTACACCATGCTGAACTCACCACTCATATCCTAACCCTTAATCCACCGCCGTCCATGAGTAACGACACCCCGCGGGCCATCTCCGACGACGAGGTGGTCGCGCTCGCCAAAGCCGCCATCGAACAGTCGCGCGATGACCTGAACCAGAGAGCCGTCGCCGACCCCCTCGCCGTCGCCCGCGATCTCTCTCAACAACAGCCCGGTATAACCATCGACCTGGGCCATCGGAACATTGTCCGACTTCCGGACGAGGTCATAGACGTCATACGGGCCGAGATTGAAAGGTGGATTTCCAGCCCTCATTCTGCACTTTATATTCGACTCTGCCGCCAGCCTTTGGCTTGGCCGAGTCCGACTTCACCCCGCCAATCTGTCCAAGTGTACTGATCCAGATAGGCTCGCCTTGTCACACAATCTGTTGACTACGCTTCCGCTCCGCCTCACAGAATGTACCCGTCTCCGCTACCTCAATGTCCGCTTCAATTCCATGCGCGAATTCCCCGACGCTGTTCGTTCCCCCAGCCCACTCAACTGCACACTCATGAAGGCACCATGGCTGACAACACCAGATCCTTCGGATGACATCGCTCGAGATCCTTGACGTCAGCAAAAACAAGCTTAGATCCATACCGAAGGAGGTTGTGAACCTGACGTCACTCAAAGTTTTTGCGCTGCAGAAGAACAAGATCGAGGAACTACCGTCGTGTTTTGCCGACATGGGCAGTTTGCAGGTCCTCAAGTTGGACGGAAATCCCATCAAATTCCCGCCCCCCGAAGTCCTTACGATCCAGGAGAATACCCCATCCCTGGCAAACGAAAATGAAAGAGACAAAGTGATTGCTCTGCAAGTAAAAAAGTTCATGAAAGAGCACATCTCGAAGGATAAACGGCGGGCTGAGCGGTCTGACCAGTCCGGTGACGAAAGGTTGCCCTCATCCTTCCTGGGGAGTTGCTTAAGACTAATATGCCTTCAGTTGGAACGAAAGCAACGTGGAAACACCACGACCGTCTAGACGTGTTAATGGTGGTCGGTTTCCAGTAAAGCCAAGCATCAGTAACCTCGAGGGTTTTAGTGAGAGAACAGCATCTCCCGGAGCTCCGCCTGTTGTTCCCCCGCGATCACACTATCGCGTGCAATCCCAGCAGGGCAATACCAATCCACGTCGGCCATCTGTTCCACCATTGGTATTAACGAACGGAAATGAGCGGAATCGCAGTCAGAGTGAGGGGTCAGGACCGGCAGCTGTGAGAGCTAAACGTATGGGAATATATACCAACAAAACGTCTGATTTCGGCGCTGTGGATGAAATGCGGCGGACAAGTCATTGGCGTGGCTTTAGTCAAGGATTTGTCGTTCCCAATAACAGCTTGACGAATGGCATGTCAGGCCCCGCAACTGCAGTTGGCTATGGAGATACTGGCACTGTTAGGTCCCTTGCTAACCGACCACTCTCCGATGTCCGTGAACACAAACGAGGTTCCAGTGTCCCAGATGTTGTCGTGGAATCCGCCAAGAACTTTCTCTATGCCATCTCGCAACTTTCCGACCCCATCAACCATATGGCACGGTCAATCAAGAGGACAGACAGGACGAAAGAGAAGCTGCGCAAGAAGGACGCCTTTGCGCGCCGGTATTCGACCACGTACCTTCACGTCCGTGCGTTGAATGAGCTACTCCAGAGATTCGATACACTTGCAGAAGAGGACGAAGAGGAGGCACAGACGCTTTCGAAAGCCGTTTACCAGTATACGCTCAAATGCATCGATCTATTCATGGCCCTCAATCTGTCGATTGCAGAAAACCGAGCTGAGATCACCCAATATGCGGACCCGAAAATCGTTCGTTCTTTCCTCTTTCTCCAACAGAGCAGTCTTATCGAGATGAGAAACGCTTGTTCTATCCTGGGGGCTCAATTTACGGATACAGCTGTGGCACGAAGAACACGAGGTGGTGCCGATGCATTGGCTACGGTTCGTGCACCTTCTCGCGGGCCACCTAAAGCTCGCCGTTTCCAAGCCTCACCACCCCAGAGGAATGGGCACTACCATGTCCCACCACCCGTGTCTCTTCACAGTAACGAGAACAGCCGGACCAATACCTTGACCAGCATCAGTGCAGCAACTCCCCGATCGGGGGAGTCTTTTGGTATCTCTCGAGCTAATACATTGACGGGTTCTTTTGAAGAGATTGATGAGGACGCTCTATTTGACCGAATCTACAACAAACTCAGAGGAGCTTGTGACTGTTGCAGAGAAAATATCCCACAAATATCCCGCTATTTGAAGAGCGCCTTTGAAGTTCTGAGAAGGGAACTTGATTCCGAGGATCTAAAGATCAAGGTCCTAGCTAACTTGATCGACAAATGCGAGTTTGTTGAGAGGGTCACTTATCCGCTCGCGAGGAGACTCTCCCAAATGCAATTGAAAGACACGTACACCAGGAATTCACCTGAATTCTGGCAACAGTGCGTCAATTTCATCCGGGTATGTGTTATTGTTCATCACACTGGAGATTTCGAACTGTCGTAACTAATCAATTCTTTAGGCGTGGGGGGATCTCGCATCCGCTTGCACGACAGATGGCCGCAATCTTGGGCTCTTGAGCTCCGAGGTGAAGCAGCTAATGAAGCCACTTCACAAGATTGTCAAAGAGGCTAGTCTGGCCATCAACGACTCTCCATGGGCCAGTTTATCTTCAAGCAACTCGCTGCCGCCATCACGGCTTCCGTCGTTCACATCCCGCACCCAAGTACCGAAGTTCGGTAAGCCTACTCTGGTAGGAGGCGGACCGCCGTTCCCTGGACCAATCAACACTTCGATCCCCTCTTTTGCGGGCAGTCACCATCATTATCCGAACAGCAGTCTCAGTACTGGTTCAATTGGATATGTCACACCTGTCCCCGCAACGCCATTGAGCGCAGCTCTCGGCCCGGCTGCGCAGGCTACTGTCCCGAACACGCCGAACATGCCGGCACCCGTATCGGCGCAAGCTGGCGGACCGTTTGCGGGGAATGTGTTTGAAAGAGCTGATAGGCTTTTGAACCAAACTTCGCGACGGATTTGACCGGATTGGTGCAATATTCAATGCATCCATACGGCGACTCACTGTTTTGAGAAACGATTGCATACACACTATATATGATTTATCAGCGCCCCTGCAGCCCCGGGGAGCACATTCATCGACCATGTCTTCTTTGTTTCTCTCAAAGGTATTGTCACTCTAGCGATGGCGTTGGTCTGTTTAGCGGTCTGTTTATCTTGCCCACTACCACTATTTCAGGTTTTCATAGGGGTTTATGTCAATGTCAATTGTGGATGTATGTATATATGGGGGACATGAACTGGGTCAT
>Ga0247768_1000877_pt1 | contig 10762 bp, 7 predicted proteins | sample UWRJL016104C6_FD_179944 | JGI IMG/M metagenome (GOLD analysis project Ga0247768, IMG submission 179944) | Plant litter microbial communities from Arlington Agricultural Research Station in Wisconsin, United States - UWRJ-L016-104C-6 | ecosystem: Environmental > Terrestrial > Plant litter >... | reverse complement strand
CTGGGAAATCAACGCGGCGGTCATTGGCAGCCGTAGTCCTGAGAGGTGGGACATTATCGCTCCCGACCTCGACATCAACTACGGTTTGGGCGATCACATCCAACTGAAAGTCGACGTGGGCTGGGCTCATGCAGATGACGAGCTCCACCATCGGATGTCGGGGTTCGGTGCCACCGACTTCGGCATCAAGTGGCGGTTCATGGATGAGGACACATCCGGTTTCGCTTTGTCAGTCTATCCGCAATTGTCGGTAAATTTTTCCAGATCGTCCGCCCAACGAGGCTTGACTTCGGACGGCAAGGAGCTGTTTTTGCCGGTGGAATGCTCAACGACCGCCGGCACGTTTTCGTTCGCTGCCGAAGCAGGGCGAAACCTCGTACAAAACGCACCAGACGAATGGCTCGTCGGTGTGATCATCGCGCGCCACTACGGGTCGGCGCTCGAGATCGGACTGGAAATACACGAAACACTCGCCGATGGCGATTCGGCAACGCTGGTGAATCTGGGGGGACGCTGGCGACTTTCAGACCGCCTGAGCCTGTTGACCGCCGTCGGGCACGAACTCAGCAGGGACTCGCCGCAGCGGCAGGAGTTTCTGGGCTACTTGGGGTTACAAGTCTTACGGAATTCGCCAGGAACCTGACAATGAACTTGAGCGTCCGCCATCGCGTCCTCGCAACCTCCGGCATCATCATGTTGGTCATCCTCGCCATGGCTGCAGTCACCTATTGGAATCTCAAGCGCATCACCCTCGAAGCTGCGGCTATCGAGTCCGGCTCGCTGCCCGGGCTGTATTACAGCTCGCAGATGTTGAACGAGTTCCACAAGAACTTCGCCATCTCGCAGGAGTTCGGGTTTCAGGTGGACCAGGCAGTGTTTCCCATGCTCATCGGCGAAATCGAGGAAAGCCGAGCGAATCTTGCTGCAGTGACGACGCCCTACATCACCTCCATACACACCGGCGTCGAGCGTGCGAATTTCGACAACTACTTGAGACTTTCAGTACCGTATTTGCGCACCCAGGATTCGATTCTCAAGCTGAGCCCGAGCCTCGCGAACAACGACGCAATGGCGCACCTCGTTCGCGACGAGCTCGATCCGCAGTATGACAAGCTGCAAGTAGCCCTCGGGGCGCTCGTGGACCACAACAAGCTCGAGGCCGATGTTTCCGCGAAGTCCATCGTCGCCTCTGTCGCTCAGGCGAAGAACGTCATTCTGGCTGGTTTCGCCACTGCCCTGATGATCTCCCTCGGGTGTGTGTTCTACCTTCTGCGATCAGTCACCCAGCCGCTCGGCGGCCTGGTGGTTGCGATGGACCGGATGCGACAGGGGGATTTCACCCATCGAATCAATCGACGTGACGAGTTCGGTGCGCTCGGAAAATCCTTCAATCGCATGTCCGTCGATCTTGCCGAGCTGTTTGGTCAGGTGCAAAAATCAGGCATCCAAGTGACCACTTCGGTAACAGAGATCGCCGCAACCGCGAAGGAGCAGCAGGCAACCGCGAGCGAAATCGCAGCGACGACCGCTGAGATTGGCGCTACCTCTCGCGAGATTTCGGCCACGTCGCGCGAGCTCGTCAAAACGGTCCGGGAGGTGTCTGCGGTGGGAGAGCAAACGGCGGTACTCGCGGGCAGCGGACTCGCCGGCCTGACACGGATGGAGAAAACGATGCAACACGTTGGGGACGCCACCGCCTCCATCAATGTGAAACTCGGAGTACTCAACGAGAAGGCCGGCAACATCAACCAGATGGTCATTACGATCACCAAGGTGGCTGACCAGACCAATCTACTCTCCCTCAACGCAGCAATTGAGGCGGAAAAGGCGGGGGAATACGGCCGAGGATTCGCCGTGGTTGCTTCTGAGATCAGACGTCTTGCCGATCAGACGGCGGTCGCGACTTACGACATTGAACAGATGGTCAAGGAGATCCATTCCGCCGTCTCTGCGGGTGTGATGGGCATGGACAAATTCTCTGAGGAAGTGCGTCGCGGCATGATCGAAATACAACAGGTGGGGGGACAACTGACGCAGATCATTCAACAGGTGCAGGCATTGGCGCCACGCTTCCAGGCAGTGAACGAGGGTATGCAGGCACAGGCGACCGGCGCCGAGCAGATCAGTCATGCGCTGGCTCAACTGGGTGATGCCGCGCGGCAGACGGTCGACTCGCAGGCGCATTCGAGCCGCGCGATTGAAGACCTGCACCAGGTCTCAAACGGTTTGCGTAGCGGCGTCTCCCGCTTCAAACTCGCGACATAGTGCGGTCATGTTGTTTCTGATTTTTCAGATCGCCGGCAGTCGCTACGGGCTCGATGCACGGGAGCTCGTTGAAGTGCTGCCCCTGCTCAACCTCACGAAGATCCCCAAGGTACCCCGCGCCATTGCGGGTGTATTCAATTACCACGGCACGCTGGTACCGGCAGTTGATCTGAGCGAGTTGATGCTGGAGCGACCGGCGCAAAACCTACTGAGCACCCGACTGATCGTCGCGAATTTCGCGGGCTGCGGCGCGGTGCCCCGGCTACTGGGGTTGATAGCCGAGAGAGCGGGCGCTGTTTTGCATCTGCAGGCCACGCAATTCCGCAAGGCAGGTGTATCCAACGTCGACGCGCCCTACCTGGGTCCGGTGGCGTTTGACGAAAGTGGCCTGATTCAATGGGTCGATGTGAACAGGTTGCTGCCTGCTACCGTTCAAACCCTGTTATTTGAATCGTGATGCGGCAGACACTCGAAGCTGTGTTGAAGGAGACGATCGGCCTGGATGCCGCTTCGATCGGCCATTCCGCAGTTGAACGCGCGCTGCAGGCCCGGCTGCGGGCATGCCATGAGACAGATGTACAGGCATACATCGAGCTCGTGAGGAGCTCTGCGGCGGAGCTTCAGCAGCTCATCGAAGCCATCATTGTTCCCGAAACCTGGTTCTTTCGGGATCGCGGAGCATTCGCTCTGTTGGCGGACTGGGCGACCGACAGACGCAGCTCCAGCACTCACCCGGAGCCGCTGCGCCTCTTGAGCTTGCCATGCTCCACCGGCGAAGAGCCGTATTCAATGGCGATGGCGCTCCTGGATGCAGGGATTCCGGCCGACGGCTTCTGCGTCGACGCTATCGATATCAGCGTTAACTCGCTGGCGTTGGCACGGCGTGCTGTCTATGGACGGAACTCGTTTCGCAACGCGCAGGCCACGTTCCGCGATCGGTATTTCAGCGCCGCAGAGGTTGGCTGGCAGTTAGGGGATGCGGTGCGGCGGCAGGTCCAGTTTCGACAGGACAATCTGTTCGCGGCCGACTTTCTCCCCGGAGCAGGTCTATACGATGTGATCTTCTGTCGAAACGTGCTGATCTATTTCGATCGCGCCGGGCAAGACCGTGCGATCCAGATCCTGAGGCGACTCCTGCCTCCGACCGGCCTCTTGTTCGTTGCACCGTCCGAAACCAACGTCATCAGCGAGCACGGTTTCGTGTCGGCAAAGATCCCTATGGCGTTTGCTTTTCGAAAGGACATCGCACCTGCGTCCATGCCGAAGCCCGCCATGGTTGCCACAACATCACCAGTGCTCAGTCCGCACGTCGCGGCGGTCGTGCGCAGCGACGCCGAGGCGGTTGTGGAACCGGCGCACGAAAGCACGCTCGAGCAGGCTGTGGCGCTCGCAAACGCAGGGCACAAGGCCGAAGCCGCGCGGTTGTGCGATCTGCACATCAAAACATCAGGGCCCTCCGCCCCGGCCTACAATCTCATCGCGTTGATTCGCGCAGGCGGCGGCAACGCGGTGTCTGCCATAGCCAATTATCGCAAGTCCTTGTATCTCGATCCGAACAACTATGAGGCATTGACGCACTTGGCGTTTCTGCTGCAGAAACGGGGTGATGTGCCGGGCGCGAATATACTGCGGGCACGTGCGCGGCGTATCCAAAGTGATCAGAACCGCGAGAAGCCGACTTGAGGTCGCGAGTCGCCATCAACGATTGTTGGAACAAAATCGGCATACATGGGGATTCGTCCTGCGAGAGGCTGGAACGCTATATCCATTGCCGCAACTGCCCCGTGTATTCGCAAGCCGCAGTGGGTCTGCTCGATACCGAGGTCCCGGCGGACTATCTCGCACAATTCACCCGGCATGTTGCCCGGGAAAAGCCGTCATTCGAGGTTGACACCCTGTCGTTGATGGTCTTTCGCCTTGCCACCGAATGGGTCTCACTGCCCTCGTCCTCTTGCAGGGAGGTCGCCAGTGAGCGCGTGATCCATTCGCTCCCCCACCGCCGTCACGGCGCTGTCCCGGGCCTCGCGAACATTCGCGGCGAGCTGCTGGTCTGCGTATCACTGAAACACATACTCGGTATTGAAAGCACTCCGAGCCGGGAGGTTGGGCGCGTATTGGTGATTCAACAGGGAACGCATCGCACGGTATGTCCGGTGGACCAGGTTCACGGTATCGAGCGCTTCCATTCGCGCGCCCTGAAGACCTTGCCGACGACTTTGGCCGACGTCGCGGCGAAATACACCAGGGCAGTGGTGTCCTGGCAAGGAAAATCCGTTGGGGTGCTCGACGCAGACCTCCTCTTTTACACCATCAACAGGGTACTCCAATCAGCAACCCCGACTTGAGCGACAAGTCGATGCTGGAATTGTTCGGCCTGGAGGTTGAAACCCAGGGCCGGGCGATGACAACGGCGCTTCTGGCGCTGGAACGCAATCCGAGCGATGCGGACAGGCTCGAGGAGTGCATGCGCGCGGCCCATTCTCTCAAGGGTGCGGCGCGAATTGTCGGATTGGATGCGGGCGTCAGTGTGGCGCATGCGATGGAGGAGTGCTTCGTCGCCGCGCAACTGGGTCACCTGGTACTACGACAGAATCACATCGATCGGTTGCTCAGCGGAGTTGACCTGTTGAGTCGCATTGGCAGCGCGGCTGAAACACCGGCCGAATTGGGCAAGTTTCTGGCGCACTTCGCCCAGGCTGTTGAAACACCCAAGGGAACGAGCTCGGAGTCAGCCGAGGCTGTGCTGCTAACGGAGCCCGCAGTAACAGCGTCGACGCATGCGGTTGCTGTTTCGCCGCCAGAGCCGGCAGCGGTGGCGCTGGAGCCGGCTGCAGTCTCGTCGGTGGATGCGGCTGCGGCACGCGCGGATGGGCCGCGGCAAAGGGATGCCGCCGAGCGCGTACTGCGAGTGACGGCCGAAAAATTAAACCGGCTGCTGGGACTCACCGGCGAGTCCCTGGTTGAGTCTCGCTGGCTCAAGTCCTTTACAAATTCGCTCGTGCGTCTGAAGCGCCTGCATCATGAGTCCAGCATGGCACTCGCAGCGGCGCGCGAATCGCTGGCAGGTCAGGTTCTCGATGAGCAGACCGAGGCCTCCCTATCAACATCACAGCGGTGCCTGTCGCAATGTGAGCAGCTCTTATTTGATCGACTCGCACAGTTGGAGCTGTTCGACACTCGCTCGACGGACCTTGCAAACCGTCTCTACGACGAGGCACTCGCCTGCAGCATGCGGCCGTTTGCCGACGCAGTGCCGCGCTTTCCACGCATGATCCGCGATCTCAGCCGCACACTGGGAAAGGAAGCGCACCTGGAGATTATCGGCGAATCCACCCAGGTAGACCGGGACGTTCTCGAGAAGCTGGACGCGCCGCTGGGCCACCTTCTGCGCAATGCCATCGATCACGGCATCGAATCGCCCGAGCTGCGCCGAGCCGGTGCCAAGCCGGTGGAGGGCACGATCCGGATGGAAGCCCGCCACTTTGCCGGCATGTTGCAAATCAATATATCGGACGACGGCGCAGGTCTGGATCCAGACGCAATCCGGCGCGCGATCGTGCGCCGAAAGTTGACCACAGTTGAGTTTGCGGCCGCGCTCAGTGAGGCAGAGCTCTGGGAGTTTCTGTTTCTGCCGGGATTCAGCTTGCGGGACGCTGTGACCGAGACGTCCGGCCGCGGAGTTGGGCTGGACGTAGTGTTCGATATGGTCAAGAAGGTGTCCGGGACCGTACGTGCATCCTCAAAGCTGGGTGTCGGCACGAAATTTCTGTTGCAATTGCCACTCACGCTTTCCGTCGTTCGGACGTTGCTCGTGGAGGTCGCCGGCGAGCCCTTTGCATTCCCGCTCGCCTACATATCGCGCACGTTGATGTTATCGCGCGAGAAGATCGAGATGCTCGAGGGTCGTCAGCTGTTCGAGTTTGAAGGGGTGCGCATCGGACTCATGAGCGCGAGTCAACTGCTGGGCGGTGTCGAGCAAGCCGCGACTGCGGATCATGTCCCGATCGTGATCATCGGTGAAATATCCAAACGTTATGGCCTCGCGATCGATCGCTTCCTCGGGGAGCGGGAATTGGTCGTGCAACCGCTCGATGCCCGGCTCGGAAAGGTAGAGGGTATTGCTTCAGCGGCGCTCATGGAGAACGGCTCGCCGGTGCTGGTAGTGGACGTGGAAGACATCCTCAGGGCGGCACAGAGACTCGCCAGCCTGGGTGGTTTGAGCAAGGTGCCGCAAAGGCGCGCCGTGGTGCCCGGCCAGCAGCGCAAGCGGGTACTGGTGGTCGACGATTCGCTGACGGTGCGTGAGTTGGAGCGCAAGCTGCTGGATGCCCGGGGCTACGAGGTGGAGGTCGCAGTCGATGGCATGGAAGGATGGAATGCCGCTCGCACCGGCAACTTCGATCTCGTCATGACGGATATCGACATGCCGCGCATGGATGGAATCGAGCTGGTCGGTCTGATTCGCGCGGATCCGAATCTCAAATCGATTCCGGTGATGATCGTTTCGTACAAGGACCGGCCGGAAGACCGGCTGCGCGGCCTGCAAGCCGGCGCCGATCAATACCTGACCAAGGGCAGCTTCCACGATGAGACGCTGCTGACGGCGGTGACCGATCTCATCGGCGAGCCACTGGCATGAAGATCGGAATCGTCAGCGTTCTGCCGGAAGTGATCGCGATGCTGCAGCAGTCGCTCCTGCTTCGACCCGCTCACACGGTGCTTTGGATCGCACACGACAACGCGCGCGCGCTGCAACTGTGCGTCGAGAATCGCCCGGAGCTGCTGTTGATGGACCTGACAGATCCTGCGCAGGGCGCGCTCGAGGCCATCGGCAAGATCATGGAAATGACTCCGTGTGCAGTCCTCCTCGTCACCAGGGACGTCAGTGCGAATTCGGCGCGAGTGTTCGATGCCATGGGCTTTGGCGCCATTGATGTGGTCGACACGCTTCGGTTCATCCCCGGTTCGCAGTTGGGCTCAACCCCGTTCCTGCGAAAGATCGATACCATTGACAGGTTGCTGGCCATCCCGAAATTCCTGCCGAAAACCGACAATCTGGCCGACACGGTCTCCCTCAGACGCATGGAGCGGCTGGTTGCGATCGGCGCCTCGGCAGGCGGACCAGGCGCGCTTGCAACAATACTCGCCGGTCTGCCGGCCGATTTTCCGTCGGCAATCGTGATCGTGCAGCATGTCGACAAATATTTCGCCACGGGGATGGCAGCGTGGCTGAACCTCCAATCAAAACTGCCGGTTCGCATCGCTGTTGAGGGCGACCTCCTCGTGGTGGGTACGGTTCTGCTGGCGGCAACCAACGACCACTTGAAGCTCACAGCAGTCGATCGGATCGGATACACGTCCGTGCCACGTGACCTTCCACATAGGCCATCAGTGGATGTCTTTTTCGAGAGCATATGCATGTCATGGCGCGGCGATGCCGTGGGTGTACTACTGACTGGCATGGGGCGTGACGGCGCACTGGGATTGAAGGCGTTGCGCGACAAAGGCCACTACACCATCGCTCAAAACAGGGCCACCAGCGCCGCCTACGGAATGCCTAAGGCAGCCATCGCCCTGGGAGCCGCTGTCGACATACTGCCAATCCAGCGTATCGCGGGCCGGCTGATCGAGACGTTCGGGAACAAGGGCTAATCGCGGGAAAACATTATGGACGCAAACCCCTCCAAAATTACTGAAGACCCCCCGGTTGTGGTGTTGCTCGTAGACGATCAGGCAATGGTCGGTGAGGCTGTGCGCCGGGCGCTCGCCGGTAACCCCGACATCGTATTTCACTACTGTCGAGATCCTGCCGAGGCGCTCGCCACGGCCGAAAGGGTCAAACCGACCATCATTCTTCAGGACCTGATGATGCCGGGTATCGATGGACTCACGCTGGTGCGCCAGTTTCGAGCCAATCTGTTGACTGCGAACACGCCGATCATCGTGCTTTCGACCAAGGAAGATCCCAAGGTCAAGAGTGAGACTTTTGCGGCAGGCGCGAATGACTACCTCGTCAAGCTGCCGGACGCAATCGAGTTGGTTGCACGGCTGCGGCACCATTCCAACACCTTCCTGCTGCGCGTGCAGCGCGACGCAGCACATCGCGCCCTCAGCGAAAGCCAACGGCAGCTCCTCGAAACCAATGTCGAGCTACAGCGGTTGACCAATGTCGACGGCCTCACGGGGCTCAGCAACCGGCGCTACTTCGACGAATTCATCGTCATGCAATGGAAGCTCGCTCTGCGTGAGCAATCGGAATTGTCCATCCTCATGATAGATGTCGACAACTTCAAGCTCTATAACGACACATACGGGCATCTGGGCGGCGACGAAGTTCTGAAACGAATCGCACAGACGATCCGGTCGAGCTTTCGGCGGCCGACCGACTTTGCCGGACGCTTCGGCGGAGAGGAGTTCGTCGTGGTCATGGCCGGCACTCCCACGCGCGATGCCCAATCGCTCGGGATCGAGCTTTGCAGACAGGTGGCAGACCTTCAAATCGCGAATGGCGAACTGCGGCCGTTCACGCACGTGACGGTGAGCATCGGCGGTTCCTCGACAACTCCGCAGGCCGGCGAATCAGTGCTGCTGTTGATCGAGACCGCCGACAAGGCGCTGTACGAGGCCAAGCAGCTCGGCAAGAACCGGGTCGTCATGCGACCCATGCCGCGCGATTCGAAATCGGGATAGTACGAGTAAACTTCGAGCCTCAATGCTTGGCCTCGCCGCAGCTTCACGCAGTCCAGTCGGCGCAAGTCAGATGCCGAGCCGCGTCTGCCGTAGCCTCAACGCATTCGTGATGACGGAGACCGACGAGAAGCTCATGGCCAGTGCGGCAATCAACGGACTCAGCAACAGGCCTGTAAAAGGGTAGAGCGCCCCTGCGGCGACGGGGATGCCGAGCGCGTTGTATCCGAATGCAAAGACGAGGTTCTGATGGATATTACGCACCGTCGCGCGGCTCAACTGGCGCGCCCGCACGATCCCGCGTAAATCCCCTTTGACGAGGGTTACCTGCGCACTCTCCATTGCAATGTCGGCACCTGTTCCCATGGCAATACCAACATCAGCTTGCGCGAGGGCAGGTGCATCATTGATGCCATCCCCCGCCATGGCCACACGTCTACCTTCCTTCTGCAATCGAGCGACGAGGGTTCCTTTATCTGCGGGCTGTACGCCGGCGACGACGTCGTCGATGGCGAGCTCGCGAGCAACAGCCCGTGCGGTTACTTCGTTGTCGCCCGTGAGCATGACGATGTGCAACCCTTCGGCTTTCAGCGCCTCGAGAGCGGCCTTCGTGGTTTCCTTCAAGGCATCGCCAACGGCAATGATCCCGGCGAGCTTCGAGTCAATTGCCAGGAACATGACTGTCGAGCCCTCGGCCCGGAGTATTCGCGCGTCGGAGGCCGCGGCAGCGTCGACAGCAACCCCAAAACTGCTCATCAGAAGCTCATTGCCCAATGCGAGCCGCCGGTCAGCGAGTCGCCCGCAGACGCCTTGGCCCGTTATCGAGGCGAATTTGGCGACCTCGGATGGCTCAATGGAACGCGCCTTCGCGCCCTCGACGATTGCACGCGCGATGGGATGCTCGCTTGGGCGTTCCAAGCCCGCAGCGAAGCCAAGTACCTCGGACTCACTGAAACCTTCGCGTGCAATGGCACGCCTGAGGGCAGGATGACCCACAGTCAAGGTTCCTGTCTTGTCAACCACGAGCGTGTCAACGTCTCGCAGGGTCTCGATGGCCTGCGCGTTCCGAAACAACACACCAAGCTGAGCGCCTCGACCACTCGCGACCATGATGGAGATAGGTGTTGCCAGTCCGAGCGCGCACGGGCAGGCGATGATGAGGACTGCGACTGCATTGACCAGTGCGTAGGCCAATCGCGGCTCCGGCCCATACAGCCACCAGAGAATGAATGTAATCACCGAGAAAAAGATAACCGACGGCACAAACCAAACTGACACCCGGTCGGCCAGGCGTTGCAAAGGAGCTTGCGAGCGCTGGGCTTCAGCCACCAGCGCGACGATCTGCGACAGCATGCTGTCCGCGCCTACTTTCTCGGCTTTGATGACCAGTGTTCCGGTCTGATTGACCGTGGCTCCAACGACTCGGTCACCGGCCTTTTTGTCTGCCGGGATGGGCTCGCCGGTAAGCATGGCCTCATCAACGCTGGATTCGCCGCTCGAGACAATCCCGTCAACCGGAATCTTTTCCCCGGGACGTACCCGGAGCTGATCGCCTACGAGCAGACTCTCGATGGGAACGTCTTCCTCCACGCCGTCATTGGCGACCCGCCGTGCCGTTTTGGGAGCCAAGCCGAGCAACTGTCGAATCGCAGCGCTCGTGCGTCCGCGCGCCGCGAGCTCCAGCCACTCTCCAAGCAGAACCAAGGTCACGATGACGGCTGCGACCTCGAAATAAACACCCACCATGCCATGCTCGTCACGCATCTGCGGCGGAAACAGGCCAGGCCAAAATGAAGCGACCAAGCTGTAG
>Ga0247768_1000876_pt1 | contig 10768 bp, 5 predicted proteins | sample UWRJL016104C6_FD_179944 | JGI IMG/M metagenome (GOLD analysis project Ga0247768, IMG submission 179944) | Plant litter microbial communities from Arlington Agricultural Research Station in Wisconsin, United States - UWRJ-L016-104C-6 | ecosystem: Environmental > Terrestrial > Plant litter >... | reverse complement strand
GTCCGACGCCGTCTGGACGAGCGTGTCGAGCGGGACCCCGGCGACCGCGTCGCGAGTGGCGGCGACACCGAGCGCGTCGGCCAGATACCCGCCGACCATGCGCCCCTGCTCCGGGGTCAGCGTGTGTGCCGCGGCGCCGCTCTGCGCGATCGCCTGCGCGAACAGCCCGTCCGCCATCGGCATGGACAGCAGCGTGGTGACGCTCATGGCGCCCGCGGACTCCCCGGCGATGGTGACCCGCGCCGGGTCGCCCCCGAAGGCCGCGATGTTGTCCCGCACCCAGCGCAGCGCGGCGACCTGGTCGAGCAGGCCGAGGTTCGCGTCGCCGTCGTCGAGGAACAGGAACCCCTCCGCCGCCAAGCGGTAGTTGATCGTCACGCACACGACACCGTCGCGGGCGAACGCCGTCCCGTCGTATTCGCCGACCGACCCGGACCCGTTCATGAACGAGCCACCGTGGATCCACACCAGCACCGGCAGCCCGGCCGCGCCGGGGTCCGGGGTCCAGACGTTGAGGTTGAGGCATTCGTCCCCGGCGATGACCACCTCGGGGAACAGTGGCTGGTACTGCGGCGGGTAGTCGCCCTTGGGCACGGTCGGGCCGTACTCGGTCGCGGACCGCGTGCCACTCCACGGTTCGACCGGCTGGGGCGGGCGCATCCGGTTCGCGCCGAACGGCGCCGCCGCGTACGGCACGCCGAGGAACACGCTCACGCCGTCCGAGACACGGCCTTCGAGCACACCGCCTTGGACCGTCACCGTGGGTGCCTGCATCGCTTCGCTCATCTGTCGCTCCATTGCCACAAGTTCGCCAGGTGTTGCACACTGTGCGCCGCGGCTTCGGAAAGGTCAACAGTGCCGGGGGAACGGGGTCATCACGATGAACACCAGCGCACGCCGGGCATCGGCGGCCGTCACGCCGCTGCGAAAACAGCTGGCTGACGCGCCGCGAAGGCCCACCGCGCTCGACGCGCTCGCCGCGGCGACGAAGATGTTCCAGGCCGGCGAGCGGGTCGACATGCAAGGACTGGCGCGGACTCTGGAGGTCGACCGGACGACGCTCTACCGCTGGGTCGGCTCACGCGAGGAGCTGCTCGCGGAGGTGCTGTGGGCGCTGATGGACAAGACCGTCGCACGGCTGCGCGCGAAGGCGGGCGCGGGACCGGTGGCCGCCGAAATCGTCACCGGCGCCGCGCTGGCGACGATGGCGAACGTCGGCATGCAGAAGTTCCTAGAGCGCGAAGGTGACCTCGCGCTCAAGCTGCTCACGACGAAGGCGAGCGAGTTCCAGCAGCGTCTCATCCGGCTGATCGCCGAGGTCGTCGACCTCGATCGCCGCGCCGGGCACCTCCATAGCGCCGTCCCCGCCGCCGACCTGCCTTACGTGCTCGTGCGCATCATGGAGTCCTACGTCTACCTCGGCCTCATCACCGGCGACGAGCCCGACGCCGAGCGCGCGTCCCGCGTCATCCACGCCCTGCTTCCGGTCGCGTGCAAAGACTTGTGAGCGTTCCCGCCGGTTAGAAGCGGCGGGAACGCTCACAAGCTTTAGCCTTCCACGCGATGTGACGTCCAGAAGGAGGTCAGGTCGGTGGAACCGGCCGCCGCCTGGGCCGCCGCCTTGAACTCCGCCGTGGTCGACACGCCGTACCAGTGCGACTGGGCGTAGGTCTTGAGCAGGTTGGCCATCGCGGTGTCGCCGATGAGCCGCCTCAGGTCGTGCAGGGTGCACTTGCCGTAGTTGTAGACCACGGTGGAGTACCGGGACGAATGCGCGTCCCAGTAGGCCATCGAGTTCGTCAGCTTCTCGGCGCTGGACGCCCAGGTGATGCCGCAGCCGCTTCCGGTGACACCGCGGTAGAGGTCGGTCGCGTAGTCGGTGAAGCTTTCGTCCAGCCACGGCGAGTTGTACTCGTCGTCGCCCACGATGCCGTAGAACCACTGGTGCGCCAACTCGTGTGGGAGCGCGGTGGTGGACACGAGGTCCATCACGAAGCCCGGGTACTCCATGCCGCCGAACCAGAAGTTGTTGTCCAGTACGACATCCATCTCCGTGTACGGGTAGTCGCCGAAGCGGCCGGAGTGCACGTCGAGCGCGTCGGTGGCCAGGCTCAGCATCGAGTTGGCGCTGCTCGTCGAGATTCCGCTGACGGAGTAGACGTTCACCCGGTAGCCCTTGGCCGAGGTGGCCGAGATCTTGGCGAACGGCCCGGCGCCCCAGGCGAAGTCGCGGACCTTCGCCGCGGTGGCGTGGGTGGTGGTCGTGCTGCCGCTGGTGGTCTCGGTCGAGGTACCGGTGGCCGGGGTCAGCAGGCTGGCCGGGTGCACGAGCGTGACGTCGAAGTCGCTGATCAGCGAGTAGAACGACTCACCGTTGTTGGTGTACGGGTCCAGGTGCCAGCCGGCACCGTCGCGCACCGCGAGCACCGGCAGCGCGTTGCCGATCATGTTGAACGCGCCGTCGTGGCCGAAGCGGTCGGCGCCGCTCGGCACCACGATGCTCAGATCGAAGCCGATGGTGGCGGACTGGTTCTGCGCCAGGGGAGAGGGCAGGGTGATCTTCAGCGCCGTGCAGCTGACGCTGAGCGCGGACGCGGTGCCGCCCGTGACGTTGGTGACGGTGATCGGCGTCGAGGGGCACGTGCCGTGGTAGTTGTCCCACAGGCGCAGGTAGACCTCCGGCAGCGCGGTCGGCGAACCGTTGGTGAAGCTCACCGACTGGTGCCCGGTCCAGGTGTCGCCCGCGGTGTTCGACGTCAGGTTCACCGTGTACGCGGGGTTGATCGGGGTGCGGGTGGTGTCCGAGGGTGCCGTGCCGACGGTCCAGGTGAAGGTGGTGCTCCCGGTATTACCTGCCGGGTCCTTCGCGGTGACGGTCACCGACGAGGTGCCCGCCGTGGTGGGCGCTCCGGTGATCTTCCCGGTGGAGGTGTTGATCGACAGCCCCGGGGGCAGGCCGGTGGCGGTGTAGGTGAGCGCGTCCCCTTGCGGGTCGCTCGCCTGGATCTGCAGTGACACCGCCTGGCCGACGGCGCTCGTCTGGTTGCCCGGCGCGGTCACCGAGGGCGCCTGCGTATTGCCCGTGCCGGTGGTCAGCGCGAAGTCGTCGAGCAGGAAGTTGGTCGCCAGGCTCGAATCCTCGGTGCCGGTGATCTTCAGTGTCACGGTCTGCCCGAGGTAGCGCGACACGTCGATGGTGCGCAGCGTGTACCCGGTGTTCTTGTCGAGGTTGGAGTAGCTCGCCAGGGTGTCGGTCCCGGCCTGCACCACCAGCGTGTCGAACTTCGAGGTGGTCGTCGTCTCCTTGGTGTCGACATGTGACCAGTAGGTCAGCGACGCCGAGGAGCACCCGGCGGGCAGGGTCAGTGTTTGGGAGAGGGTGTCGGTGTGGGTGGCGCCGTACCCGTCGAGCCACGCGTCCATGGTGCCGCCGTGCGCGGGCTCGGCCGTGGTGGCGGCGGAGATGACGCCGCTGGTCTGCGTCCATGGCGTGGTGCCGCTTTCGAAACCGCCGTTGACGACCACCTGGTCACCACAGGCCGCGGCCTGGGCGGGCGGCGCCACGGCCACCAGCCCCACCGTGCCCGCGATCAGTGTGAGCGCAGCCGAAAACACCCTCGTTCTCATGGGGTTTTTCCTTCCTGGGCCCCGATTCTCGGTGCCACGCACAGCGTCCCCCAGGCCACGGCGCGCAACAACCCGCCATGAGTAGTGTTTTACGCCGCCGTTGTCCGCCGGTTGCGAACCTTTTGTCGACGGATTGTGGACGGCCGCCCCTAACGTCGCTCAGCGGCACGACCCACGGGGGCGTGCCTTCCTTGAAGGGGGAAGACGACCATGCGAACCTTGTTACGCCGATCGGCGGCGCGCCGATCGCTTCTCGGCCGGCTGGCGCCGGTCGCTTTCGTGTTGACCACCCTGCTCACCCTGGCCGCCGTGCCCGCCTCGGCCGCCACGGCGCCGGACGCGCATCTGGCGGCGGCGTTCGTCACGTTCACCACCAACGACGACGACAAGGACTTCGACACCTTGGTGCGGGTGAACGTGGAGGACCCGTTCGGCCGGATAGCCGCGGACTTCACCGACTTCGGCACCCAGTACGTCGACAACACCGTCCACGGGCCGTTTTCCATGCATCCGGACACCGGCGTCGTCGCCGCGGCGCTCAACACCGGCCGGGTCCGGGTGCAGATCGTGCCGAACGGCCACGACACCTGGCGGTTCGGCTACGAGCTCACCCTGTTCTTCACCGACGGCACGTCGTTCGTGATCAGGGCCGCGAACCTGTCGCTGAGCGAGAGCTCAACCCAGTTGACCACCCCGTTCGTGCTCACCACGCAGGTGGCGGTGCCCGGGCTGGTCGGCCGGTCGGAAGCCAGTGCGCGCTCCGCCCTGCAGGCCGCCGGGCTCACCGTCGGCAGCGTCCGGCACGTGGTCGACCCCAGCTGCAACTTCCTCAACGAGGTCTCGAGCCAGAACCCCGACGCGGGGACCATCGTGAACGTGGGCACCGCCGTCAGCTTCACCATCGGCGACCGGCCCTCGACCCCCTGCCCGTAACCCCTCGGCAAAGGTCGTGAGTGTTTCGCGGGGTTATTGAGGGGATGGGCGAAGGTGTGGTGGTTCGGTCGGGGTGGTCGGGGGTGGTGAAGGCCTCCTTTACGGCGTCTGACGCCGTAAAGGAGGCCTTCACTCCTTTGCGGACTGCCTGAACGGGCTTGTGAGCGTTGCGGCCGGTTCTAACCGGCCGCAACGCTCACAAGGTCTTGCCGGGACGCGCGGGGGATGTCCTGAACGACGCGTTCGAGACGTTCAACGTCCTCAACGCGCCGTTCAGGACATCCCAGCAGCTCAATAACCCCGCGAAACACTCACGACCTCACCCAGCCGCCGCGGCAGGCGAGGGGCCTCAGCTGACTGCCACGCTGTAGACGACGACGTGGTGGTCGGAGTAGGCGGAGGCGCCCACTTCGCACCAGCGTTTCGTTTCGGTGCCGAAGATGTAGTCGATCTTGTAACCACCGTCGTGGGTGTCGCGGTTCGCGCCTTGATCGCATTCCGCGTACCCGGCGACCCCGGGACCGGTGGAGTACAGACCGGCGGGCCACACCCAGGCGCGCGTGTTGCCGGGGTAGGACGGCGGCTCGACGTTGAAGTCACCGCCGAACACGACGTTCGGGTAGTCCGCGACGACGTCCTTGATCTCGGCGAGCTGATCGTCGGCGTACTCCCAGTCCGGGTGATCCGGGTTGCTGCCCGCCGGGGACAGGTGGACGTCGCACAGCCGGATGTTCCAGTACGTCGCGGTGGCGCAGTGGAACGGGCGGTTCTGCCCGGTCCAGGGCTGTGTGGTCGGGTAGGCCCGCGCGGCGGACATACCCGCCTTGACGACGATCGCCGTGCCGATGCGGTCGTCACGGCCGTTGTCCTCACCGCACTTGTTGTTCGCCTTCACCCCGTCCTGCGACCACTGGTACGGCTGGAAGCTCTTGCTCCAGCCCGAACCGAGCCGGCCCATCAACGCGGTCAGGTCGTCCTCGCAGACCTCTTGCAGCAGCACGGCCTGCACGAAGTCGTTGTCGACGTGGTACTTCACGACGCCGATCTTGTCCTGGGGTGTGCCGAAGGGCGCACATCCCCACGACGCACGCTGGGAACCGCACATGTTCCAGGACATCACCTGCAGGTTCTTCGGCGCGTCCGCGGCGACGGCCGACGCCGGCACCGCCGCGGCCAAGAGCAGGGCGCCCAGCAGGCCGCCGAACAGTTTTCGTGTCAACGCTTTTCCTTGCTTTTGGAGTCTTTTGTGGACGGTTGAGGCCTCTCCGCCGCCGCGCGGGGGACTTCGGCGGCGGAGAGGGGCTGGAGGGGTCAGGAGATGGAGTACGAGTACAGGTCACCTGAACCGAGCTGGAAGCGCAGCCGGAACGGGCCACCCGTGGCGGGCAGGGTGGTCTTGGTGCCCCAGCCGGCCACGGTGCCCAGGGTGTCGCCCGAGATCGGGTTCGCGTCGGACGCGGTGTAGCCCGGCACCGGCACTCCGGCGGCGTCGAGCAGTTCGACACGCAGTTGGCCGGAGCCGGGATTGGCGTTCACCGTGACCTTGGTGCCGGTGGGCGCCAGCGGGCGGGTGGTGACACTCCCGCCGCCGGTCGCGGCGTGGACGGCCTCGAACCGGTCCCGTTTCCACGTGACCAGGCCGATCTTGCTGTTGCCCTGGGCCTTGCGGCAGGAGGCCGGGTTGTCGGCGGCCGACCCGCCGCAGCCGTGATCTCCGGCGAACGAGTTGTAGTAGAAGTACACGTCGTCGCCGACCGTGGTCAGCGAGGTGCCGCCGACCTGGAAACCCCAGTTCCACGAGGTGATCCCGCCGTCGGTGACCAGCGTGTCCCGGACCGGGCGGCTCCACGTGAGCAGGTCCGGTGACGAGGCCAGCTCCAGGTGCGCGCGGCCAACGTCGGCGCCGGGGTTGCCCGCGGTGTTGGGGGAGTCGTGGATGTCGAACATCCACGGGATGCCGAGGTACTGCTCGCCGTAGCGGATGGCGGGCATGCCGTAGATCTCCGACATCGCTTCGGCGGAGTTCGGGTCCGCGGCCTTCACCTTCTCGTTGTCCAGCACGTCGGTGCCGAGGACGAACTCCGGTGACGACCAGTGCGCGAAGTCGGTGCTGTAGGCGATCCAGATGTCGCGCGGGCCGTACGGCGAGGTGTCCGGGTAGTTTTTGTTCGTCGCGAAGTAGCGGTTCTTGACCGGGTCCCAGCCCGCGTTGGAAACGTCGTAACCAGGCAGCACCGCGTTGCCCGAATTCAACAGCTGCCAGGTGATCCCGTCGCGCGACGCGGCCGCGCGGTAGGCGTTCGACTCCGCGTAGAGCGTGTAGTACCTCATGCTGGTCGCGACGGCCGGGTCGAACGCCGGGTTCTCCACGACCCCGTTCGCCGCCTTCGAGAACACCTCACCGGTGCCGAATCTGGTCCACTTCACCCCGTCGGTGCTGGTCGCGTACCCCGTTTTCCCGGCGGCGCGGTACCACATCTTGAAGGTGCCGTCCGGGTCGCGCAGCACGTTGCTGATCTGCGGATTGGCGTCCCACGCGCCCATGCCCAGCACCACGCCGGTGGCGCCGTCGGTCAGCGCGGGGTCGCCCTTGGGAGTGCCCTTGACGGTCTGGCGGGTCATACCGGTGAAGGACTCCACCCGCTCGTCACCGACGAACAGCACGCTGCCGGTGCCCAGCACGGGGTTGTACTTGTTGTCCTGATCGGACTTGATGACAACGTCGTCCCAGCGCGTGGTGCCCTTTTCGGTGTAGGAGCTGTAAAGCCGGATGGTCGCCGACGTCGCGTCCACCGGGGCCTTCTTGCTCACCGTCACCGGCCGCCAGCCGGTCCCGGCGGTGACGTTCGCCGACGTCTTGTACGAGTCCTCTGTGGACCCGTCCGCGCGGCGGTACTCCAGCCAGAGCTCGCCCGCGAGTCCGCTGACCACCTGGGTCTGCACGCTGACCGTGAGAGTCTCCCCGGCCTTGACCGGTACGGCCTTGCTGAGCGCGGTCACCCCGTTGTCGGTCAGGGTGTCGTCGGTCTGCAGCGACCACTTCCCGCTGTGCGCCGACGTGGTGACGAGCTTCTCGCCATTGCCCGCGGGGACGGTCGCGGTCCACTCGGTGGGCCGCTGGTTCGAGTTCTCCATGCGCAACTGCTCGAAGTCGCCGTTGGGCACCCGGTGGGTCGGCGGGGCGACGTCGTCCAGCGTGACGTCGTCCCACGCCGTCGTACCCACCGAACTCTGCTTGCTGTACAGCAGAATCGTCGCGGTGGTCGCCTCCGGGGGCGCGATCCCGGAGGCGACCACCGCCTGCCAGCCCGCCGCCGTCGTGAGGTCCGTGGCGGTGACCGAGCCGTCCACACGGGCGCCGTTGGCCCGCCAGAACTCCAGGTACAGGGTTCCGGCGTTCCCGTCGAGGTGCTGCCCCCACGCGTGCGCGGTGAGCGTTTCACCGGGCACGACGACGATCGCGCGGCTGCGGACCGAGACTCCGGCGTCACCGCCGTCGCTCACCTTGAGCGCCTGCGCGCCGCTGTGCGCCGGGGTGGTGACCGTCGTGACGGTCCCGGCGGCGCCGTCGGTGGTCCAGGTGGACAGACCGGCGTCCTCGAACCCGGCGTCGGCCACCAGGCGGGTCGAAGCCGCGTCGGCCGTCAGCTCGACGGGCTGGCCGGAGGTGAACGCGTTCGGGACGATCAGCACGCCCGCGAGCAGGCCGCCCGCCAGCCCGCCGCGCAACAGCCGGGAACCGGACGGTGGGGGGATGGACATCTTTCACGCCTCCGGACGCAGGTAGTACGACTGATTCGGTTTGCCGAGGGCACCGCAGGTCACCTGCGTGATCGCGGTCCCGGCGGCCAGGCTCGACGACGTGACGTCCGCGCACAGGTCGCTGTGCACGAGCCGCGGCTGCACGATCACGTCGACCCCGCTGCCGCTCACGTAGACCAGGCGGAACTCCTGGTTCGGCAACGGGGTTCCGGGCGGCCCGCAGGTGTACTGGTCGATCGCCGCGCCCGAGGTGTGCAAGGCGCCCTGGACGTCGAGGCACTTCCCCGACGAGGTCACCTGGATCGTGTAGTAGTCCGACGCGCCGACCCGCACGATCGAGAACTGCTGGTTCTTGGCGCCGGTCACGCACGCCGCCTGGTGCAGCGGGGAACCGTTGGTGGTGTTGTTCGCGACCTCGGCACACAACTCGCTGTGTGTGGGATAAAGCCGGTACGGATGGCCGGTCTCGATCACGAACGGCGTCTTGGTGTCCCCGACCAGGCCCTGCCAGTCGGCCCGCTTGTCGGTGAACGCGGTCCCGGTCGAGACGAAGGTGAACACGCGCCGGTTGCCACCACCGGTCGCGTACAGCGCGGCGACGTCCGCCTTGCCGTCGCCGGAGAAGTCCCCGGCCGAGAGGACGGCTTGGCTGGTGTCGAACGAGCCGCCCGACCACCACACGGCGTTCGTCCACGTCCCGGTTCCGGCCGTGAGGACCGAAAGCTGGGCCGTCGAGCTTCCGCGATCGGCCATCACGACGATCTCGTCGCGGTGCGCCGCGTCGCCGTTGACGTCGGCGGCGAGGAACGTCGCCTTCGTCTGGTCCAGGTTCCCCGCGCCGCTGTCCCACTGCGGCACCGGCGCGGCGAAGCCGGTCGCCGTCGCGGTGTGCACCCACAGTTTCGTCTGTGCGGCGGTCCCGCGCAGCTCGCCGAGGTCGGCGCGGCCGTCGCCGTCGAAGTCGCCCGCCACATAGCTCGCCGTCGTCACGTTCAGGCCGCCCGCGCCGCTGTCCCACTGCAGGACCGGTTCGCCGAACGTCCCGTTGTCGGCCGTCTGCGTCCAGAGTTTCGTCTGGTTCCCGGCGTAGCCCTGGAAGACCGCGATGTCGTCGTCGCCGTCCCCGTCGAAGTCGCCCGCGACGACCCGCAGGTACGAGAGGTGGTACGTCGTCCCGGTCCACACCGGCTCGCCCAGCGCGATGTAGCGGTTTCCGTCGGATTGCAGGAAGTACAGCCGCATCTTGCGATCGGGGTCCTCGCGGAACATGGCGAGATCGGTGCGGCCGTCGCCGTTGAAGTCGCCCCGCACGGAAGTCGTGCGGTACGCGGGGAAACCGCCGTTCTGCCCGCTGTCCCAGCCGATGTACCCCGAGGTGATCGCGGAGCCGCCGGAGGTGAAGTTCCACGCCGCGGTCCGGCCGTCACCCTGGTCGAAGACCGCGGCGATGTCCGCCTTGCCGTCGCCGTTGGCGTCGCCCGCCACGGGGGCGGTGGTGACGGTACGCGGCTTCGCCGTGATCGCCCGGGAGGTGGCGTCCAGGCTGCTGTTCCCGGCGCGGTCCACTGCCCGCACGTACAGCGACCGGCCGATCCCGAGCGTGCCTCCCGGGGTGTCCGGCCAGAGGGTGACCGGGATCGTGGCGTGGCCGTCGGCCTCCGCGGCGACCCACATGGTCACGCGGTCCTGCTGGAAGCCGAACCGGTAGCCCGCGACGTCGGTGTCGGCGGCGGTCTTGGTGAAGGTCACCGTGCCGGTCTCACCGACGGACCGGACCGCGGTGCCGTCGGGGAAGTCCGTCGAGGTGATCGACGCGGGACCCGGGCGGACCTCGTCGACGGTGAAATAACATCGGGTGCTGTCCGGCCCGGTCAGCGCGGCGTCCTTGGCCCTGGCCCGGTAGTTGAACACGGTGCCGGGCTGGTCTTCCGGCAGGACCCCGGAAGCCAGCTGTGGCCACGAAAACGCCGCGCCCGAACCGATCGGCGGGACGGTGAGGGTCTTGAGAACGGTGTCCCCGCTGAGGATCTCCAACGCGGCGGAGACGTTGTCGGCGTCCGGATCGGACAGGACGGCCGAGAACGACGGCGTGCTCGTGTTGAGCGGTGTCGGCGCCGCCTCGGTGCCGCACGGCGTGGCCGGGACGGTCGTCACGTTCGCCGGAGCGCGCGGCGGGGTGTTGTACACGACCGTGATCGAGGCCGTGCTGGGATAGAAGTAGGTCCAGTACATCTGGTCGGTTTCGTGCGCGCTCGGCACACGCAGGCCGAAGGTGATGACGTCGGTGTCCGCCGTCGCGATGGCCTGCACCGCGGCGGTCAGCGCGGCCGAGCTGTAGCGCATCGGCGCGTCCGGCTTGGGGCACGACGCCTCGTTCGCCGTCGCGCTCTTGGTGTCCATCAAGGACAGCCAGTTCGAGCCGGAATTGGCCCAGGTCAACGGAGTC
>Ga0247768_1000873_pt1 | contig 10795 bp, 7 predicted proteins | sample UWRJL016104C6_FD_179944 | JGI IMG/M metagenome (GOLD analysis project Ga0247768, IMG submission 179944) | Plant litter microbial communities from Arlington Agricultural Research Station in Wisconsin, United States - UWRJ-L016-104C-6 | ecosystem: Environmental > Terrestrial > Plant litter >... | reverse complement strand
CGGGGTTGTCGGTGAAGGCCGAAACGTGGAAACCCAGCCAGCCGCCGCCGTTCTGGAGGTAGTTCTGGAAGGCCGTCCGCTGCGCCGCGCCGGTCGGGGCGTCGTCCAGGAACATCACCACCTGGTACTGCGAAAGCGTGCTCGCGTTGAGCTGGTTCCAGTCGTTGGTGGAGGTGTAGCTGAAGTTGTTCTGGGCGGCGAGTTGCGGGAACCAGACGTTGGCCTCGTGCACGAAGTTGATGTGTGCCGCGTCGTAGGTCCCGTTGTAGAAGGCGAGGACCTTGAACTGCGGGGTGGCCGCCTTCGCCTCGGTCCCGCCTTGCGCGGGAACCGACGACAGGCAAAGACAGGCGATGCAGAACGCGAGCACTTGCATGATTTTGCCGACGAATCGGCCGCGGGTCTTCGTGATCATACTGAAAGCGCCTTCCGGGTCGGATTTACGGCTGCGCGTTTTTTTTGGCGACGGGCTGGTTTTCCGTTGCGGGTACCGGTGAATGGGAACCGGGGAGAAACAATCTTTACGACATAAATTAACTCAAAAGACGGCTGTGGTCCAGACCTTTTGGTGGCGTTGGCCGACACCGCCGGCGGCGTTTCGCCCGCCGCGGAGCCGTTCTCGCGGCGCTCCGGTCCGGACACGGAGAGTGACTTCAGGGCGCGTGACCCCGCTCATACCGGATCCCCGGTAGCCGCAGGTCAACGTCCGTCGCGTGGAGATGTCGGTGGCGCCAGATAGTCTCCAGTACGGTGAGTCGCCGGTTCGACGCCACCGAGCATGCCGAAGGCAAGCATGTCCGCACGCCATGATCTGGGAGAACGACCCTGTGACTGCTTCTGCTGAGACCCTCTACGGGGCCGACGACCTTACTCATCTCGAGGGTCTCGAAGCGGTCCGCAAGCGGCCCGGGATGTACATCGGGTCCACCGACAGCCGCGGGATCAACCACCTCTTCGCCGAGATCGTCGACAACTCGACCGACGAGGGCGCCGCCGGCCACGCCACCAAGGTCGTGGTCACCCTGCACGCCGACGGCAGCGTCCAGGTCGACGACGACGGCCGCGGCATCCCGACCGGGGTGCACGCCAAGTCCGGCATCTCCGGGGTCGAGCTGGTGCTGACCAGGCTCCACGCGGGTGGCAAGTTCGGCGGCTCCGGCTACAAGACCTCCGGTGGCCTGCACGGTGTCGGCGCTTCGGCCGTCAACGCGTTGTCGCACCGCTTCGACATCACCGTGAAACGTGACGGCAAAGTCCACCAAATGTCGTTCGCGCACGGCGTGCCCGGCGTTTTCGACGGCCCGGAGCCGAAAGCCAAGTTCACCCAGCAATCCGGGCTGCAGATCGTCGGCCGGATGAAGCGGAACGAGTCCACCGGCACCTCCATCCGCTACTGGTACGACGCCCGCTACTTCGAGACGGGCGCCGCGCTCGACGTCGAGGGCGTGCGGTCGAAGCTGCGGAACACCGCGTTCCTGGTCCCGGGCGTCACCTACGTCCTGCGCACCGCGGTCGACGGCACGATCAGCGAAGAGACCTTCCACTTCCCCAACGGCCTGTCCGACATGGTCGACTTCCTCGCCCCGGCGAGCGACAAGGCCGTCTCCGGCACCCTGGTGATCAGGGGCGACGGCACCTACAAGGAGAACGCCGCCGACGAGAACGGCGTGATGAAGTCCAATGTGGAGCGTCGTGCCGAGATCGAGGTCGCGTTCCGCTGGGGCACCGGGTACGAGCGGGTCGTCGAGTCCTTCACCAACACCATCCGCAACGTCCACGGCGGCACCCACCGCAAGGGTTTCGAGCGGGCCGCGCTGAAGTCGTTGCAGGAGGGCATCTCCAAGACCCGCGGGCTGCTCAAGCCGAAGGAGGACATGCCGGTCCTCGACGACGTCCTCGAAGGCATGACGGCCGTCGTCCACGTCCGGATCCCCGAGCCGCAGTTCACCTCGCAGACCAAGGACGAGCTCTCCACCGCCGGGATCACCAAGGTCATCCAGGCCGTCGTCGAGCGGCACATCAAGGCGTGGATCGACGATCGCAAGAGCAAGGCCGAGGCGAAGATCGTCCTGCAGAAGATCGTCGACGCCGCCCGCGTCCGGCTCGCGCAGAAGCAGCAGAAGGACGCCGCCCGGCGCAAGACCGCGCTCGAAGGCGCGTCCATGCCGCCGAAGCTCGTCGATTGCCGCACCACCGGCGTCTCACGCAGCGAGTTGTTCCTGGTGGAGGGTGACAGCGCGCTCGGGTCCGCCCGGCTCGCCCGTGTCTCGGAGTACCAGGCCCTGCTCCCGCTGCGCGGCAAGATCCTCAACGTCCAGAAGGCCAGCATCGGCGACACGCTGAAGAACGCCGAGATCGCGTCGATCGTGCAGGTCCTCGGCGCGGGCACCGGCCGCACCTTCGACCTCAGCGTGATGCGCTACGGTCGCGTCATCCTGATGGCCGACGCCGACGTCGACGGCTCGCACATCCGGACGCTGTTGATCACCCTGTTCGCCAAGTACATGCGTCCGGTCATCGAAGACGGCCGCCTCTACGCCGCTATGCCGCCACTGCACAAGATCACCACGAAGGGCCGGAACCCGGAGGTCAAGTTCACCTTCTCCCAGCGCGAGATGGAGACCACCATCCAGAAACTGGAGAAGGCCGGGAAGTCGATTGTCACCCCGGTGCCCCGGTTCAAGGGGCTTGGCGAGATGGACGCCGACGAGTTGTGGGACACCACGATGAACCCGTCGACCCGCTCTGTCCGCAGGATTACCCTCACCGACGTCGAAGCCGCCGAACAGACCCTCGAACTGCTGATGGGCGACAAGGTCCCGCCGCGTCGCGACTGGCTGGTCGAGTCTTCGGAGCGGGTCGACCAGGCGAACATCGATATCTGAGCCTGAACCGAGGCTGTAGGAACCAGGAGACGCTGAGTAATGGCACGCCGCAAGGGCACCCAGATCAAGATCGACCCCGCCGCCTTCGACCAGGCGGGCGCGAACGTGTTCGAAAACCCGCTGAAGACCGAGATCGAGGACTCCTACCTCGAGTACGCCTACTCGGTCATCCACTCGCGCGCGCTGCCCGACGCGCGCGACGGCCTCAAGCCGGTGCACCGCCGCATCCTGTTCTCGATGCACGAGCAGGGTTACCGGCCCACCCACGCCTACGTGAAGTCCTCCCGCGTCGTCGGTGACTGCTTTGTGCGGGGCACGCAGGTGTCGACTCCGGCGGGCCTGCGGCCCATCGAGGACATCGAGGTCGGCGACCTCGTGCTGGACGGTCGGGGGCGGTCCGCCGCGGTCACGAAGGTGTACGAAAACCCCGAGTCCGAGCTGGTCCGGGTGACCTGGTCGAACGGGCACACCATGCACGTCACGCCCGGCCAGCGGTTCCGGACGGTGGCCGAGGACGGCACCATCGGGTGGACCGAAGCGCGCGATCTCGCCGGCCGGAAGACCCTCGGCTACGGCGCCGCGCGCCACGAAGGCCTGGAGTCGGACAACGGCGACTTCTACCCGTACCTGCTCGGCCTTATCTCCGCCGAAGGCGCCGCGGAAGAGGACGGCCGGATCCGGCTCCGCCTGGCCGACGCCGAGCCCGCCGACGCCGCGCACGGGTGGGCCATCGTCAACGGCCTCACCCTGGCCCGCGACAAGCGCATCGCGAAGACCCCCGGCCAGCCCGACCAGCACAGCTTGCTCTTCCCCCGCAACGACGGCCTGCTCGACGCCGCGATCTCGCAGGAGGGCCGCAAGGCCGTCCCGGTGGGCGTGCTCGAAGATCGTTCGGTCTGGATTCCTTTCCTCGCAGGCCTTTTCGACGGCAACGGCTCGGTCAGCGGGCAGCGGCGTGAGATCGTCTTCGTCGGCGCGGGCGAACAGCTGACCCGCCAGGTCTACTCGATGCTGGCCGACCTCGGCATCCACGGCCGCCGCTGGTCGCGGGTCGGGCGCCGGGGCGTGCCGCCCGTGCAGGGCCTGTCCGTCTCCGGCCGGGACGCGGCCGTGCTCGCGAAAGCACTCGGCCGCTGGAGCACCACCGGGCACAAGCGGGACGAGCTCGCCGCGATCTCGGCGAGCGAGCACGACCACGGTGACCAGCTGGACGGCCTGTCGTCGCTGGCGGTCGAGCTGGTCGAGGAGGCGTTCCCGGACACGACCTTCGACATCCAGGTCGGCACCGAGGAGCACGCCTTCGTCGCCGAAGGTTTTGTCGTGCACAACTGCATGGGTAAGTACCACCCGCACGGCGACGTGGCGATCTACGACGCGATGGTCCGCCTCGCGCAGGACTTCTCGATGAACGTGCCGCTGGTCGACGGGCACGGCAACTTCGGCTCCCCGGACGACGGCCCGGCCGCCAGCCGGTACACCGAAGCACGCATGTCCGGTGAAGCGATGCTGCTCGTCGGCGAACTCGGCGAGGACACCGTCGACTTCCGGCCGAACTACGACGGTTCGCTGCAGGAGCCGTCGGTGCTGCCCGCGGCCTTCCCCAACCTGCTGGTCAACGGCACGTCCGGGATCGCGGTCGGCATGGCCACCAACATGATCCCGCACAACATCACCGAGGTCATCGCCGCCGCGCGCTGGCTGATCCACCACCCCGACGCGTCGCTCGACAAGCTGATGGAGTTCGTGCCGGGGCCCGACCTGCCGACCGGCGGCATGCTGCTCGGGCTCGACGAGGTCCGGCGGGCCTACGAGACCGGCCGCGGTGTGGTCCGGATGCGCGCGAAGTGCGAAACCGGGCCGCTGGAAGGCAGCCGGGGGCGCCAGGCCATCACCGTCACCGAACTGCCGTACGGCGTCGGGCCGGAGAAGGTCATCGAGAAGATCACCGACGAGGTCAACAAGTCCAAGCGCCTCACCGGGATCGCGGACGTCAAGGACCTGACCGACCGCGAGAACGGCACCCGCCTGGTCATCGAGTGCAAGGTCGGAGTCAATCCGCAGGCGCTGCTGGCCGACCTCTACCGGCTGACCCCGCTGGAGCAGTCGTTCGGCATCAACAACCTCGTGCTCGTCGAGGGCCAGCCGCGGACACTGGGCCTCAAGGCGCTTTTGGACGTCTTCCTCGCGCACCGGTACGAGGTCGTCACGCGCCGGACCCGCTACCAGCGGCGCAAGCGCGAGGAGCGGCTCCACCTGGTCGAGGGCCTGCTCAAGGCGCTGCTGAACATCGACAAGGTCATCAAGCTGATCCGGGAGAGCGAGAACGCCCAGGCGGCCAAAGACGGCTTGATGACCCGGTTCCGCCTCTCGGAGATCCAGGCGACGTACATTCTCGACACCCCGCTTCGCCGGCTCACGAAGTACGACAGGCTCGAGCTGGAGTCCGAACAGGACAGGCTGCGCGAAGAGATCGCCGAGCTGTCGAAGATCCTCGACGACCGGGCCGTGCTGAAGAAGCTCGTCTCCAGCGAACTGGCCAAGGTGGCCAAGGACTTCCCGTCCGAGCGGCGGACCGCGCTGATCGACGGCGACCTCAAGGAGGTCCTCGCCGCGTCGCAGCCCGCCGGGCCGCTGGAGGTCGCGGACGACCCGTGCCAGGTGATCCTCTCCGCCACCGGACTCGTCGCCAGGACGGCCGCCGAGTCCGAGGAGTCGGCCGAGGTCCGGCGCCGCAACGGCCGCGTCAAGCACGACACGGTCGCGGCCGTCGTCCACTCGACGGCCCGCGGGCAGATCCTGCTGGTGACCAGCAAGGGCCGGGCGTTCAAGACCGACGTCCTGCCGCTGCCCGTGCTGCCGGAGCAGGCGGGCACGGTCTCGCTGCGCGGCGGGATGGCCGCGCGCGAACTCGTGCCGCTGGACAAGGGGGAGAAGGTCGTCGGCATCGCGCCGCTCGGTGAAGCCGCCGCCGGTTCCCCCGGCCTGGCCATCGGTACCCGCCTAGGCGTGGTGAAGGTCTGCGCGCCGGAATGGCCGGTCCGTTCGGACGAATTCGAGATCATCAGCCTCAAGGACGGCGACGAGATCGTCGGCGCGACCTGGCTGACAGACGGTTCCGAAACGCTCGTGTTCGTCTCGTCGGAAGCCTCACTGCTGCGCTACGCCGCTTCGCTCGTCCGGCCCCAAGGCCTCAAGGGCGGCGGCATGGCCGGTATCAACGTCACGGGCGAGTCGGAGGTCGTGTTCTTCGGCGCCATCCGCACCGACGACGCCGAGCACGGCGAGCCGATGCTCGTGACCGCGACAGGGCAGAGCGTCAAGCAGACGCCGTTCAGCGAGTACCCGCCGAAGGGCCGCGCCACCGGCGGCGTCCGCGCCCACCGCTTCCTCAAGGGCGAAACCCGGCTGCTGGTCGCGTGGATCGGGCAGCGCCCGGCAGGCGCGTCCAAGAACGGCGACCCCGTGGAGCTACCCGAAGTCGACCTGCGCCGGGACGGTTCCGGCGCGGCCCACCCCGGCCCGGACGTCGTGGGGCACCTGATCGAGCGGGGCTGAACAAGGCGCCCTGCGGCGCGCTGGTGCGGGGCCTAGCCTTTGGGGCTATGGGCCCTCGCACTCGTGTGTACCGCAACGGCGTCTTGGCAGCCGAAGACTTTCCCCTGAACGAGGTCTCCGACTACCTCGAAGACGCTTCGACGACGGTGTGGGTCGACTTCTGCGAGCCCGAGGAGTCGGACCTCACCGACATCGGCACCGAACTGGGCCTGCACGCACTGGCGGTCGAGGACGCCACCCACGAACACCAGCGCCCGAAGGTCGACCGCTACGAGTCGCACGCCTTCCTCACGGCCTACTCCGCCCAGCTGGGCGACGACGGCCTGCTCATCACCTCCGAGCTGGCCGCCTTCATCACCGATCGCGCCCTGGTCACCGTCCGCAAGGACGACAACTTCGACATCGACGCCGTCACCGACCGCTGGAACACGTCGTCGGACCTGGCCAAGAGCGGGGTCGCGTTCCTGCTGCACGGCCTGCTCGACTACATCGTCGACACCCATTTCGACGTCGTCCAATGCCTGGACGACCACATCGAGGCCCTCGAAGACCTCGTTTTCGACGAGCGCCCGAAAGAATCCGACGTGCAGCGCCGCTCGTACCGCCTCCGCAAAAGCCTCGTCGAAGTGCGCCGGGTCGTCCTGCCCATGCGCGAAGTCCTCAACACGATCATGCGACGCGACATCCAAGTCGTCGACGACGCCATGCAACCCTATTTCCAGGACGTCTACGACCACGTCCTGCGCGCCTCCGAATGGACCGAGTCACTGCGCGATCTTGTGGTCACCATTCGCGAAACCCAGCTCAACATCCAAAGCAACCGGCTCAACCTGGTCATGAAAAAGGTGACCAGCTGGGCGGCCATCATCGCCGTGCCGACAGCCATCACCGGCTTCTACGGTCAGAACGTCCCCTACCCCGGTTACCAGGCGGAGTCCGGTTTTTGGATCTCGACCGCCGCGATCATCCTGCTCTCGGGATTCCTGTACTTCATGTTCAAGAAGCGCGACTGGCTCTGACCTCGCGCCCCTTGTGAGCGTTGCGGCCGGTTAGAACCGGCCGCAACGCTCACGATCCTTACCCTGCCGCAGAACCACTCCGGCGACTCCCATCGCGGTTACCAAAAACCCGGCGGCCACAACGTAAGCGACCCGGAACCCGCCAGTCAGCGCCGTCGTCGCGTCCATCCCGGACTCCGCCAGGAACGAACTACGGGCGGCGGCCACGGTGGCGAGCACCGCGGTGCCTAATGCGGCCCCGATCTGCTGGGTGGTGTTGATCACGCCGGACGCGATCCCGGAATCCCCGGAGCCGGCGGTGGACATGGCGACCCCCGTCAGGGCGGGCATGACCGCGCCGAAAGCGGCTCCCAGCAACAACAATGCGGGGAGAACGTCTCTCAGGTATCCGCCATCCACCGGAACCCGGGACAGCAACCCCAACGCCACCGCGATAAGCGCGAGCCCGGCCACCAGCACCCACCGTGCCCCGAACCGCCGCAGCAACCCGGCCGAAAAAACCAGTGATACCAAAGCGATCAGCACCGGCGTGGGCAGGAACGCCACCCCGGTCCGCAGCACGTCGAGTCCCAGCACCCGTTGCAGGTAAAGCGCCGTCATGAACTGGAACCCGAACATTCCGGCGACCATCAGCACCATGACAAGATTCGCGCCGGAGACCGCCCGTGACCGGAACAGCCGCAAGTCCAGCAGCGGACGGGCCGCTTTGGCTTGCCGCACAACAAAACCCGCCAGCAAGGCGAAGGACAAGCCAAGCAACGCCAGGATCCGCGGATCCTCCCACGAGTCCTTCACGATGCTGTAAACCAAGAACATCAGCCCGCCGGTGACCAATGCCGCGCCCAAGATGTCGGCCCCTTCGCGCAACCCGGGCCCACGGACGTCGTCGAAGAGCCGCCACGCCAGCAGAATCGCCGCCAGTCCAAGGGGGATGTTGAGGAAAAACGCCCAGTGCCAGCTCAAAGTCTGGGTCAGGACACCGCCGACGATGAAGCCGAGCGAAGAACCGCTCGCCTGCACAAAACTGTAGACACCGATCGCCTTCGCGCGTTCGTCCGGCTCCGGGAACATCGTCACGATCATGCCGAGCACAACAGCGGACGCCAGCGCGCCGCCGATCCCTTGCGCGAAACGAAAAACGACCAGTTGCCCCTGACTGCCCGCCACTCCGCAGAGCAGGGAGGCGACGGTGAAGATCGTCAGCCCGATAAGCAGGACTCGTTTGCGCCCGGCGAGATCACCGAGCCGGCCCGAAAGCAGGAGCAGACCGGCGAAGGCGATCAGGTAGGCGTTGACCACCCAAGCCAGGTTCGCCTGCGTGAAGCCGAGGTCGGTCTGGATCGCGGGCAGTGCCACGACCACGATGGTCCCGTCGAGGATCACCATCAGCGTTCCCATGCACAGCACGCCCAGCGCCAGCCAGCGTGAGCGCGGGACCGTCGACGTCGTTTCGGGCATGTCGCTTCCTTCTGGGCTAATAGTGCATCTCTTGTTACGGGCTCCATCATGTGTGACCATGGGGTTCGCCGTAAGGAGGCACTTTCATGTCCCAGGGGAACATCGATGTGTCCGCGCAGGCCCAGCTCGCGCAGGCGTGCACGGTTCTCGAAGTGCTCAACCGGGTCAGTGGCAAATGGGCTATCGGCATCCTGCTGGAGACGATGCGGGGAGCCGTGCGGTTCACCGAGCTGGAGCGTTCGGTCAAGGGCATCAGCCGTCGCATGCTCACGCTGACCCTGCGCAATCTGGAACGCGACGGGTTGCTGGTCCGCAAGGTTTACCCGACGGTGCCGCCGAAGGTCGAGTACACCGCCACCGAGATGGCGCGGGAGCTTTACAGCTCGCTGCTCGAACTCACGGTGTGGGCGGAGCGCCATCGCGAAGCCATCGCCAGCGCTCGCGCGGTTTACGACGCCGGGCAGCCCGTCTAGGGGGTTTGGGCGGATCGGCGCCGGGGAACTGCTGAGGTGGGCTGGGACGTTGAGTTCTCAGAGGCTGTCCATCGGAAGGGGAGATCATGGCACTGCTCCGCAAGCTGACCGCCCTCGCGGGCACGGCTGAAGTCGCCAGAAGGTACGCGAAGAAGAACCCGGACAAGGTGAACAAGTTCGCGGGTCAGGCCGCGCAGTTCGTCGACAAGCGGACCAAGGGCAAGTACCACAGCCAGCTCGACGGCGCGGTACGCAAGGTCCGGCAGGCGACCGGCGGGTCACCCGCCTGAGCCGTCAGCCGGCCCAGGCCACCAGCTCGTCCGCGGTCAGCGTGTTGACGACACGGGCCGCCGGCACCTCGCACTCCGCGGCGCGCACGCACCCATAGGGCAACCAGCTCAATTGACCGGGTGCGTGCGCGTCGCTGTCGATGGCGAATCTGCAGCCCATTTCGACCGCGAGATTCAGCAGCCGTCGAGGCGGGTCGAGCCGTTCCGGCCGGGAATTGATTTCCACCGCGACGTTGTTGTCGAGGCATGCCTGGAAGACTTTTTCGGCGTCGAACTCCGACTCCGGCCTGCCCTTCCCGGTGACCAGCCTGCCGGTGCAATGGCCGAGCACGTTGACTCGTTCGTTCGACACCGCCTTCAGCATGCGCGCGGTCATTTCCGCGGCGGGCATGCGAAGCTTCGAGTGCACACTGGCTACCACGAAGTCCAGCGATTTCAGCAGCCCGGGTTCCTGATCGAGGGTGCCGTCGAGATGAATGTCCACTTCTATGCCGGACAGGACACGAAACGGCGCCATCACTTCGTTTAGTTCGGCGACCACTTCGAGTTGCGCGCGAAGCCGATCCGCGGTGAGGCCGTTCGCCACGGTCAGCCTGGGTGAGTGGTCGGTGAGGACCATCCACTCATGCCCGAGATCCCTTGCCGCTTCGGCCATTTCCGCGATCGGGCTGCCGCCGTCCGACCAGTCGGAGTGGGTGTGGCAGTCGCCTCGCAAGGCCTTCCGGAGCGGCCCGCCATCGGGGATGGAAGTGCCGCCGGTGACCAGCTTTGTCAAATATTCGGGTTCTTGTCCGGCAACCGCTTCGGCCACCACGGCCGCGGTGGTTTTTCCAATGCCGGGGAGCTTGCCGAGTGTTCCGTTGGCGGCCCGTCGCCGTGCTTCGCCTTCGGGTAACCCTTCGATCACGCCCGCCGCTTTGCGGAACGCGCGCACCCGGTAAGTCGGTTCGCCGTTGCGCTCGAGATGGAAAGCGATCTGCCGTAGTGCCCATACCGGATCCACGCTTCGAATCTACCCGCCCGGCGGCGATTTCGAACATCTTTCGGTGGTTGTGAACGACTGCTCATACCGAATATCCTTCACATTGGCCTGGACTGCGGAAACAGGGAGTGCA
>Ga0247768_1000869_pt1 | contig 10809 bp, 4 predicted proteins | sample UWRJL016104C6_FD_179944 | JGI IMG/M metagenome (GOLD analysis project Ga0247768, IMG submission 179944) | Plant litter microbial communities from Arlington Agricultural Research Station in Wisconsin, United States - UWRJ-L016-104C-6 | ecosystem: Environmental > Terrestrial > Plant litter >... | reverse complement strand
GTTGCCACCGGGGACGGCGGTGCTGGTGCGACCCAGTCCGAGCATCGTGGCGAGCGCGAGGGCGTAGACGGCGAGGCCGACCCAGCCCGCGTCCTGGTGTTGCGGTACGAGTTCGAGCCCGCGGCGCCGTATCGGTGTCCAGCAAAACAGTGTCAGGGTGGCGAGGGTCAGCCCGCCGGCGATGACCGCGACTACGGGGATGTCGGCGGACCACAGGCCACCGAGTGCGGCGGCGATGACGGAGAGGCGGCCGTCGGGGTCGAACGCGGAGGTGGCCAATGAGTGCGAGGCTTCGGGTTTGGTCGCGAACCAGAACGCGAAAACGAGAATTCCGGTCGCGGCGGGGATGATGGCCTTGAGGGTGGTGTCGCGGCGCAGCCAGGTGATCAGCGCGATCGCGAACCAGGCGGGGAATGCGGCCCCGAAACACAGGCAGCCGATCGCCGCAGCCGCGCAGGCGGCCCAGGGTCGCCCACGGTGGGCGAGGGCGATGGCGAGGACGCTGAAGAACACCGCGGGAACCCAGCTGATTCCGTTGGTGGCCTGCGTCCAGAGTTCGGCAGCGTGGGAAGACAGCAGCAGAAACGAGAACGCGACGGTCAGCGCGGCCTTCTTGGTGCTGCCTAGTGAGGTGGGCAGCATGGCGCGCAGCAGTAGCACGACTCCGGCCGTCAGTGCGACGGCCAGTACGGTGAGGGCGCGGTTGTCCCCGCCCAGCCATGCCGCGTCGGCCCAGAACAGTAGTGACGGGAGCACAAAGGGCTGATCGAGATGATAGGTGAGCAGCTGGGCCGGGATCAGTGACCCGTCGTCGTTGGTGATCTTCGCCAGTACGTGCCAGTAGTCCAGGAGCAGGTGTGCCCGTGGCGCCCGCACGGCGGCCAGCGCGGCGAGTGCGAGTGGCACTATCGCCAGCGCGCTCAGCAGCCACGCCGGGGCGCGGTGTCGCACCGCGGAGAAGTGTGACTCTTTTGGTTCGGGATGTTGTGGTGTTTCCGCAAGGTCCGAAAGGGGGAATTCGGTGGAATGACTTACGTGCGGGCGGCCAGTCATGGATTACTTTCTGCAGCTTTCCGAGGGTTTCGATTACATTCCGCACTTACGTGGTGAATGCTCCGAGAGGGTAACGTGTCACGTCTTTGCTGATGAGCCCTATCTGGTTCGGGCGGGCCATGAGGGTTAACAGTGGGTGATTCGTGCCTCTGTGACCGATTTAGATCACGAGAAGGTAACAGTATAGGTCGGATTTGCGAAGCGTGTAACATTCCCGTGAGCTTCAAACGATGATCGTTCGAATGCTTCGGGCGGTGGTTTCGCTGTTTCGGCGACGATCTACTCCATATGCCGCCCGTGGTTCTGCTTTCCGGGTGAAGGGCGAAGTCGCGGCAGGGGAGATTCACCTCTGCCGTTCCGTTGTGCGGTCTTTGTCGCCGCGCTTCTTGCGAGGGGTTCTCTTCGTGCTGCGTTTATCGCGTCGTGCTCGAGTGTGGTCTTGGCTTCGCGCGTTACCTCTACTGCTAGCGTCCGTGCTCCTGTTGACTTCGATGGAGGCCGTGCCGGCGACAGCGTCGACTCCCATGGCGCCACAACGGATCGATCCGCGGGATGTGCCTCTGCTGGCATCCGGGCCTGCCGCGCCAAGTCCTGTCAGCGGCAGTCAAACGGCGGACTTCTCCCCGCTGAAAGCCCTGGCCGGCAGCGCGGTAAGCCACTTCGACCCGCAGCGCTCCACCGTCGTGTCGCGATCGATGTTCGTCACTGAATACCTCAATCCCGATGGCACCCATTCGATGCGACAGTCGACAGCGCCCCTCAACGTGTTGGACCCAGCCGGAAACTGGCAGCCAGTCGACACGACGCTCCAGGTGAAGCCTGGTTCGCGGCGCGCCGACGCGGACCACCATCCGTTGAGTCCGTCGCTGGCGTCTGTGGCCAACGATCCTGCCGTGCTTGAGGTCGAGACCGACGGTCGCAAGGCGAGTCTCGCGCTCGATCAGGCAACCCCCGCGGCGGCGGTCGTGGCAGGGGACTCAGTGTCGTACGCGGATGTGGCGCCTGGCATCGATTTGGGCTACGAGGTCACGTCCAGCACGGTCAAGGAAACCATCAAGCTCAAGAAGCCCCCGGCCGCGGGTACGTCGTCGTGGCGATTCCGGCTCAGCACTCAGGGCCTGACTCCGACCCTGGATCAGTCCGGTGCGGTGCTGTTGGCCGACGACACTGGCGCGGCGAAGATCGTGATCCCGCCGGTGGAGACCTGGGACTCCGCCGGCGGTGGTCAGACCGCACCCGCTATCACCGGCGGTGCTTACCGACTGGACAACGACGGCGATGCGTGGTGGCTCACCGTGTCGGTCGACGACGCCTGGCTCCATGACAGCGCCCGTGTTTACCCCGTGCTCGTGGACCCTACTTTCACCTACGGTGTCACTGAGTCCCACTCTTATCGTTCTGATGGCAGTACCTGCGACAGTTGTGGTTTGCGGATCGGTAATAGCCAAGCCAACGGTGACACCTACAACCGCAGCGTTTTCCATGTCGACTATTCCCCGTTGTTCGGTAAGACCGTGGTCAACGCGCGCATGGACCTAGCCCGTAACGCCGACACCACCGGTTCAGTGAAAACCTGGAACGCCGACCTGTATCACGCATCCGGATTCAACTTCAACGGTGTCGGCGGTTACATGGCCAGCTCTCTGGTCGGTGACGTCGGGAGCATCACCGGTGAGGGCCTGACCGGCTTCATCCGGGATCGCGTCAATGCTCGCGACGGCACTGTGTTCTTCATGCTCGTCGGCACCGAGCAACCCGGCACCTGGACCTACAAACACCTCGACGCGACCCTGACCGTCGACACCGGTTCTCCCGCGCCGGCGCCGGTTTTGGCGGCTCCGGCCGACGGCAGCGTGCTCACCACCCTGATGCCCACGTTGTCGGTCAATCCTGTCACCGATCCCGACGGTGACGCGGTGAAGTACTGCTTCAAGGTCGCCACCGGCGCGGATGCCAAATCGGGTGTCGTTGTGGACTCCGGCTGCCTGGACGCTCCCACGTGGACTGTCCCTGACGGTGTCTTGCAGGACGGTGTCGCCTACACCTGGCAGGCCGCCGCCTACAGTGGCGCGACGTCGATCTCACCATCATGGATCGGGCACTTCAAAGTCGATCAGCGTATCGGCGACCACGGACCTTCACCGATCGATACGGCCGGCCCGGTCACGGTCAATCTGGCCAATGGCAACGTATCCACCTCGGAGTCCACGCCGAGTTTCACCACCGTCGGTGGCAACGCGGGATTGAACTTCACCTACAACTCCCAGCAGCGCGACCCGAAGGGGCTGCGGGCGTCGTATTTCTCGGACCTGTCTCACAATGGCAACATCAACCCTGCCCAGCAACCCGTCCTGACCCGCACCGAGCCGCAGGTCAACGTCGATTGGGGTGTCGAGTCACCATTCCCACCGGCGCTCCCCGCGGACTATTTCGTGGTGCGCTGGGAAGGTTTCTTCCAGGCACCTGTCAGCGGTACGTACCAATTTGCGGGTGTGCACGACGATGCCGTGCAGGTATGGGTCAACAGCGCTCAGGTCTATACGAGCACCGGAGTCAGCGACCTGAACTGGACCCAGGCCACCGGTGTCACCCTGACCGCTGGGCAGAGAGTGCCGATCAAAGTCGAACTTGCCGAGGTGACCGGCCCAGCGAGGATGCGGCTGTTCACCCGCACCACCAGCGGTACCGCGCTTCCCGAACAGATCGTGCCGGCGGACTGGCTGTTCACCAGCGACCTCCCCGCGCTCCCGCAAGGCTGGACCCTCTCGGCCGACCTGGACGGTGACGGCACCAGTTACACCGAAGCGAAGATCGCCGACCAGACCATCGTCCTGACCGACGCCACGGGCGCCAAACACACGTGGACGAAGAAGAGCACCGGCGGCTACTCCTCACCGCAGGACGAAGATGGCGTCTTGGCACTCGACACCAATGGACTGATTACCCTTCAGGAGGGCGGGGACGTCTTCACCTTCCGCGCGGACGGGAAGCTCGACACACAATCTTCCACCGCCGATTCGCGCAAACCCGCCGCGCTGCAGAACATCTACGACGGCAGCCCGTCGCGCCTCGTGCAGATCAAAGACCCGGTGTCAGGGCGCTTGCATGTGTTGCACTACAACCGGGCAGGTGATGATTGCTACGGCGGCGCCACCCCTCCGACCGGCTCGGATGCACTCCCGCCTGTGCAGATGTTGTGCCGCATCAGCTATTGGGATGGCACCGAAAGCCGCCTGTGGTACTCCCAAGGCCGGCTCTCCCGCATCGAAGACCCTGGCTCCGAAGTCAGCGATTACGGGTACGACACCACGGGCCTGCTGGCCTCACAGCGGTCCTCCCTGGTCAACGACTGGATCGCCGCTGATCCGACCAACCGCGCAAGCGCTGCTGATGTGCGCTCCGAGATCACCTACGACGGCTCCACCGGCAAGAACAAAGCCAAGACGGTCACCGCGCCCGCCCCGGCCCCGGGACAGCCACGTTCGATGAAGACATATCGCTACGACCCCGCCAACCGGCAGACGTTGCTGGATACGGCCGGACTGACCCCGGCGAGCGGGTTCGCCAGCAAGGTCACCTACGACGCCACGGACCGCACGGTATCCACCACCGACGCCACCGGCAAGGTGAGCGCCCAGGAGTGGGGCCCCAAGGACCTGCCGCTCTCGACAACGGACGCGGCGGGGCGGAAATCGACCACGGTCTACGACTACGCAGACCGGCCCATGGATTCCTATGGGCCCGCGCCCACCTCCTGCTTCGCCGGCCAAGTCCCGACGACGGCGTGTGCGACCACCGTCGCCCACAGCCATACCGGCTATGACGAGGGCATCAACGGCCTGAGTGCGGCCTTCTATGACAACCAGACTCTGTCGGGAACGCCGAAGGTTTACCGCACCGGCATCGGCCCCGCTGACGGCACGGTGCAGTCTCCCTGGGGAGACAGCGTCGATGTCACACCGGGTATCTCCGCCGATGGGTTCTCGCTGCGGCTGACCGGCGACATCGTGTTTCCCGCAGCCGGGGACTACATTCTGCGGGCCAATGTCGACGACGGCATCCGGATGTGGGTCGACGATCAGCAGGTCATGGACTACTGGCAAAATTCCGCCGCGACGATACGCACGGCAACCGTCCACAGCGACTCAGCAGGGCAAGCCAAGAAGATCCGCATCGACTACTACGACTTCTCCGGCCCAGCCAAACTTGACCTCAACTGGACCACTCCCGCCGGTGCGCAGGAACTCGTACCCGGCACCCAGCTCCGACCGCACTACGGACTCACGACATCCACCACCACGTCGGAATCCGACGGCGTGCCCGACAAGGTGTGGACCAGTCAATACGGACAGAACGGCCTCGACGCCACCTACGGGCTGGCCACCAGCACCACGAGCGGTGCGGGTACCACACAGGTGACAACTCAGGCTGGGTACGAAGCACCGGGAGCGGCGTACCTGCGTAAGACCTCCAAGACCATGCCGACCGGGGCCACCACCACGTACACGCCCTACGCAGACACCGAAACACGGGCCAATCCGTGTGTGGCGGGCAGCGCTGCGGTTAACCAGGGCGGTATGCCCAAACTGACCACATCAGCGGCACCGGCAGCGGGTCCGGTCCGAATTGACGAACAGGTCTACGACGCCTCCGGCAGAGTCGTCGCCAAAGCGACGTCCGGGGACTGGATCTGCACCGCCTACGACACTCGTGACAGGGTCGTCGCGGTGAAAACCCCGGCCAATTCCACGACCGGTGAAAGGACAGTCAGCACCAACCATGCCGTCGGCGGGGATCCGCTCACCAGTTCCGTGTCCGACACTGCTGGCACCGTCACCACACGTGCGGACCTGCTCGGTCGCACAGTGTCGTATACCGACGTCTATGGCACAAAGACCGAGACGAGCTATGACCAGGCTGGGCGAGCCGCTTCACAGAAGGTGACGCCACCCAATGCCGCAGACCTGCCGCAGGTCACGACAACGACTTACGACGACGCCGGTCGTGTGCTGACCACCAGGCTCGACAACACCGTGCTGGCCACGTCGACCTACGACACGGCAGGCGAACTGGTGTCGGTGACCTATGCGAACGGCGCGGCTCTGTCTGCGATCGGCAAGAACCCGGCGGGGGCGGTTACTACATTGACGTGGACGACCAGCAATAGTCAGAGTGTGGTGTCCCAAGTCAGCCGGACCCGGTCCGGCACCATCACCGACGAATCGCTCGCCGGAGTCGATGCGCGCCCGGGCGCGCCCAACTACCTCTACGACGCGGTCGGCAGGCTTACCGAAGCCTATGCAACAGGGCATCACTACACCTACGACTTCACATCGAGCGCTCCCGCCGCATGCCCCGCCGGCACCCAGTCCAACGCGGGGTTGAACACCAACCGGGTCCGCTTGCTCGACCAAACCGGCACCGGCACCGCGGAAACCGGCTACTGCTACGACGCCGCCGACCGCGTCCTCGCAACCACCGGCGCATCGGTGGTGACTGGTTTCGGCTATGACACGCACGGCAACACCACCCAGTTCATGTCAGGAGGATCCACCACCTATCTCGGCTTCGACGCCGCCGACCGCCACCTCACCGCGCGGACCACGGGAACTGACCCCGCCGATGTGGCCTACGTCCGCGACGCCACAGACCGCATCACCCGGCGCGCAGCCGCCCAGGGCGATACGACAACCGACGTCCTGTATTCTTTCACCGACGAAGGTGATAGCCCCGCCTTCGCCCTCGGTAGCGACAAGCGGATACAGACCCGCACCATCGGCCTTCCCGGTGGAGTCATCTACACGCTCAAGGCGGGTACTGCCGCCCCGTCCTGGGACCTGCCCACCATCCGCGGCGACCTTGCACTTGCCTGCGACAACGTCGGACACCAGGTCGGGGCACTACGCACATACACGCCCTTCGGCGAACCCCTGACCGTTGCGGGCACGGTCGACAACGACAACGTTCCAGACAACCAACCAGGCCAGATGGACTACGGCTGGCTGGGACAACACCAACGGGCCTACGAACACGCAGGCGCCCTGTCCATCGTCGAAATGGGCGACCGCCCCTACAGCCCGCTACTCGGCCGCTTCCTGTCCGTCGATCCAGTAGAAGGCGGTTCCGCCAACGACTACGACTACACCGCCGCCGACCCCATTAATACCACAGACCTTAATGGAAACGCGAAGAAACCAAGAAAGCCGAAACCGCCATTAAATCAGGAAGGCCGAAACCCGCATCATTCAGGAGCGAGCAAGAGTAAGAAAGGTAAACATGAAAAAGCGGCATCTCACGGTGGCCGTAGACGAGTCAAGCAAAATCCAAATACCGCGAATAAGCGACGAAAGCAAGGTGATCAATCCAATTTCTCAAGGTGGCCATCGATCACTCCCGACAGGAACCTTTGGCCGAGGTACTCGGGCTATCAGGGCTACAGTGCGTCGACTGCGTCTGGGAGTTGTAACTGTATCGATGATGGATACGGGGCTGCCTACGGTGGAGGATTTTACTACCCCTTCGGGGTTGGGAGATCATTCGAGTGGTCACTTCCAAGGATTAGCATTTGTTTTGTAATCTGCTTTTAGCGGATTGTGAAACTAGGGCCGACATCGATGCATGAGAGGTCGCAAATTACCGGATCAATGGCTTTCATGTGACAGTCATATGTTCGCGCGGTGCAGTGATGGTTGGGTCGCGCGGAGTGCTCCACTCTCAGTCGGCTACTCTCCTGTAAGGTCTGGGACCTGTGTGTCAGCTAGGTTTCCGTAGAATAGTGGGGAAGATCTGATGGAAGATCTCAGTAATCAACCGTTTACTGCTGAGGGCATGCGACTGCGTGGCGAAGAAACTGACGACGCTGACAAATTGGCTAGGGAAGCGTTCGCAAGTGGGGTAGCCGCAGGTGAGAATGGTGCGCTTCGCTGGCTGGCGACTGGCCTCGTTGAGCAAGGTAGCTATGAGGAGGCATTCGAGACACTGCGGGACGCTGTCGATGCCGGACGGCATGACCTTGCCGGGTTTCTTGCTGACATCGCAGACGAACTAGGTGAATATGAAGCTGCTGAACGCTATTATGATCTCGCCGTAGAAGCCGGCGACGTCGATGCTCTCAACGATTTCGCCGTGTTCCTGAGTGATCAAGGCAGGTTTGACGAGGCTATTTCGGCGTATGAGAGGGCGATCGAGGCTGGTGACACTCTGGCTCCGGGTGGCCTTGTGACGTTGTATGCCGAGACTCCCGGATTCTTGCGACGAGCACTGGAACTCGGAGAGCAGATCTTGGACGAAAGCAAGCCGAATACTTTTTCTGCACTCGCGGGCGTGTACACGCGGCTAGGTCGGTTTGAGGAGGCTGAACGTCTCGATCGTAAAGCTATTGAATTGGGCGCGCCACGCGCGCATACATTGTTGGGACATTTCCTACGCGACAGTCGAGGCGATCTCGAGGGTGCTGAGAGGGAGTTCAGGCTGGCCCAAGAGAATGATGAGCCGAACTGGGGATACAATCTTGGTTTGATTCTACTTGATACTGGGCGTGAGCAAGAGGCCTTCGATATTCTCAAGCATTCCGCTGAATGGGGCGACCTTGAAGCTGTACAGCTTCTTGATACTGTTTTTGATGACGAGAAATTCGCTTCGGATGAATCCGGCGGATCGGATCGCGAGTAGGATTGGGAACCTGTCAGCATGGTTAGAATACCAGGAACCCTAATTGGACTGTATTTATTATCCTCCTGCTACGGGCCCCGGCTCTGACGCAGACAAGTCCTGGCATCCACCGAAACTGCTACCGGGCCGGTGCCGCCCCCGGTTGAAGCCTTCCTCGTGCGGCAGCCGGTGGGCCCAGTGATCAGGAGGTGACCGTCCAGCGGTCATGATGTGGTCTGAAGCTTATTGTCGTCTGCGGGTATGAGTCCTGGTCCGGGTAGCTGTCAGGAGGCCCGCTAGCAGGCCTGGGCTAGGTGTGTGGGTGGGCTGTCCATGGTCGGTGACGATGACCTGCCGGTGCTCGGCGCGGTGGGTTGCGTGCAGGTCGAAGACTCCGGTGCGGCAGGGGTAGGCGTGGGCGACGATGTTGGCCATCGCTTCGTAGACCGCCATGGTCAGAGTGTCACCTTGGTCGTCGGTCATGCCGACGGTGGTTGCCCAGTGGGCGAAGGTGCGGCGTATGAATTAGTCGGACTGTCACGTCAATTCGTGTTGTATGCAGTCGGGCAGAAGGGGCGCTGGTGCCCAGTGTTGGTCATGGTCGGTGTCCCGTCGTCTGCGTGCAGCTCTCCCGATTATTTCTGTAGCTCGGTGACTATTGCTGAAGAGCGCTGCTGATCACGAAGGGCGTGGTGCAAGACGTATCACCGATGTGAGTGACAGGTCGCTGGGCGAGGGGCTTGGCCAGGTCACGTGTGCTGCCGAATCGCCGCTCAGCGTTGTCGTTGTGGGACAGTGACGAGGACAGCTCCCGGTAGGCGTCGGCCTGCTTGAGTAGGGCCTGGGCTTTGTCTTCGAGGGCGCCGATCGCGTCGGTGCCGGCGGCCCAGCGCAGCGGTGGCTCACCGATGCCCGCCAGTGTGATCAGCGCGGTGGCGAGTTTCGCTGGGTTACCGCCCTGCTGGCCGTTCACGTCCCGCCAGGCTGTGACGGTCTGCTCGGTGCGTGCGCGGTAGTCGTCGATGGCGGATTCGGCGAAGGTGGTCGACTCCGGTGTGAGCAGGTCGGTGCGGAAGAACCCGGGGTTTACCAGCATCGTGCGGATCCCGTACGGCGCGACCTCGGGGGGTCAGTGACTCCATCCAGCCTTCCAGGCCGAATTTCTTCGCCGCGTAGGCCGAGGTGAACTCCCCGCCGGCGATGCCGGCGGTCGAGGAGATGGTCACGAGCAGGCCCGAACGCTGTGCGCACATCACCGGCAGCACCGCGCGGGTGACGTTCAGCGGACCGAACAGGTTCGTCTCCACCTGCGCCCGGAAATCGTCCGGGGTGATCTCCTCGAAGAACCCGGCGACGAAGTTGCCCGCGTCGTTGACCCGTCGATCCGGCCGAACCGCTGCACCGCAGCCCGCGCCGCGGTGACCGCTATCCTACTTGTCGAAAGCATGAACCCCGTCTTAATCGTCCTGTGCTGAGATGGAATCATTGGAGATAAGAAAACTCTTCGCGCTCGGCGGGGGAATTTATCGGCTAGTGCGAACGCCGGTGTGGACGGGCTGGCTGGTGTTCGTTGTAATCGTGGCGATGTATCGACCGGTTGGCGCAATTTTTTCGAACCCGGCGCCACATGTGTACCCTTGGGGTTTATGGTCTGCTCTGACCGGCGGCTTCATTGCGGGTATTATCGTCTTTCTGCGCCGACGAATGCGCCGACACTGAATCTTTCTGTATTAGCATTAGTGAACGTGTGACGATCCAATGCGAGTGGTGGTGTCGTAGTTTGCCATCGTGGCTGCAAGCCAGAGCGTATCGATCTTCGTGCCTCGATCGGTGGGGACACCGGCTTTCGGGCGGCGTTGCTACCGGTGAGATAGGTCCTCTTATGACCCTGAAATCTCCGTGCGTGTCCGGTGGTCCTTGACGCGGCGATCGGCTTTAGCGGACGGTGTCGATCACTGGCGTGGGTACGGTGAGTTCGACGCAGGTTCCGGAGCCGGGCGCGGAGTCGATGTGGACGGTGCCGCCGATGTCGGCGATCCGGCTGTGGATGGATCGGGTCAGTCCCAGTCCGCAGTTCTTTCGCTTCGGGTCGAATCCGGTGCCGCG
>Ga0247768_1000868_pt1 | contig 10840 bp, 9 predicted proteins | sample UWRJL016104C6_FD_179944 | JGI IMG/M metagenome (GOLD analysis project Ga0247768, IMG submission 179944) | Plant litter microbial communities from Arlington Agricultural Research Station in Wisconsin, United States - UWRJ-L016-104C-6 | ecosystem: Environmental > Terrestrial > Plant litter >... | reverse complement strand
AGATTTCGCCTGGGCCTGGTCGAGCTGTCGCTCGCTGTCGTCCAGCAGACTGCGGATCACGATGCGCTTACCCGTTTGCCCCCGACGCACGTACAAAAGATGCTCCGAGCTCGCGTCGAAGGCGATCGTGCGGAGCTCGGCGAAGGACTGTGCGCTGAGCCGCGCGTCCGCGCCGAGCGCCGACAAATCCAGGGACTTTCGGCGCTCGGCGTCCCAAAGCACGAGCGCGCCCTGCTGCATCAGGATCGCGTAGCGTCCACTCCCGTCGAAAGCCAGCAGACCATCGATGGGCAAATCGTCGTCGGGCGCAAGCAAGAGGCGTTCGAACGCATCACCGCGCAGCTCACCGCGCGGTCCGGCGCTAGCCGTCAGCTGTCCGTCACCGTTGCTGTCTTTGCGCGCCATACACAAAGCGACCCAATGGCCATCCGGGCTCGCGTGCTCGAGCAGCAGCGGCGCGTCGTTGCCAAAAGCCGAGCTGCCGAAGGCAGGACTACTGGGAGGCGGCTTCGGGATCGCCGCTTTCGTCTCCGAGGCGAGGGTCGGGGGGCGCGGCCTTTGGGGCGGAGACACCGGGAGCGCTGGCCTGACTGCGTCCGGGTAATCGACTCCGCGTGCATCACGCGCGGGCTTGGCGCAGCCGAGTAAGCTCAAGACCGAAAGGAAGACGCTGAAAGGAAGGCGCACCGCGCCCGAGCATAGCCGAACTGGAAAGGCTGGCGATTCGCCGCTAATGTTGGAGCATGCGGTTCTTGTCAGCGCTCTTGTTCTTGCCGATTTGGCTCGTCGCCTGCAGTGTCGATGTCAGCGCGAGCGACGTCTCGCTAACGGCCCGGATCCACGACGAATCGATCCAGGTGACGAACGGTGCGTTCGGCGGGCTCGAGGGCAGCTTCCTGCTAGAGCTGGCGCTCGGTTCGGAGGCGCCGGCACCGACTCGGGTTTCTCTTGGGAAATTCGAGCTTCACAACGCCGACGGCGGGTTTCTGGCCGACCTGGGCGATGCCACGGTCGAACCGATGTTTCCCGTCGACTTGAACAAGGGAGAGTCGAAGGAAGTGCTGTTCACGCTCGATGGCATCGGTGTCGATCGCGACAGCGTATGCCAAGGCCTCGTGCGCATCGTCGGCTCGGTCACCGATAGCCTGAAGGGCGGTACTGTCTCGGTACAGGGTGCGCTCGTGACGCCGGACTGCCCCTAGCCCTTGCGCTTGCTCGCTGGGCCGCGCACGGGCACCACGCTGGCCACACGCACGGTCATCGATTCGGGTGGCTGCGATTCCTCTTCGATTGGTCGAGGCGGCGCGCTGTTGCGCAAAATGCGCTCGACCTCCGCGCTGAGCGAAGCGGTGGGAGCGCGGTGGACCGGTGGGCGGCGCGAGGGAGGCGCTTGCTCCGGCGCCACCTGCCGTTGTTCGCCGCTCAAGTAACGAGCGTTGATGCTCGAGCGATCTGCGGTGCTCTCGGCGGAGATCTTGAGATTCTCGGCGCCCACTTCGCGAGCGAAGCGCTCGGCGGCGATGATCGCGCCGATCGTCAAGTGGCGTACGGCGCGCGTGGCGCGTGAATGACCCGATAGCCCGACGATCAGCGAAAAACCGGTCGGATTGCGACGCAGCTCGAATAGCAGCGGAACGCCCACGAAGGGATGCTCGAGGAAGGCTTGTAGGCGCGCCACGGTACCAGCCAGATCCCCAGAGCGTGCGACGCTGCCATCCTGCGAGAGCACACGCACCGCGAGATCGAGCCCGATGCTCTCGAGCAGCTTGCCCGTGCCATCGCCCAGGAACGAGTCGACCGACAGTAAGATCTCTTCGCCCTCATCGAGCGGCACGCAATCGAGCGCGGTGCTCGAGCGTAGCCGTTCGAGCGATGCGTGTGCAGCCAAGCGCGGCGGCAAACGGCCGCGCAGACCAGCGACGGCGGCCGTTCCGAGTTGGCGCTCGGCTGCCTCGAACACATTCCTCAGAAACCAGCTTCTGAGCTCGTTCACTGCTAGCTTCCCCAATTCACTCCTCCGCGCGCAGGTCGTGGACGTTGGCTGAACCACGACCAGCTTACTCCGGTCGCTCGTGACGGGCGACCGGAAAACGCTGCGCAAATTGGACACGCGCGGCGGAAACCATCACTTTCGCACAAGTTCGTTCAAGCGCATCACTGCCTACTATGGGCATCACCCGGGTGATTGATGCGAATCTCCGCACAGGCGGTTCTCGCCAGGGCCTCGAACGTGATGCGTCTCAAGCGATCAGCGCTTGCTCGAGGTCGCGCACGAGGTCGTCTGTGTCTTCGATGCCGACCGCCATCCGCACCAGCGCAGGATCGATGCCGACCTTCGCCAAATCCTCTGCGGATAGCTCCGAGTAGCTCATGATCGCAGGCTGCTCGATCAATGACTCGACGCCGCCGAGCGAGGCGGCGATTTTCGGGATCTTCACCGCGTCGATCAGGCGCGACGCGGCTGCGCGCCCGCCCTTGACGATGAAGCTCACCACGCCGCCGCCGCCGCGCATCTGCGTGTGCGCGATGGCGTGCGAGGGATGGCTTTCGAGCATCGGATAGAAGACACGCTCGATGCGCGGATCGGCTTCCAAGCGCCGCGCCACGGCCAAAGCGTTGGCATTCTGACGTTCTACGCGCACGCCCAGCGTCTTGATGCCGCGCGCGATCAGGAATGCCGCGTGCGGATCGAGCACGCTGCCCAGCACTCCGCGCGCATCGCGCAGCAGTGACACCAAGTGCTGAGGCCCCACCACGACTCCGCCCAGGACGTCGTTGTGGCCGGACAGGTACTTGGTCGCGCTGTGCACCACCAAGTCGATGCCGAACTCCAAAGGACGGCAATTGACGGGCGTCGCGAACGTGGAGTCGACCAAGGTCTTGATTCGACCACGCGCTTTGACGATCTTGGCGAGCTCTGCCAAATCCACACAGTACAAGTACGGGTTGGTCGGTGACTCGGCGATCACCAGCCGCGTGTTGTCGCGCAGCGCGCCGGCCAAGGCGGTCAGATCTCCGGACGGTACGATGCTGTGCTCGACGCCGTAGCGCGCGAGCGTTTGCGTCACGAGCTGGCGCGTGCGGCGGTAGCCGTCGCGAAACAGCACCACGTGCTCACCGGCTTTGACCAGCGACAGCACCGCGGTCGCGACCGCAGCCATCCCGCTCGAAAACGCGACGCCCGCTTCCGCGAGCTCCAGATCGGCCACACGCCGCTCCAGCTCGCACACGGTGGGATTGCCGTAGCGCCCGTACTCCTCACGCGAGGGATCCGGGTCTTCTCCGCGCATGTAGCGCTCGAGCTCGGCGGTGTTGGCGAACGTGAACGTGGCGGTCGCTTCGATGCTCAGCGCGAGCGCATTGTGCGGTCGCCCGGCAGGCACGCCCGCGTGAACGCTATCGGTGGAACTGGCGACGGTCTTTTTGTCGACGCTCATCTCAGCTTGCTTTCGCCTTCGTCTTCGCGAGCAGATCACGTACGCGCTCGGTGATTAGTCGCGCGGCGTCGGCTCGCGGCAAGAGCTCGACCTTCTTCGGATCGCTCTCGGTGCGCAATTTGAATTCGATTTGTCCGTTCGAGAGCCCGCGCGCCCCGACTGTCGCGCGCAGCGGAATGCCAATCAAATCGGCGTCCTTGAACTTCACGCCCGGGCGTTCTTCGCGGTCGTCGACCAAGACCTCGATGCCCGCGGCTTCCAGCTCTTGCTCCAGGCGCGCGATTTCGGCCACGACTTCAGGTTCGCTGCCGAGCTGCACCAGGTGCACTTGATAGGGCGCAATGCTGATCGGCCAGATGATCCCGTTGTCGTCGTGATGCTGCTCGATCGCGGCTGCCACCAAACGTGACACGCCGATGCCGTAGCAACCCATGACGATCGTCTGGTGCTCGCCTTTTACGTCCAGGTACGTGGCGGACATCTTCGCGGTGTAGTGCGTGCCGAGCAGGAAAATGTGCCCGGCTTCGATGCCGCGGTACAGCTTGAGTGAGGCTCCGCAGTCGGGGCACAGATCGCCGTCGACGACTTGGCGCACTTCCACGACCTGGGCCTGGAAATCTCGCCCGTGCTGAACGTGCAGCAAGTGGTAATCGGTCTCGTTCGCGCCGGTCACGGCGTCCGTGAGGCTCGCCGCATCGACGTCGATCACGACGCGCCCCTTGAAGCTCACTGGACCGGCAAAGCCAATCTTGGCGCCGGTCGCTTTCACCACGTCTGCGGGAGCCGCCAAGTGCACCTCGCTCACGCCCAGCGCGCGAGAGAGCTTCACCTCGTTGACGTCGTGGTCGCCGCGCAGCACCACCATCACCAGCTCCTTGTCGACCAAGTACAAGAGGCTCTTCAAGAAATTGGCCGGCGGCTGGTCCAAGAGCTTGGCCACGGCTTCGATCTTGCCGTGCCCAGGCGTGTGCACCTTCTCGAGCGCCGGCGCGGCCTCGGGCGCAGGTCCGCGGCGCGGTAGCGCCGGACTCTTCGCCACCTCCAGATTGGCGGCGTAGCTACAGTGCAAGCAGGCCGCGATCACGTCCTCGCCGCTTTGCACCAAAACCTGGAATTCGGCGCTGCCCGAGCCGCCCATGGCGCCCGAGTCCGCGCTCACCATGCGGTAGTCGAAGCCCATGCGATCGAAGATGTTCGTGTACGCGACACGCATGCGCTCGTAGCTAATCTTGGCCGACTGCTCGTCCACGTCGAACGAGTAGGCGTCCTTCATCGAGAATTCACGGCAGCGCAGCAGGCCCCCGCGCGGCCGTGCTTCGTCCCTGAACTTGGTCTGGATTTGATACAGGTTCTTGGGCAAATCGCGGTAGCTTTTCACTTCGCGGCGCGCCAAATCCGTGATGATTTCTTCGTGCGTCGGTCCGAGGTGGTAGTCGGCGCCCTTGCGATCCTTCAAGCGAAACAGCGTGTCGCCGAACATGTCCCAGCGCCCGGTCTCCTTGAAGTACTCGGCGGGCAGCAACGCGGGCAAGAGCACCTCTTGGGCACCCGCGGCGTCCATCTCGGAGCGCACGATCGCCTCGACCTTGCGCAGCACGCGCACGCCCAGCGGTAAGAAGCTGTACACCCCGGCCCCCACGCGGCGTACGTAACCGGAACGGAGCAGGAATATGTGGCTCTTGCTGGTGGCGTCGGCCGGGGCTTCTTTGAGGGTCGGAAGGAGAGCGCGCGTGTACCGCATGGGTGACGCGCGTGTAGCACGGTCGAGTCAAAGCCGGCAGATCTCCCAACGAACGTGAGCCCGAACCTGAACCTGAACTTGAACGATCTCCCGCATTTCCAGGGGGGGCTGCCACGCAGCAGCCGGCGTTCACCGGGCGCGGTGAATCAGGCGGAGCCGAATAGCGTCTACGGCATTCCCGACTTGTCACGTCGGGAATCACGGGTATAACCCCGGGGACCATTTGCTCGGGCATTCCATTAGCATCCCGGGCCCCGGAGACCACTGATGACCGTTGCTACGACCTGGAAGCAGAAGCTGGCTGGCCAAGTGCGCGAAGATTGGGCGCGAGAGATCGACATCTTCGAGACCCAGATCGAGCTGCGCAAGAAGGGCAAAGTCGAGGAGAAGCTGTTCGCGGAGACGCGCCTGCGCCGCGGCACCTACGGTCAGCGCTACGACAACGGTCAACGCCACGATGGCGAGAAGACGCAGTCCCTGCCGTTCCCGTCCGGTGAGCTCACCAAGGGCCCCGTCACGATGTGGGACGCGCCCGGGATGCAGCGCATCAAGATCCCGTACGGCAAGCTCAGCGCCGAGCAGCTCGAGACGCTGTCGGAACTGGCGGAAGAGTATTCGGATCAGATCCTGCACATCACGACCCGCCAAGACATTCAGCTGCACTTCATCCACATCGAAGACACGCCTGACCTGATGCGTCGGTTGGCGGCCGCGGGCATCACGACCCGCGAAGCGTGCGGCAACACCGTGCGTAACGTCACCGCCTGCCCGTACGCGGGCGTGTGCAGCACGGAGTCGTTCGACGTGATCCCGTACGCGAACGCGCTGGCGTTCTTCTTGCTCGGTCACCCGGATACGCAAGATTTCGGCCGAAAATTCAAAGTCGCCTTCTCCGGTTGCAAGGACGAGCCGTGCGGCCTCACGAACTTCCACGACGCGGGTGCGATCGCGCGCACGCGTACCGTGAACGGCGAAGTGAAGCGCGGCTTCGAGTACTACGTCGGTGGTGGGCTCGGCGCGGTGCCCTATCCGGCCACGCTGTTCGATGAATTCCTACCCGAAGAAGAGCTGTTCCCGATCACGCAGGCGGTGTGCCGCGTTTTCGCGCGCCTCGGCGAGCGCGAGAACCGTGCCCGTGCGCGGCTCAAGTTCGTGGTCAAGAAGCTGGGCATCGAAGAGTTCAAGCGCCTGGTGCTCGAGGAACGCGCGAAGCTGCGCCCCGACGAGCGCTGGGTCTCGTTCCTGAGCGATCTGCACGTCACGGACGAGAAGCCGCTCAAGCCGGGCTCGGAGCTTGCGCCGGGCAGCTACCCCAAAGGCTTCGACGCTTGGCGCCGAACCAATGTCCAAGCCCAGAGCCAAAAGGGCTACTCGACGGCCAAAGTCACGCTGCCGCTCGGTGACTTCACGCCCGCTCAGGGCCGCCTGATGGCGGAGCTCGCGCGCCGCTTCACAGGCGACTCGATGCGCCTCACGGTCGAGCAAAATCTGCTCTTTCGCTGGGTCTCGAACGCGGATCTGCCGGCGTTCTATCAGCTACTGGTGCAGGCGGGCCTGGGTATGGCCGGCGCCGATCACATCACTGACGTCACTTCCTGCCCGGGCACCGATACCTGCAAGCTCGGCATCTCGTCGTCGCGTGGGCTGGCTACCGAATTGCACAAGCAGCTCAGCGTGGTCGCCGATCAGCTCGACCCGGCCGCGCAGGGGCTGCACATCAAGTGCAGCGGTTGCTCCAACTCGTGCGGTCAGCACCACGTGGCCGACATGGGCTTCCTGGGCGTGAGTCGCAACATGAACGGTCGGCGTGTGCCGCACTTCCAGCTGGTGATCGGCGGCCAATACAAGAACAACGGCGGCTCTTATGGCCTTGCGATTGGCGCAATCCCCTCCAAACAGGTACCCAAGGCCGTCAAGACCCTGACCGATCGCTTCGTGGCCGAAAAGCTCGACGGTGAAAGCTTCCAGGCCTTCGTGGCTCGCATCGGCAAGAAGGAAATCCGCAAGCTCGTCGACCAGTTGAGCGTGATTCCTAGCTACGAGCAGGACCCGAGCTACTACTCGGATTGGGGTGACCCGCGCGAGTACACCATCGGCGATCTGGGCGTCGGTGAGTGCGCTGGCGAGGTGGTGCCGCAGGTCCAAGTAGGACTAGCCGACAGCGAGCGCGAGTTGTTCGAGGCGCAGCTCTTGCTCGACGAAGGCAGTAGCGACAGCGCTGCAGCCCGCGCGTTCAGCGCCATGGTGCTCGCCGCCAAGGCCCTGACGCGAGAGAAGAATTCGTTCTTGGGTGAGGGTGTGGACGAAATCGTGAGTGAGTTCCGCGCTCACTATTATGACACCAAGCTGTTCTTCGATCCGTTTTCGGGCGGCAAGTTCGCTCACTACTTCTTCCGCGCTTACGAACATCGCGCCGAAGCAACCGCGTCGAAAGACAGCGCGCACCAATTGATCGAAGAGGCTCAGCTGTTCGTGGAAGCCGCACATCAGTGCTACACGCGCATCGCCGGAGCCTTGCCGTAACGCGAATCGCGGCCGTCGCTTTTCCCTCTAGAATTCACGACGAGAACGTCCATGCTTTCAGAACGCCTACAGCTCAAACTTTACCTGGAACCCAGCGAGCACTTCGAAATCGAAGCGCTGATCCCAGTGTTCCATCGCTTCATTCGTGATCGGGTGCTCGAGGAACTGATGATCGACGTGGTCGACTACAGTCACGTGCCCGACGGGCCCGGCGTAGTGCTGATCGGTCATGGCGCGGACTTTTACGTGGGCGCACTCGATGGCCAGTACGGCTTGGTCTACAGCCGCAAGCGCGGCGGCCCCGGTCCCGATGGCAGGCTGCAAGATGCCCTCCGTCGCCTGATCAACGCGGCTCGACTGCTGGAGCAAGAAAGCGCCCTCAAATTGCGCTTCAAGAGCGGCGAGCTCAGCCTACGCCTGACCGATCGCCTGCGCGCCCCGAACGACGACGCGACCTTCGCCGACACTCAGGCCGAGGTCCTTTCAGTGTTCGGTCGCATCTACGGCGGCGAAATTGCGGCCCTGCGCTCGTCAGCGTCGAAAGGGCCGCTCGAGCTGCGCATCAAAGCCTCGACCTCGCCCACGCTCGAGGCGCTGCTCGAGAAGCTGGGTGGTCCACCGGACGTGGCGAGCTGAGTGGTGGCGGATCCGATCACGATCCGCCAGGCTACGCTCGAAGACTGCGCTGCGATCAACGAGATCTACAATCACTACGTGCTCGGCGACACGTGCACCTATCAAACCGAGCCCGACACGCTGGTGGAGCGGCGGGCTTGGTTCGAAAGGCACGGCGGGGGCCATCCGGTGTTGGTCGCGGAGGAGCAGGGTGAAGTGCTGGCCTGGGGCGCGCTGTCCGCCTTTCATCCCCGCGCTGGCTACCGCTTCAGCGTCGAAGATTCGCTGTACGTGCGTCACGACCGACAACACCGCGGTCTCGGCAAGGCCCTGCTCGCGGAATTGCTCGCGGCAGCGCAGAGCCATGGTCACCACACGGTGATCGCCCTGATTTCAGCGGACAAGCCGAACAGCATCGCGCTCCACGAGAACTTCGGTTTTACGACTGCGGGTGTGCTCCGCCAAGCCGGCTACAAATTCGAAACTTGGTTGGACGTCGCGTATCTCCAGCTGATGTTGTGAGGCGCCCGCTAGCCGGTTTCGACGGCATCGCCCACGCGCAGCGCACCGGTGTTGTCGTGGATCAGGTTCATCCCGAACCATATCTTCTGATCCTCCACACGATATTGAGCCAAGGTTCGCAGCGGCTCGCGGCCGCGTTCGCCGGTCATTGGGTCGACGGTGGTGACCACGCAGCGCTCGCAGCGTTTCGGCCCGCGGAACGAGATTTCTCCGATGCGAGCTCGAGCGTAGCCGTCTTCTGCGAACGGTTCGCAGCCGCTGATCACGATGTTCGGTCGGAAGCGCTCCATGGTGATCGACACTTCCAGCCGTGAGTTGAGATCCGCGAGCGATGCTTCCGAGAGCAACAGGAACGGATAGGCGTCCGCGAAGCTCACGATGTCGTCCGGCAGCGCGCGGGCCGGGTTGACCTGGCGGCGCTGCTGCTCGGGCATGTACACGAGCTCGTGCGGGGAGCCGAGATAGTCCGAAAACCAAGCGCTGCCGGCCTCGTGAGGGGCAGCAACGGTGTAGTCCTGCCAAACCTGGACTTCGCGCGCCGGGCCGCCCTCGTACTCGAGCGGCAACACGAGCTCTGGGCGCCCGGGAGCCGTGAGCCTCAGCTGATCCGCGTCGAGCGCAGTGCTCACCAGCGCGAGCTGTGGCAGCTCACGCTGAGTCACGAACGTGCCGCTGCCATCGACGATCATCCAGCGGCGGTCGCAGCGGAAACCGCGCGCGACGACCGGCCACTCTTGCACTCGGATTCCGCGGCAGGACTTGATTGGATAGACGTACAACGCAGAGACGACGACCACTCACGCGAGCATAGCAGGATCGCGGCGCGGTCGACTCCTGCGCTCGAGCAGTCAGCGTTTGACGCCGGGACTGGCTTCGGCCGAGCCCAGGTACTTGCCGATTTCGTCGCGCTTGCTTTGCACGTGGTCGAGCAGCGCCAATGCATGCGCCGTACGCTGCGGCGCCGACGCGTCCGGGTGCGCGAGACACACCTTGTCCCAGCGCAGCTTGAGTGTATTTTGCAGCTCGCGCAGATCGAACACCGCGCGCTGGTGCACGTTGCGGAATGAATCGGTCGGCCACGCGGCATCGATCGCTACGCACAGCGCCGAAAGGGCACAGCACAGGACGGTGATCTGGGGAGTTTCGCGTTTGACCATCAACGCAGCCATCACGGCGCTCGAGACCGCGAGCCCGCGCAACACCCAAAAACGAACTTTCTCGTTCCGGCTGCGGGCCAGGTTCGCCTGTACCCAGCGTTCCAGATCGTCGATTTGCTCGTCGATCGCGGTCTCCGGAGCGAAAGAGCCCGGTCGAAAGACCTCGACGACGACTTCGTTGTCCGCGTTCGTCGTGTCTGCGGGCGCGATGCCGCTGGCAGAGCGGTGATAATCGGCTGCCGCGCGCCGCCCGACGATCGACGCCAGATCGATCTGCGGCACGCTGGGGATCGATGCTCGCGCTGGGGACGGCGGCAGAGGACGGCTCGATTCCGTTGAAGCCATGCTCTAGTGCTACGCCCGCGTATCCAGCTGCGCAACGCGCCGATTAGCAATTGCGCGGGATTCCGCCGCATTGGAAAATTGACTGAGCCAACTCGTCCGCGGCGCGCGCAGCTCGCGCGTGGTCGCATCGATGCCGTTGACAGCGAAATCGCGGTTCGAAGGAACGTGCCGTATCCAGCGTTGGATGCAGCAATTCTGCTAGCGGGTGTGCTCGGCCTCACCCCCGGGCTGTGGCAGCTCCGAACCATTCGCCTCGGACCGCATCAGCCCTGGCACGGCAACCGGGGTGATGCGTTTACGCTGATCGAGACAGCTGAGGCCCTTTGACGTCGACCTGCGCTCGAGTCACGGGATCCAATCCGACGGCGGTGGCTATCAACCGCGCGGGTGATTTTTCGGGTCGGCAGCAGTCTCGCTGTCGACAGTGGTGGGCGCTACTGGCTGCAATGTGCGCGCCCATTTTTCGCGGTTGACCAGAACAGGTATTTAACTTACCTGTT
>Ga0247768_1000865_pt1 | contig 10852 bp, 7 predicted proteins | sample UWRJL016104C6_FD_179944 | JGI IMG/M metagenome (GOLD analysis project Ga0247768, IMG submission 179944) | Plant litter microbial communities from Arlington Agricultural Research Station in Wisconsin, United States - UWRJ-L016-104C-6 | ecosystem: Environmental > Terrestrial > Plant litter >... | reverse complement strand
CGCGGCCGCGCCGCCAGACGATGGCGACGGCTTGGTCTGTAACGCGGACCAGCACCCGGCCGCGCCGCTCTCGCTGCTCACGCGCGCCCAGTACGATGCGACCGTGTCCGATTTGTTGGGCGACAACAGTCAGCCCTCGTCGAGCTTCCCGCCGGAGAATCAAGTTTCGGGTTTCAACAACAACACGGAAGTGCACATCGCCAATCCGCTGCTGGTCGAGCAGCTCATGGGCGCTGCGGAGTCGATCGCCGGGCGCGCGGTGGCTGCCAATTTGGGGACGCTCGCGCCCTGTGCTGGGACGAGCACCGCCGAGCTGACCAGCTGCGGCGCGGCGTTCGTGACAAGCTTTGGCAAGCGCGCGTTTCGTCGTCCACTGAGCGACGACGAAGCGCAGGCGTTCAACACCCTGTTCGCCGGCTTGAACGCGACGCGCGGCTACTCCCCGGCGGTCGAGCTCACGCTGCAGGCATTCTTACAATCGCCGCAGTTCCTGTATCGGATGGATTCCGAGCTGGCAGCTACGCCGGAAACCGGCGCGGTGCCGCTCGACTCCTACCAACTCGCTTCGCGCCTCTCGTACTTTCTGACTGGCTCGATGCCAGATGCGCCTTTATTCGCGGCCGCGGACGCCGGTACCTTGTCGAGCCCGGTCGAAATCGAAACGCAGGCCCGGCGCTTGCTGGAGACCAGTCGCGCCAAAGCCGTGGTTCGTGACTTCAATCGGCAGTGGCTACAGCTCGATAGCTTGTCGGGTCTGGCGCGCAACGCGCCCGAGGGCATGGTCGACGTCAAAGGTATCGGCGCCGACTACCGAGAGTCCCTGCTGCAATTCCTCGATCAGGCTTTTTGGGAGCATGGCAATTTGCAGTCGCTGTTCCTGTCGCCGATGACCTTCGTCAATGCCCGCTTGGCTAGCGTGCTCGGGCTTGCTGCGCCGGCCACTGGCTTTGCGTCCGTGAGCTCCGCACCCGGCAGCGTGGGGCTGTTGTCTCAGCCCGGCCTGATGGCGATGCTCGCGCACGCCGATCAATCGGGACCGATTCAACGGGGTGTGTTCGTGCGTCAGCGCATCTTGTGTCTGGATGTCCCGCCTCCGCCGCCGGGCTTGAACCCGGTCCCGCCCGATCCGGATCCAAAGCTGACCACCCGTGAGCGCTTCGCCGTGCACACGGTGTCGAGAGCCTGTTCGGGCTGCCACAAGCTGATCGACGGTACCGGCTTCGGCTTCGAAAAATACGACGAGCTCGGCCGCTACCGCACACAGGAAAACGGGCTGCCCGTCGACGACTCCGGCGAGATGCTGGACACCGGCGAAGCCGCGGTGAACGGCCCGTACCACGGGGTGGTCGAGCTTTCGAACCGCCTGGCCGTCAGCGCGCGCGTGGAGCGCTGCTTGGCGACCAACTGGTATCGCTACGCGATGGGCCGCGTGGAGACCGAGGCGGACGGCTGCAGCTTGCGTGAAGTCGAGCAGAAGTTTCACGTCTCGGGCGGTCAATTCAAGGAATTGCTGGTCGCAGTGACCGCGAGCGAAGCGTTCCGCTATCGCCCCGCGATGTCGGGAGCCCTGTGATGAATCGCGTGCGCAAAGATCCCGCGCTCAGCCGTCGCCACTTTCTGCGTGCGGCAGGTGGCGCGGCCGTGGCGTTGCCGCTGTTGTCCTCGCTGCGCGCGGGCGCTGCGGGGGAGAATTTCCCCAAGCGCTTGGTCTTGATGTACACGCCCAACGGCGTGATCCCCGACGCTTGGTGGCCACAGAACGTGACCAGCGAGACCAGCTGGGACTTGAACATCATCCACAAGCCGCTCGCGCCCTTCAAAGACCGCTTGCTGTTCTTGGGCGGTGTCGACCTCAAGGTGACCAACGACGGCCCGGGCGGCCTGCACCAAAAGGGCATCGGCGGACTGTTCACGGGCCAGCAGCTGCAGAGCGGGGATCTGTTCGTCGATGGCTGCGGGCAGCGCGCGGGTTGGGCGAACGGTATCAGCGTCGATCAAGAGGTCGCCAAGAAGCTCGCCGTAAGCACGCCCATCACCAGCCTCGAGCTCGGTGTGCGCGCGACGGAAAATGACGTGCAAGGCCGGATCGCCTACGCCGGGGCGGGCGCGCCACTGCCGCCCATGAACGACCCGAGTGAGGTCTTCCAACGGCTGTTCAGCGGCTTCGGGCAGAATACGGACCAGCTGGCCGAGCTGCGCGCTCGTCGCCAATCGGTGCTCGACACGGTGCAGGCCCAATTCAAGTCCGTCTCGGCGCGGGTGAGCCAGGCCGATCAGCAGAAGCTCTCGGCTCACTTGACGCTAGTGCGTGACCTCGAAAATCGCATGGCTATAACCGGCAATGGCAGCCAAGCGTGCGTCGCGCCTGCGGTGCCTGCCAAGCTCGACCCGAGCAGCGAAGACGACATGCCGATCATCGCCGGCCTACACCTCGATATGTTGGCTACGGCCTTCGCCTGTGACCTCACGCGCGTGGCAAGCTTCCAGATCTCGACTTCGCTCAACCACATCCGCTACCCGTGGTTGCCCAGCATGGGTGAGGGCCACGCGTTGTCTCACATGGGCCCGAGTGACGACGCCGCCCACCACGAGCTGGTCGCGCGCCAGACCTGGCACAGTCAGCTGCTGGCGAATTTCCTGACTCGCTTGAGTCAGATCCCCGAGGGCTCGGGCACCGTGCTCGACAATACGCTCGTGGTCTGGGGCAACGAAATTTCCGAGGGCAACACGCACTCCCACGAGAACATGCCCTTCGTCACCGCTGGTGGCGGCTGGTATTTCAGGACCGGACGCTCGCTCCAGTACACGAGCGCATCGCACAACGACTTCTTGGTCTCCATCTTGAACGCCATGGGCGTGCCAGCGACCACGTTCGGCCAGGCGGATCTTTGCAAGGGTCCGTTGCCAGGCCTGGTCTAGCGTCGTCCTGAATTAGACGTACGAAATCCGTCGCGTCGCGTGTTCGGCGTCGAGCTGCAGGAACACGAAGCAAACTAGAGGTGCTGTGCTGGATAGCGAACGCCCCCTCTTTCCCGCAGGAGCGGCCCTGCGCGCCTGAAAACAGAGTTCGAATTCGAATTCTGTTTTCAGCGCGGCAACCCCCGACGAGCGGGGACGAAAGCCTGGCAGGGGAGAAGCAAGGACTCGATCTTTGCATCCGGCTCGGATTTGCGCTTAAACGCCGGCATGGGCGTACTCAATCGCGGCCTGTACGGGCCTTTCCTGGCCCAGCTCGTGGTCGTGCGCCGCTGCAACCTGAGCTGTACCTATTGCAACGAGTTCGACGAAGAGTCGGAGCCGGTGCCGACCGAGGTGCTGAAGGCCCGCATCGACAAGCTCAAAGAGCTCGGCACCTTCAGTCTGGAGTTTACGGGCGGCGAGCCCATGCTGCACCCGGACATCGCCGAGCTGATCCGCTACGCGCGCACGAAATCCTTCCACAAGGTGATGATGATTTCGAATGCCTACCTGCTGAACGAAAAGAAGGTGCGCGCGCTGAACGACGCGGGCCTGATGGAGATGCAGGTCAGCGTCGATGGCGTGCTGCCCAACGAGATCACGGTCAAAGTGCTGAAGCCGATGCTGCCCAAGCTGCGCATGCTGGCGCGCACTGCCAAGTTCCCGATCGTGCTGAGCGCGGTGCTCGGCGCGACCACGCCGGGTGAAGCCCTACAGGTGGTCGAAGCCGCGCAAGAGTTCGGCTTCCGTCCGCGTGTCTTGGTGCTGCACGACGGCAGCGGACAAATGCACTTGGACGACGCAGGTCAGGAGGCCTTCGCGCGCGTCAAGGAGATGCTCGGTGGCCGTCGCTTCCGCGAGGCGCACGGTTATCGCGAGCGCATCCTGCTTGGTGGCACCGCGCCGTTCAAATGCCGTGCTGGCAGCCGCTACCTGTACGTCGACGAGTTTGGCGACGTCCATTGGTGCTCGCAAACGCGCGGCGTGTTCAAAAAGCCGCTGCTCGAGTACACGAAGCTCGACCTGAAGACGCAATTTTACACGAAGAAGACCTGTGCGGATGCCTGCACCATCGGTTGCGTGCGCACGCAGAGCGCGTACGACGAATGGCGCGCTCAACCGCTCGATTTCGAAGGCCCGCGGCGCTTGCCGCTGGTTCAGGGCTAGCCCAGTTGACGCGAGACACTGCTCGCTTCGTGATCGACGCGCGTTACGTATCGTCTCGGCCGAGCGGGATCGGTGTGTGCGTGGCTGCGCTGATCGCGCGCTTGCCGGCCTTGGCGCCCGAGGCTCGCTTTCATCTGTGGACGCATCCGGAGTGCCCGGCGCCGGTGAGCGCGCCCAACGTAACGACGTCCGTGGTGTCCGCGCCGGCGGATGGTGTGCGCACCCTGCTCATGCCCGCGCGAGTCCAGCCACTTTCGGCGGAGGACGTGGTGCATTTCCCGTTCAGCCTGCTCGGGCGCGGCTTGCCCTGCCCGAGCGTGGTCACGATGCACGATCTGATGTGGCTCGAGCACGCGGAGAAAGTGGATGCCCGGCCGCTCGTGCGCCGCGTGCGTGCCGGCTTCTATCAGACCGGCATGCGCTACGCCCTGCGCCACGCCACGCGCCTGATCGCGGTCTCCCGCGCGACGGCCGATCGCATCCACGCCGTATCGCCCGAGAGCTCCCCGCGCGTGCGTGTGATTCACAACGCCGCAGGTGCCGCCTTCGTGCCGCCTAGCGATCTGGGCGCCGCGCTCAGCCGTGCTGCCAAGCTGATCGGGAGCGACGCCCCGTACTACTTGGTGGTGGGGAAAAATGAGCCGTACAAGGATCACCAGCGGGTGCTCGAGGCGTTCGCGCGCGAAGCGCGTCCGGGTGAGCTCTTGGTGCTCGTGCAACGCACGCGCCAGGGGGCTGGCCTTTCACGGCTGGCCGAACGACTCGGCATCGCCGATCGCTTGCGTTGGTTACCCACGCTTTCCGAATCCGAGCTGGTGACGGTGGTGCAGGCCGCGCGCGCGCTGGTGCAACCCTCGCTGGTCGAGGGGTTCGGCATCCCCGTGCTGGAGGCGATGGCCGCAGGCTGCCCGGTGATCGCCAGCGACACGCCGGCGTTGGTGGAAGTGCTGGGCGGAGCCGGCTTGCACGCCGCAGTCGGCGACGCCGCCGGCCTGGCGTCGGCGATCAACAAGCTGCGCTCGGGCTCGCTCCGTGACGAGCTGCGCGCCCGCGGTATCGAGCGCGCCCGCGCCTTCAGTTGGGACGCCGCCGCGCGCGATACGCTCGAGGTCTACCGTGAGGCGGCAGCGGCCGGCCCAGAGCAGGCTCGCCGTGCTTGACGTGTTGGTCGACATGACCGCGCTCAACACGCCCTCGCGTGAACGCGGCATCGGTCGCTACGTGAAACACCTGTGTCGGGCGCTGGCGGCGCGTGACACTTGGTCGGACGCGAGCACCGTCGGCCGTGACTTTCGCATCGCGGGTCTCACACGGCATCGCGGAGCGGTCTCGGGCGCGATCGATGAATCGCTGCAATTTTCGGGCGATCCGCGGATCGAGGTCAGCAACTGGCAATACCAGCGGCACAAGCTCGAGCGGCGCTTGTTTTTGGGGGGCCTGGCGCGGCGTGTGGGCCCTAGGCTGTTACACTTGCCCGATCCGCCGGGCACTCCGCTCGACATGCGACAACCACGCATCGTGACCTGCCACGATCTCATCCCGCTCGTGCTGGCCAAGCAATACTTGGCGCCCGTACCTGGCGCGCGCACGCTGCAATGGCTACGCGACTATGCGCGCTACCGAACCGCGCGCCGCGTGATCGCGATCAGCGAGGCGACGCGCCGTGATTTGATCGAGCACGTCGGCGTCTCGCCCGAGCGCATCGACGTCGTTCACTCGGGCGTCGATCACGAGCGCTTTACCGCCCACGCGCGCGACGGTGAACGGCAGCAGGTCGCCCAGCGCTTGGGTTTCGATGCGCCGTTTTTGCTGTGCCTGGGGGCCAGTGACGCGCGCAAGAACCTGCCGCTCTTGGTGCGCGCCTTCGGCCAAAGCGGCGTGGCGCGCGAGCTGACGTTGGTCTTCGCCGGGCCGATTTCGGCGCGCCAACGCGCGCGCCTGCTCAGGGCGGTCCGTGACAGCCAAGTCGAAGGCCGGGTGCTGATTCTGGGCTACATCGACGACGCGCTGCTGGTCGCGCTGTATCGGCAATGCCTGGCCTACGTGTTTCCCTCCTCCTACGAAGGGTTTGGGCTTCCGATCTTGGAGGCCATGGCCTGCGGCGCCGCGACGCTCACCAGCGGTTTGTCGTCGCTGGCTGAAGTCGCCGGTGACGCCGCTTTGACGCTTCCGTCTCTGGACCAAGACGTGCTGGCCCAGGGCATTGCTCGCATCGCCAGTGACTCCGAGCTGCGCGCGACGCTGCGACAGCGTGGGCTCGAGCACGTGAAGGCGTTCACTTGGGAGCGCTGTGCAGGGCAGACCCTGGCTTGCTATGCGCGCGTGCTGGCCGAGGGCACGTCGTGAATCCGCTGCTGCTGGCTGCTGCGGCCGCGAGCGGCGGCCTGGGCGTTCTCGGTGCGCTCGGCTATCGCGCACGTATCAATGGTCCCTTCGAGCCCACGCGCTACGTCTGGAGCCGTGGGCTCGGCCTGCTGTGCGATCACAACGGCGGTGTCGGCTTCGTCAAAGGCCAACGCGGCTCGCGCGCTCCGCTGCGCTTCGACCCCGCGCTCTTCGACCACGTGAAAGACGGCGATTTGGTGTGGATGCGGCTGATTGCCTTGCCACAGTTCGTGGCCGAGGCCTTGCCGCGCATTCGGGCGCGCTTCGGCTTGGTCACGGGTGACGAAGATTGGGCGATCCCCTCGGGCTTCCCGGGCTCGCAGCAGCTGCTGACCGATTCACGAGTCGTGGCTTGGTTCACGCAGAACTACGACGGCACGGACTCGAACCGAAAGCTGATGGGGCTGCCGATCGGGCTCGATTTTCATACCATCAGCAACGGTCGCAAATGGGGTCATTGGCCGGCGACTCCCGCGGCCCAAGAGGCCGAGCTCGAGGCCTTGCGCAGCGCTGCGCCAGCCAATGCCGAGCGAGAGCTGCGCGTGCATGCCGACTTTCACTTCAACAAGCACAAGCAGCAAGTTTGGGGTGACGACCGTGCCCAGGTGCAGCGAGCGCTAGAAGGCAATCCGGACGTGCAGTTTCAGACGCGCAAGGTGGCGCGCCTCGAGCTCTGGCGGGAGAAGACTCGCTATGCCTTCGTGGTCAGCCCGCACGGCAATGGCCTCGATTGTCACCGCACCTGGGAGTCGCTGGTCTTGGGCAACATCGTGATCGTCAAGCGCTCCTCGCTCGATCCGTTGTACGAGGGCTTGCCGGTGGTGATCGTCGGGGACTGGAGCGAGATCAGCCGGGAGAACTTGCGCCGTTGGCACGCCCAGTACAGCCCCGCATTCCGGGATGCGCAGGTTCAGGAACGGCTGACCAACCGCTATTGGATCGCGCGGATGCGCCGAATCGTCGCCGAGCGGCTCGCCGAGGCCGGAAGCGAGCGCTAGCCCGGCGGCAAATGCCGGCCGGCGGCCGAAACGTGTGCTAATCGGCAAACCCTGACCATGCCCGGAGCCGCGCATACGATCGTTTGTTTGTCGTCCCAAGATTGGGGCGATCGGATGTGGACCAACAAGCAGCACATCATGAGCCGCTTGGCCAAGCAGCACCGGGTGATCCACATGGATTTCCGAGTTTCTTCGCCGGTCACGTTTGCGGCGCGGGCGCTGCGCCACGACCCGTCGCTGCTGTTCAAGCCCCAAAGGTTGTGGAGCGAAGGCATCCTGCCCGAGCCGGGCGCCGGCACGCTGCTCGTCGGCAAATCTTGGGGACCACCGGGGCTCGAGCTCTTGCCGCAAACCAACGCCCTGCGCGGTCACTTCCAGTACGACGAAAAGGTGCGCATCGTGCAGGAGTATCTGCGGCGTGAGCGCATCGATGACGCCATCATCTGGGTTTATCACCCGGGCTTCGGTGAAGCCGCGCTACGGCTCCAGCGCAAGCTCTTGGTTTACGACTGCGTGGACGAATACACCGCGTTCCCCGCGTACAAGGATTGCAAAGAGTGGCTCGCTGCGCGCGAAGAGCAGCTATGCCGCCGCGCCGATCTGGTGTTCACCACCGCACCGGCCTTGTACGAGCGCAAACGCGTGTTCAATCCGGATGGCACGCACTACGTGCACAACGTGGGGGACGCCGATCATTTCAAGCAAGCGCTCGCCGCGGGCACGACGGTGCCGGCCGATCTCGCGGCGCTGCCCAGACCACTGATTCTGTTCGTCGGCGCGGTCAGCAACTACAAGCTGAACATCGATTGGCTGCTCGAGCTCGCCCGTAGCCGTCCGAACTACCATCTGGCGTTGATTGGCCCGATCGGCATCTCGGATCCGAGCACGAACGTGTCCAAGCTGAAGTCGATGCCCAACGTACACGTGCTCGGCACACGCGACTATGCGGTCCTGCCGGCGTACCTCAAGGGTTGCGATGTCGCGGTCATCCCGTATCGCTTGAACGAGTACACGGAGTCGGTTTTCCCGATCAAATTCTTCGAATACATGGCCACCGGCAAGCCCGTGGTCGTCTCACGCTTGCCGGCGCTCGACGGCTTCCTCGATTCGGTGCGCGTCGCCGACGACGAGCACTCGTTCGTGGCTCAGTGTGACGACGCGATCGCCAGCGGCGGCGCGGGTGCCGAGCAGCGCGTGGCGCTGGCCGAGGCAAATTCATGGTCGAAACGCGTCTCCGACCTGATGGGACTGATCGAGCAGAAGCTCGCTTAGGCGCGGAAACTCGCGGCATATCTGGGCAAGGTGTGCTAACTCGCAGCCAGATGAAGTCGCAGCCTGCCCTGGCTATCTGGATGGATCCGGTCGAGTTCTCGCAACTGCGAGCGATCATCGAGACCCTCGCGCCGCGAGTCTGCTTGGAGTGGGGCAGTGGCGGCAGCACCCAAACGCTGCTCGCGGCCTGCCCGTTCATCGAACAATACGTGAGCGTCGAGCACAACCGCGACTGGCACGACAAGGTCAAGGTCCAGGTGTCGGATCCGCGCCTGCGCTTGTTTCACGTCGCCGCGGACGAGCCACTCGCGCTGGCCAAGCCCAGCCAGCAGCAGATCGAAGCCTGGGATCTGCGCGCCGAGGTCGAGCCGCAGGTGATGGCTTCGTACGTCGGTCTGCCGCGCACGCTGGGGCTCGAGTTCGACTTCGTGTTGGTGGACGGTCGCGCTCGGAATTTCTGCGTGCGCGAGGGTTTTCGCTTGCTGCGCTCCGGCGGCATTCTGGTCGTGCACGACGCGCAACGTGAAGAGTACGCCTCGACGCTCGCTGAGCTCCCGCGGTCCACGTTCCTGACGCCCTGGCGCCAAGGTCAGATCTGGTTCGTCCGAAAGCCCTGAGCATCGATGGCGGCCACGCACTCCGAGCAGGCGAGCATTCTCGTCTTGGGGAAGATCCTCGCGACGCTCTCGGAGGCAGTCGTGCCGCTGGTCATCGTCAGGCTGCTGGGCAAGGCCGACGTCGGCATCCTGTCGGGGCTGCTCTTGATCTACTCGACGGTGGCGTTGGTGCTGACCGCCGGCTTCCCCGAAACGCTCACCTTCTATCTACCCACGCGCACGCCCGCTGAACGCAAGGCGATTGCGCGCAAGGTTGCCGAAGCCCTGCTGCTCCTGGGAGTGCTCGGTGGCCTGGTGCTGCTGGGGCTGAGCCTAGCTGCGCGCTATTCGCCGAGCCTGGCGCACGGCGTGATCAAGAACGAGACCTCGCTCTCGGCAGTCGAGTCTCTGAAGTATCTGGCGCTCTTCGCCATCTACCCGATCGCGGATTTGCCCGGGCGCATGTTGCCCAATCTGCTGATCGTCGAGCAACGCTCGAAGGCCGCGGCCAGCGTGGGGATCATCAAGGCCGTCGGCAGCGCCACCGCTGCGCTCGTGCCGGTGGCGCTCGGGGCTCCGCTGTGGGTGGTGGTGTTGAGCATTGCCAGCTTCGGCGTGCTGTTCGGAGGCGTGCTGGTTTACTTCATCGTTGCGCTGTATCCGGGTGTGCCGCGCGTCGAGTCTCCGGTCAGCATGCGGACGCTGCTCCGCTTCGGGTTGCCGCTCGGCCTGACGGACATCGTGTCCATGCTCAACAATCAGCTCGATCGTTATTTGATCGTGTTCTTCTTTCCGGTTGCCGCGCTTGCCGAGTATCAGGCGGGCGCCTGGCAGATCCCGATCGTGACGACCATCCCGTATACGATCGGCGCGGTCTACGCGCCCCGCTTCGTGGAGCTATTCAGCCAAGGCAAGAACCACGAAGCGATCGGCATTTGGCGTCAATCTGCCCTGAAAACGGCGCTGCTGATCGTGCCGATCACGATGGTGTTCGTGGTCGCCGCGGAAGAGACTATGGAGCTGTTGTTCACGGCTGGCTACTTGAGGGCCGCGCCCGTGTTCCGCTGGTACTGCGTGCTCACGCTGGGTCGGACCGCGGCATTCGGTTCGATCATCGTGGCCGCGGGCACACCGCGCTTCGTGTTTCAGGCGGCAGTGTTCTCGGTCATCAGTAACGCCCTGCTGTGCTGGGCGCTGGTGCACCTCGTGGGCTTCAATGGTCCGGCCATGGGCACTGCGCTGGCCTTCATTCCGACCGTCCTCTACTATTGTTATTGCATCGCGCTGGCCACGAAGGTCCCGTTCAAGCAGATCTTCCCGTTGTTTGGTTATCTGCGCGTGTTGCTGTTGGGCGTGCTCGCTTCGCTGCCGGCGTGGTGGTTCAAGTCCGTCGTGGCCTGGCCTGCGGCGGCTCGCCTGCCAATCGAGGCGCTGCTCGTGCTCGGAACCTTCGGCCTGCTGGGCAGTCTGGTCGGC
>Ga0247768_1000864_pt1 | contig 10856 bp, 8 predicted proteins | sample UWRJL016104C6_FD_179944 | JGI IMG/M metagenome (GOLD analysis project Ga0247768, IMG submission 179944) | Plant litter microbial communities from Arlington Agricultural Research Station in Wisconsin, United States - UWRJ-L016-104C-6 | ecosystem: Environmental > Terrestrial > Plant litter >... | reverse complement strand
GGGCCGAACGCCCCGAAGTCCAAGCCCGCTTCGCCGCCCAACACCGCCCCACGCCCTTGTGAGCGTTCCCGCCGGTTAGAACCGGCCGCGGCGCTCACGAGGCCGGACCTACCCGAGGGGCAGTTCCAGTTGTTCGGCGGGTTGCCGCCGGGGCTGGACCCGGCGGCGCCGCGTGACGCGGTCCGTCGCCGGGCATCGTGGTGGCGCGACGGCGAGCGTCGACGCGCAGTCGCGGCACAGCTCGACGGTGTTGTCGGTGGCCAGGACGTCGACGACGTCCCAGAGCCGGGCTCGTTCCGTGCCGCAGACCGAACGGGCGTAGCGGCGGTCTTGGGGATCGCGCTCGGTGAGATGCGCGGTCTTGACGGGCTCGGGAAGCGCTCCGGCGACATACCAGCGCGGCGCGGCGAAGGGCTCCGTGGCGGCTATCTGGGACATGAGCGCTCCTGGCGGGTGTCAGTTGCTGTCCTGCGCGCCTTCGATGGTGATCTCCGAACGCCCGGTTTCCGCGGCGACACGCCAGGCGGACGGCTGTGAATCGCCGGATGACCATCGCGCCAAGTGGTGGACGGTTTTCCTGACCTAGGTTACAGTGACTTAGGTGTGGATAGACGTGCTTCTGCTGGCAAGGCTGGCCGACGGCCCCTCCCATGGATACGAACTGCGCAAGCGCATCGAAGAAAGGACCGGCTACGCGCTGTCGAACAATTCGCTTTACCCGACTTTGCGGCGCTTCTCCGAGGCGGGAGCGGTCACGAAAAGCGCCGAGCCGCAAGACGGAAAGCCGCCACGGCACGTCTACGCGATCACCGATGTCGGCCGGGAACTGCTGCACGACATGCTCGCCGACCTCCCCCAGGACCTCGCCCTCGACGAACCCGAGTTCCTCGCCAGGCTCGGGCATTTCGACTGGCTCACCGTCGAAGAACGGCTCCGGGTGCTCGACGCGCGTTACCGCGCCCTCAAGCAGCGCCGCGACCAGCTCTCGGTCCTGAGTCACCGCGCGAACGCGACCGGCTGGAGCCGGCTGGTCCTCGCCGAGGTCAACCGCAAGATCGAGAGCGAGCAGGACTGGCTCGACACACTCCGCGCCCGCGCGGCCCAGGTTTCACCAGAGGAGGAGACCCGATGACCACCACCGATCTGGCCCCCCAGCTGCCGTTCGACCGGCCGAACGTGCTGGAGATCGCGCCGATGTACGGGGTGCTGCGCCGAGAAGCGCCCATCGTCCGCGTCCGCACTCCCGCCGGCGACCCGGCCTGGCTGATCACCCGCTACCAGGAAGCGCGGACACTCTTCTCCGACCCGCGTTTCGGCCGTTCCCACCCGGCGCCGGAAAAGGCGTCGATGGTCTCGGACGCGGCGGTCAATTCGGGGCCGTCCGGTGATTACGAAAGCGAGCAGCGGTCCCACACCAGGCTGCGGAAGCTGCTCGTCCCGGCGTTCTCCGCCAAGCGGATGCGCGACCTCGGCCATCACGTCCAGGAGCTGGTCGACGACTGCCTCGACGCCTTGCAGACCGCCCACGACCGCGCGCCCGGCGAGCCGGTCGACCTGCACGAGCACCTGTCCTTCCCGCTTCCGGTCCTCGTCATCTGCGAGCTGCTCGGGGTGCCGTTCGAGGACCGCGAGTACTTCCACGGCCTTTCCGACCGCGTCGGCCAGATGGGCGCCGGGAACGACGCCCGCGTCGCGATGGAGGAGTTCAAGGCCTACATGGGCCGCCTCGCCGAGGCCAAGCGGGCGAACCCCGCCCCGGACGTCGTCTCCGACCTCGTCCTCGCGCAGGCCGACGACCCGACGTTCACCGACGACGACCTCACCGCGCTCGCCGCGGGCCTGCTCTTCGCCGGGCACGAGACGACCGTCAACCGCATCGACCTCGGGGTGCTCTGGCTGCTCACCGACCTGGACCGGCGGGACAACTTCGTCGCGGACATCGACGGCCAAGTGCGGGGCACGGTCGAGGAGATCCTGCGCCTGTCCGCGCCGGGCGGGCTGGGGCTGCTGCGGTACGCGCACGAGGACGTCGAACTCGGCGGGCAGACGATCGAGAAGGGTGAACTCGTGCTCGTCTCGTCCATCGCCGCGAACCGGGATTCGTCGGCCTTCGCCGAGCCCGAGGCGTTCGACCCGTCACGCTCCCCGAACACGCACCTCTCCTTCGGCCACGGCGCCCACTTCTGCATCGGGGCCAGCCTCGCCCGCACGGAGTTGAAGGTGGTCTTCTCGTCGCTGTTCGCGCGGTTCCCCGGGCTGCGCCTGGCCGTGCCCGTCGAGGAGCTGGACGTCCGCGCGGACCGCATGACCGGCGGGGTGACCGCAGTACCCGTGCGCTGGTGAGCGGTACCGCCGTTCGGCCGTTGCCCCCACGCCCCTGACGTGGTCGGATTCTCGGCATGCATCGGTCCAGGGTTGTACCGGCCATCGCGCTCTGCGCGCTTCTGGGGTTCACCGGCGCCGCGCCGCTCGCGTCCGCGGCGCCGGACCCCGGGCCGGGCGCGCTCTCGCACTTCGGCGTCGCCCGCAAGGATTGCCTGGGCACGGCCCGGAACGACACCAGCAAGGTCTGGTACACCGTCGCCGGCGGGGTGCTCTCCGACGTCTACGCGCCGACTGTCGACAACACCAATGTCGAGTCGCTGCAGTTCATCGTGACCGACGGCAAGACGTTCACCGATCTCCAAAGCCGCGACACCACCTACACGGTCCGGAACACCGACAGCGGCGGGATGGCCTGCGAGGTCACCTCGACCGCCCGCAACGGCCGATACCGGCTCGTCACCGAGTACGTCACCGACCCCGCGCGGGACAGCGTCGTCCTGCACACGCGGCTGGACCCGTTGCGCGGCAATGGGAACGACCTCAAGGTCTACGTCCGCTTCGACGCGAACATCAACGGCAACGGCGGTGGCGGCCCGGCGAACGGCGGCGCGGACGACGCGAGTGTCGACGCCGCCACCACCGCGCTGGTCAGCGCCGACACCAACACCGCCACGAGCGCGCCGGAGCGCGACTACGGCGTCCCGCTCGCGGCGGCCCTGCGCGCGGACCGGAAGTTCCTGAGCACCAGCAGCGGTTACGCGGGCACCCCGCGCGACGGGCTCACCCAGCTCGACACCGCGCGCGAACTGACCGACACTACCCCGTCCGCCGCGCACGGCAACGTGGTCCAGACCGCGCGGCTCGACGTCCAGCCGCGACGGCCCGTCACCCTGTCACTCGGCTTCGGGCAGACCCCGGCGGCCGCCGTCGCCACCGCCGGAGCGAGCGCGCGGGCGCCGTATGAGCAGACCTATCAGCGTTACGCCGACGGCTGGCGGGATTACGACGCCAAACTGCGTAAAGTGGACGGTTCGGACCGGTCCGCCTACCTGCACTCGGTGAACGTGCTGAAAGCCAGTGAGGACAAGACTTTCAAGGGCGCCGTCGTCGCGTCGCTCGGCAGCCCGTGGGGACAGGCCGTCAGCGCGGGCGACTCCCCTGGTGGCAAGGCCGTGTACTTCGGTTCGTACCGCGAGATCTTCGCCCGCGACCTGTACGAAAGCTTCTCCGGTCTGCTGGCCGCCGGTGACCTCGGCACCGCGCGGTCCACGGTCACCTGGCTGTTCTCCCGGCAGCAACAGCCCGACGGCCGCTTCCCGCGCAACTCGATGCTCAACGGCAAGAAGGCCCCCGACTCCGGTGGTGACCAGCTCGACGAGAGCGCGTACCCGATCCTGATGGCGCTGCAAGCCGGTCTGGACCACGACCGGGCGCTGTACCGCGACCACATCCGCGGCGCCGCGGACTTCGTCGTCGCGCACGGCCCGTCGTTCGGGTCCGAGCGCTGGGAGGAGCAGGGCGGGTACTCGCCGTCGACGATCGCCGCCGAGATCGCCGGGCTCGTCGCGGCGGGCACCATCGCCGACCGCAACGGCGACCCGGCCCGCGCCCGGGTCTACCGCGCGACCGCGGACCAGTTCCAGCGCGGCATCAAGAACTGGACCGTCACCACCACCGGCCCGTACGCCGACGGCCGGTACTTCCTGCGGCTGACCAAGGACGGCAATCCGAACAGCGCGACGCAGTACAACCTCGGGAACGGCTCGGTCTCCGCCGACCAGCGTTCGGTCATCGACGCCGGTTTCCTCGAACTGACCCGGCTCGGGGTGCTGCCCGCGAACGACCCGGACGTGCGGCGTTCCCTCGCCGTCGTCGACCAGGTGCTCAAGCGGGACACCCCGAACGGACCCGGGTGGTACCGCTACGGCACCGGCACGCAAGGCAGCGAGGACGGCTACGGCGACTGCTACGAGCCCGACCCGACAGCCTGCGCGCCGACCGGAAAGCCTTGGCCCACCGGCAATGTGGGCTCCGGTCACCTGTGGCCGGTGCTCGCGGGCGAACGCGGTGAGCAGCTGGTCCAGACCGGTGACCGGCGTGGCGCGTCGAGCCTGCTGAAGGCGATGCACGCCCAGACAGGCGACTCCGGCCTGATCCCCGAGCAGATCTGGGAAGACCCGGCCGTCCCGGCGTCACCGTTCGGGACCGATCCGGCGGTGGCCTCACTCGGCTTCACCCCCGGCGAGTCCGTCGGCTCGGCGTCGCCGCTGAGCTGGGCGCAGTCCCAGTACATCCGGCTGGCCAGGAGCATCGACACCGGGCGTGCGGTCGAACAGCCCGGCGAGGTCCGTGACCGGTACGTCGATCACGCGCCGCCCGCGGCCGTCGCGGTCACGCTGTCCACACCGGACACCGTGTCGATGCCCACGACCACCGTCACCGGGACGGCCCCGGCGGGCAGCCAGGTCGAGGTCTCGGCCACCCCCACCGATTCCGGCGGCGCGACCACCGTGGTGAGCACCACGGCCACCGGCGCCGGGACGTTCACCGCGCAGGTGCCGACCCCGCTCGGGGCCACCGTCGTGACCGCGGCGGTGACCACCCGGCACGGCACCGGGTACGCGCAGCGTGTCATCACCTCGGACTTCGTCACCGGGACCGTGCTGGCCGACTTCGCCGATCCGAACGGTGACGACAACGGCCCGGGCACCTACGCATACCCGAACGCGGCCGACTTCCACGCCGGGGCCTTCGACCTCCAGCGGTTCCAGGTGATCGACTCCGGCGACAATCTCGTGCTGCGCACTCAGGTGCGGGATCTGAGCCCCACCTTCGGTTCGGCTCTCGGCGCGCAGCTGCTGACCGTGTACGCCCACGACCCGGCCGCGTCGGCGACCTCCGTCGCCGCGCCGTTCGCCAGCCGCAACTACACGATCGCGCCCGCCGACGCCTGGTCGAAGATGATCGAGGTCCAGGGCTTCGCGGACCCGGTCTTCGCCGGGCCGGACGGCACCAAGCTCGGCACCGCGACCGTGCAGGCGAGCCAGAGTTCGCGCTATATCTCCATCAGCGTGCCGAAGGCGGCCTTCGGGACACCGGGTCCCGGCTGGAAGTTCGCCATTGTCCTCACCGGACAGGAGGGCGGCAGCCCCGACCAGGCGCGGGGTTTCACACCGGCCCCGGGTGACTACACCTTCGGCCTGTGCGCGGCGGGCGGCACCGGCCCGATCTGTTCCTCGGACCCGGCGGCCGCGCCGAAGGCGATGGACGTCCTCACCCCCGCGGGCGTGGACCAAGCGTCCGAACTGGACCCCACCCGCGGCCCGGTGACCGTCCGGGCGCTGCCCCTCTGACCGCCGGACCCGGAATGTCAGGCGCCGGCAAGGAGGAGACGGGCGTCTGCCTGGTCCAGCAAGGCCTGGGTGGACAGTGGAGGGCTGCCGTAGAGGGCTTCGGTGCGCGCGTTGTGGGCGGCAAGCCACAAGCTCGCCGCCCACGCCACCTGCAGCTCGTCGAAGGAAAACGCTCTCCTGGCGGTCTGCTGGTAGAGGTCGAGGAAGGCGGCCGAGCTCTCCAGCGGCGCGAGCGTCGGCTGCTCGGCGCTGGCGAACGACCCCGCCGCCGCGCCCGCGATCGCGGCTTCGGGCAGCCACGCGAGACTGTCCCAGTCGAAGATCGCGTACGGCTGGGATCCCTTCCACCGCAGGTTTTGGGTCTCCCAGTCGGCGTGGCCGAGCACCGACGGCAGGTTGGCGCGGCGCATCCGGCTGCGCACCCGGACAGCGGTGTCCTCGATGTACGCGGGGATCGGGACCTGGTCGGCGCGGGCGTCGTGCCAGTCGTAGGGCGGCCAGATGCCCTGCCCGGTGTGGTTCCAGAGTGTCCACACGGGATTGGGCAGCGGCGGCCGGGCGTTGAGGCGCTTGGTGAACGTCATGACGTCGGCGAGCAGCGTGCCGAACTTCGCGGCGACCTCGGGACCGTCCCCGCGCAGCACGTCACCGCCGGGCCGCCACTCCTCGGCGTGGATCGCGAGCCCTTCGATCACGGTGATCCCGGTGATGGGCTTCGCGACCGGGAATCCGCGGTCCGCCAACGCCCGTTGTACCTCGACGCAACTGCTCGCGCGGCCGGCTTCGTCCGGTCGCGACTTGATCACGACGCTGCGCCCGTCGTCGAGAAGCACGCCGATGACGTCGGACATGTGCGCGGTCGCGAACAGCAACTCGACCGGCATGCCGCCGAGCTCGCGTTCGCACCACGCGACGATCAGCTCCTCGCTCTTCTGCACGGGTCCAATTTACGGGCGGAAAGCTGAAGCGGTATAGGTCCGATCTGTGCGAGCCTCGCAAAGGTCATGTGTCGATCTGGTCAACGCGGCGGGCGAAAACCGCGCCGCGGCACCGGAGTCGGCGGCGAGCCCGCCGCGTCGAACCTGGTACGGGCGTTATGGGAACTCACCGTGGCGCAGGTGGTCACCGCGTGTAGTTCACGCGAGGTCGACGGGGAAATCCTCAACATTTGTTAACGTTGGGGGCATGGACGGACCCCCGGCGATGCCACCGGAGCTCACGGTCGGCCAGCTCGCCGCCCGCAGCGGTGTGGCGGTGTCGGCCCTGCACTTCTTCGAGCGGCAGAAGCTGATCCACAGCAGACGCACCACCGGCAACCAGCGCCGCTACCGCCGCGACATGCTGCGGCGTGTCGCGATGATCCGGATCGCCCAGCGCGCCGGGATCCCGCTGGCGCGGGTCGCCGCGGTCTTCGCGCTGTTCCCCGACGACCGCGCACCGGGCAAAGAGGACTGGGCGCGTGTTTCGCGCTGCTGGGAAGCGGAACTCGACGAGCGCATGCTGCGCCTGCGACAGCTGCGCGACGACTTCACCGACTGCGTGGGCTGCGGCTGCATGTCGATCGACCGCTGCCCGCTGGTGAACCCCGGCGACCGCCTCGCCACGGAAGGCCCCGGCCCCCGACGCCTGCTCCAGCCGGGGTCGTGAGTGTTTCGCGGGGTTAGAACCCCGCGAAACACTCACGACCCCAACGCGACCACCCGCTAAAACAGTTCGCGCAGCGCGATAGGTTCGCGGCCAAGCAGTTCCCGCACCCCCGTGCCGAGCACATCGAGGTATCCCGTCCGGATCGCACGGCCGGTGCCACCGTAAAGCTCGAAGTACGCGGCATTGTCCGGGTCGGCCGCGAAAGCCGCGCGGTACCGCTCGTAGGTCTCGTCGTCGACGTCGTCGCGCACGATGCTTCGCCCGCCGAACTCCTCCAGCAGCGCGGTGTAGCTCCGCGCGTCGATCAGCTCGGGGCCGGTGATGTCGTAGATCCGCCCGTCGTGCCCGGCGCCGGTCAGCGCGGCGGCGGCCGCGGCGGCACAGTCGGTCCGCGCGACGAAGGCGTGCGCGCCGTCGCCGGTGTTCGTCGTCCAGCGACCGTCCTCGATGTACTTCGCGCCGATCCGCGCACGCAGCTCGGCGTAGAGCGAGTTGCGCAGGATCGTCCACGGGACACCGGTTTCGCGGAGATCACGTTCACTGGCCACATGGGTCTTCGCGGCCGGGAAAGGGTTGTCCGCCACAGGATTGGTGACCGAGGTGTAGACGATCCTGGACACCCCGGCCTTGGCCGCGGCGTGGAACGCGGCGCGATGCCCGGCGACGGTGTCGGCGGACCCGAGGGTGCTGATGATCAGCGCGCGCCGCCCGCCCTCGAAGGCCGCCGGAAGGCTTTCGGGGCGGTCGAAATCACCGTGCCGGACGCTGGCGCCGAGCTTGGCGAGCCACTCCAGTGAGCCGGGCGAGCGTGACACCAGGATCAGGTCTTCGATCGCGACGCTTTCCAGCAGTCTCGCCACGACAAGGCGCCCCAACTGCCCCGACGCCCCACTGACCACCAAGCGCACCCAAAACCCCCCGAGACCGGATCGAAGACGTCCGTCCAGGGTACTGCGAGTCCCGCTCAGGACACGCGTGTCGCGCCCACGATCATGCCGTTCACGAACGCGAGCCAGCTGCCGCAGACGCAGCGGCGATAGTCGACCTGACCGTGTGCGACGCGGTGCGCACCGTCAGGAGGGGCGGGCAGTTCGGCCAGCGGCCAAGCGCAACGGGGGCATCGGGTTTCGTCCATGACCCCAGCGTGATGTAATGGCCTAATGCACTTCAACCCTTACGGCGGAGCGGCCGCCCAAGTCGCCGCGGGCCTGGTGAACCTCGGCGACGCACCGGCCGCCGAACTGGTCACGATGATGCGTGCCGAGGGAATGTCCCTTTCCGAACTCTCCCCCGCGCACGCGGACGCGCTCGCGCACTGGGGGCGGCGGCTGCGGCCGGTGTTCACCGAGCCCGACGCGGACCAGCGGGTCGACCTCGTCAACGCCCTGCTCGCGGACTCCGCCTGCCGCCCGTTCATCTCTCGCCACAACGGCAAACCCGCACATCTGCACTACGCGAGCGAGCACGACGACCAGGTCCGGCGGGTCCAGGCCTACACCGCGGGCGGGCTCGCGCACCTGATCTGTGAAGACCCGGGCCGCATCGGCGCTTGTGCCCGCGAAGGCTGCGGGATCGTCTACGTCGACACCTCCCGCAACGGCCGCCGCCGCTACTGCACGACGAAGTGCGCGACACGGGTCCATGTCGCCGAACACCGCGCGAACAAACTTTCCGCCTGACGACGTCACAAGACCTTGTGAGCGTTGCGGCCGGTTAGAACCGGCCGCAACGCTCACGAGTGGATCAGCTGACGGTGTAGCTGTACGGCAGGCCCAGCAGCTCGGAACCGCCGCCCGACAGCGGGTTGGCGGTGTCCACGTAGACGATCCCGTGCACCACGGTGCCGACCGGCGCCGTCGGCGTGATGCTGAAGCCGATCGACGCGGTCACACCCGGGACCACGAACACCGGCTTCGCCGCCGGGCCCGCGACGGCCCGCTGCCAGTGGTCCCCGGTCGCCGAGGTGGCCCACGGGTCGAACCGCTGCCCGGTCGCCGAGACCGAAACCGTCGCGGTACCGGCGGCCGAGCCGTTCGGGTAGGGGCCCGTCTGCTGCACATCGGTCGTCCACGACCCGGCGGCGACCTGCTTGGCCGTGCCCGTGACGGTGACCGCGTTGTCCGCCGCGTGCCGCGCTTTCGCCAGCAGTTCCGGGTTTCCCTTGTCGAAGAACAGGTCGATGTCGACCGGCAGGCTCGCCGTCGCGGTGGCGTCGATCCGGCCCACGTGCGGTGGCACGATGTAGCTCGGCAGCGTCGACCCACTCGTGTGCACCGGAAGCGTCAGCGTGCTGTCGCCCGAGTACGGCGTCAGGCCGAACTTGGTCTCCCCGGCCAGCCGCGGGTCGAGGAAGAAGTACTGCCCGGCGGCCCCGGTATTGGTCACCTCGATCGAGGCGTCGACCGTGCTGCCCGACTTGATCTTCGCTCCCGACGGCAGCCCGTTGGCCCGCGCGGTGGTCTTGTCGAAGCGCACCTTGCCCGCGACCTGCTCGCTGAACTCCTTGCCGCTGACCGGATTCGTCAGCACGGCCATGAACTGCCAGCGCCCCGCCGCGGGCTGGTCGACGGTCAGCGTCGCACTGTTCGACGGCGTGCTCGTCGACGCGGTGTTCCACGTCTTCTCGGTCGCGTTGACGTCGGCGGCCAGCATCTGCTTGTCCGGGCTGATCAGGTAGAACTGCAGCGCGGTGCCCGCGTCGGGGGCGACGAGGTCGACGGTCATGCTCTTGTGCCCGGCGGGAACGTCGAGGTAGTAACCCAGTTCCTGCCCCACGCCGCGACCGACACCGCCGGTGATCGTCGCGGTGAAGTCGTTGTCGCGCAACGGATCGGTCGGGATCAATGCCCGCCGGTCGACCGGCACCGAGAGATGCGTGCCGCTGTCGGAGTCGAACTGGATCGACGCGGGTGCGTCACCGGCCTTGGCGGGCAACGGCACTTTGAGGTCGAAGGCCGCCGAACGGCCGGGCGCGATGACTTGCGTGGCCGTGCCCGCGACCCCCGCCGGGCCGAACCTGTGACCGGTGAAGCGGACAAGGGCGTTGCCGCGGAAGGAACCCGGCGGGATCGGCTCCTCGGTGAGGTGCCCACGGCCGTTGCTCCACAGGATCTTCGCGGTCCACTTGCCCGGGATCGGGTCGTGGACGTTGATGTACTGGTAGTCGGCGAACCCGTAGTCGTAGGACTGCTGGACGAGCCGTCCGCGCGGGTCGAGCAGCACCACCGACAACTGCCCCGAAGTCCTGGTTCCCGGCCAGGTCATCGTCGCGTCGAGCAGTGGAGTGCCCGGCGGGACGTCGAAGGTGAACGGCGCGGCCGCCGCACCGCCCTCGGCGGGCAGGTCGCCCGGATCCGCGGGCGCGGTGATGGCGACGGTCTTGTCGGTCTGGAAGGTCTGCGCGCCGAGCGCGCGGGAGGTCTGCGTGACCTTCTGCGCCTTGGTGCCGGTGTTGGTCAGCGTGATCGACGTGTTCTGGACACTGCCCGCCTTGCCCGTCAGGTCAAGCTGGCCCACCGACGCCACCAGGCC
>Ga0247768_1000863_pt1:2500-7500 | contig 10861 bp, 3 predicted proteins | sample UWRJL016104C6_FD_179944 | JGI IMG/M metagenome (GOLD analysis project Ga0247768, IMG submission 179944) | Plant litter microbial communities from Arlington Agricultural Research Station in Wisconsin, United States - UWRJ-L016-104C-6 | ecosystem: Environmental > Terrestrial > Plant... | reverse complement strand
AATCCCTGTTGGTTTCTTTTCCTCCGCTTATTGATATGCTTAAGTTCAGCGGGTATTCCTACCTGATCCGAGGTCAACCTTGGGTGTTGCGGTGGCCCGGGGGCGCTCCGCGGGTTTTACGGCTGGTGACCCGCCGGACGCCGCGAGCGAGGGGTATTACTGCGCTCGGGGTCTCGGTCGGGACCGCCACTGAATTTCGGGGGCTGCGGCCCAAGAGGCCACAGGCGCCCCAACACCAAGCCGGCGGGCTTGAGGGTTGAAATGACGCTCGAACAGGCATGCCCGCCAGAATACTGGCGGGCGCAATGTGCGTTCAAAGATTCGATGATTCACTGAATTCTGCAATTCACATTACTTATCGCATTTCGCTGCGTTCTTCATCGATGCCAGAACCAAGAGATCCGTTGTTGAAAGTTTTGACTATTTGTCTTTAGGCTCAGAGAGACACTAAAAATACGAATTTGGGCCCGTCCGGCGGGCGCCAGCGCTCGCGCGCCGGCCTGCGGCCCCTCCCCGGGGCCGCCCGCCGAGGCAGGGCTCTTTTGCGAGATAGGTAGACAATGGGTTTGGGAGTTTTGCAACTCGGTAATGATCCCTCCGCTGGTTCACCAACGGAGACCTTGTTACGACTTTTACTTCCTCTAAATGACCGAGTTTGGACAACTTTCCGGCCCTGGGTGGCAGTTGCCCGCCTCCCTGGGCCAGTCCGAAAGCCTCACTGAGCCATTCAATCGGTAGTAGCGACGGGCGGTGTGTACAAAGGGCAGGGACGTAATCAGCGCAAGTTGATGACTTACGCTTACTAGGAATTCCTCGTTGAAGAGCAATAATTGCAATGCTCTATCCCCAGCACGACAGAGTTTCACAAGATTACCCGGGCCTTTCGGCCAAGGAAGAACTCGCTGGCTCTGTCAGTGTAACGCGCGTGCGGCCCAGAACATCTAAGGGCATCACAGACCTGTTATTGCCTCAAACTTCCATCGGCTTGAGCCGATAGTCCCTCTAAGAAGCCAGCGTACTGCCGAGGCAATACGGGCTATTTAGCAGGTTAAGGTCTCGTTCGTTATCGCGATTAGGCAGACAAATCACTCCACCAACTAAGAACGGCCATGCACCACCACCCACGAAATCAAGAAAGAGCTCTCAATCTGTCAATCCTCATCGTGTCTGGCATTTTGTTGCCCTGCTGGCCGTTTCCGGCCCCCGGGGCGTTGGGGCGCCCCGGCGCGATTTCTCGCGGCGTTAGCACGAACCTTAAGCCCGGCCGCTCGGCCGGGCCCACCGCTTGGCATGCGTTGAGACGGTCCCGGAGGACTCGCCACAGGATCGGTCGGGGCCAGAGGCCCGCGACGTCCCCCGTACCAGCCGGTGTCGCCGGCGCAAAGGCCGACTAGCTGTGGACTGTACCAGGCCCAGACGATGGTTAACCTGGTGAGTTTCCCCGTGTTGAGTCAAATTAAGCCGCAGGCTCCACTCCTGGTGGTGCCCTTCCGTCAATTTCTTTAAGTTTCAGCCTTGTGACCATACTCCCCCCGGAACGCAGAAACTTGTACTTTCGTGTAAGGTGCCGAACGAGTCAAAAAATAACATCGTCCGATCCCTAGTTCGCATAGTTTATGGTATAGACTACGACGGTATCTGATCGTCTTCGATCCCCATACTTTCGTTCCTGATTAATGAAAACATCCTTGGCAAATGCTTTCGCAGTAGTTAGTCTTCAATAAATCCAAGAATTTCACCTCTGACAATTGAATACTGATGCCCCCGACTGTCCCTATTAATCATTACGACGGTCCTAGAAACCAACAAAATAGAACCTTCGTCCTATTCTATTATTCCATGCTAACGTATCCGAGCATAGGCCTGCTTTGAACACTCTGTTTTCCTCAAAGTAAAAGTCCTGGTTCCCCGACACGCCCAGTGAAGGACATGCGGTTCCCCAGAGGGAAAGGCCCAACCGAACCAGTGCACGCGGTGAGGCGGACCGGCCGGTCAGGCCCAAGGTTCAACTACGAGCTTTTTAACCGCAACAACTTTAATATACGCTATTGGAGCTGGAATTACCGCGGCTGCTGGCACCAGACTTGCCCTCCAATTGTTCCTCGTTAAGGGATTTAAATTGTACTCATTCCAATTACAAGATCCAAAAGAACCCTGTATCAGTATTTCTCGTCACTACCTCACCGTGTCGGTATTGGGTAATTTGCGCGCCTGCTGCCTTCCTTGGATGTAGTAGCCGTTTCTCAGGCTCCTTCTCCGGGGTCGAGCCCTAACCCTCCGTTACCCGTTGTCACCATGGTGGGCCAAGACCCAACCATCGAAAGTTGATAGGGCAGAAATTTGAATGAACCATCGCCGGCGCAAGGCCGTGCGATTCGAGAAGTTATCATGAATCACCAGAGAGCCCAGAGGGCATTGGTTTTTAATCTAATAAATACATCCCTTCCGAAGTCGGGATTTTTAGCATGTATTAGCTCTAGAATTACCACGGTTATCCAAGTAGTAAGGTACTATCAAATAAACGATAACTGATTTAATGAGCCATTCGCAGTTTCGCGGTATAATTGCTTATACTTAGACATGCATGGCTTAATCTTTAAGACAAGCATATGACTACTGGCAGAATCAACCAGATAACCATCGTAGCGCCGGCCCCGGGAGGCCGGCACCGCGGCGCCTTTTCAGGGCCGCAGAGGTTCTGTGATCGCCGGTAACGCGGCCCGGCTGCGTCTTTCGACGGCCGGGCCGCTGGGCGGTTGACGGCGCCGCCGGCGGCTGGGACGGGCGCGAGCGCCGCTGTCCACGCTGCCGCCGGGGCGCGTCGTCCGTCTTCTCCGTCTGGGTAACCCACGGCGCCGTCGGCAGGCACGAGCCGGGCTCGAGAGCCGCGGGAGTGCCACCTAGGCGCCGCACGAGGGGGCCTCCGTCGCCGACTTCAGCGCTACGGCGTCCGTCGGCGGGGAGGTACCCCCTGTTGCTCGTAGGAGCGCTGGCGAGCCGCCATTCGCCCACAGAGCCCATCGATCGGCGACGGCGGAAGACCGCCGCCGCCTTTCGGCATGCCGGTTGAGCGCGCCGCGCAGAACGCGGGCGCCGCCCCGGCGGAGGACGACTGCTGTGAACCCCCCGTGACCCGAGTCGGACGAGCGAATCGGTCTCAGGGCTGTATAGGGGGCCACGCAACAACCGTCGTTTCAGATATGGAACTGCAACCACCCAGCGTGGGTGCCCTCCGAGGAGGACAGCCCACCCTGGGTCCCTTCTGGACCCCTGGGACAACCGACGCCCGCCCCTCGAGGCGGGTTCGGGACCAGGCGCGCCGGGCGCAAAGACACCGGCGCGGCTTACGCTCCTGTCTCGGGGCGCTCTCGCGCCCGTCTCAGGCCTCGTCTCTCCGCGGGGACTTTTGCTCCTTTTGCGGCCGATTGCCCGGGCGCGAGGCTGCTGGGGGCTTTCGCCGCCCTCCTCGAAGGCCGCCCGGGCCGTTGGCAATTTCCGAGAAGCTGCGGGGCCTTCCGCCGCAGGTTCGTTTCTCGGTTTGTATGCAAAAGGCAAAAAGTCCGCCTCACGGGGACTTGGTCAAAATGAAAATTGGACGGCTCGGTCCAATTTTCGGCTCTCGCCCGCCGCCTCTCGGCCCCGCAGGATCCCTGCCACGGATTTCTCGCGCGCTCAACGTTGGTAACGCTTTGCACGCCTTCCGCCCGGCGCCGGGTCTCTCCCGCGCTCGACGTTGGTCACGCTTTGCGCGGGGGTCCGTCGGCGGCGCCGTGGGGCTCTGCGGCCGGGGCCCGGCGGCGCGGCGGCCTTCCCCCCGTGGTTCCCTCCGCGGCCGAGCCGTCCCGGGGACGCGCTCCAGGCCCTCTCCCCCGTCCCCTCCGGCCGTGTCGCGGCCCGGGGCGCGTCGCCCCGGGCGTGCGCGTCGGCCCCAGCGGGGGTGCGCGGCGAGCCGCGCAGCCCCCCCTGAGTGCAGGCATTCAGCGGGCCCCCCGCCGCGGATTCCGCGAGCGGGCGACCCGGACCCGCGGCCTCGCGGCCGCCGGGTCCCCCTCCCCCCCGTGCTGGCAACCAAGGGCTGTGGCGTGCGGCGCCGGCCAAGTTTCACTGAATGCCTGGCCCCCCCTCCGCTGCCGGCGCGCGCGCCACAGCCCCTCCCCCCGTCCCGGTCGTCCCCGGCCGTCTCTCTCTGCCGCCGGGCGCCCCCGTTGCGGTCTCCCGCGGGTTCGGCGCCCGGCCCTCGTCTTTTTTTGCTATGCCCCCCCCCCTGGGTTGTTTTTTTGGGCGGCGCGGCCCGGGCTGCTTGGGACCCGGACCGGCCTGTGGGTCTTGCCGCGGGACCCCCCCTTGCAGGGGCCCTCGGGCGTCGCTGGGGGACCCGCCCCCGACCGATTAGCATATTGAGCGCCTGCCAGTCGCCTACGAGGAGACGACGGCGGCGCGGCTGCACATCAGTGGCCGCGGGGCGGGCGGGGGCGGGCTCCGGCGCTTGTCCTGGAGGGCCCCCGGGGCGGCGGCAAAAAACCCCCCGAGGGGGGAAAAAATGCGCCGCGTGGGATGGGGGGGGCCCGGCCGGCCTGATGTTTTTGACCGGCCCGGCGGTTCGCCTTTTGGCCGTCCGCCGTGTCGCCTCCCCCCTCGTAGGCCACCCGGGCCGTTGGCAATTTCTGCGAAGCTGCGGGGCGCTCCGCCGCTGGTTTGCATGTCGATTTGTATGCAAAAGACAAAAAGTCCGCCTCACGGCGCGTTGGCCGAGGAGCGGACCCGCACGTACCCGTGGTGTCGCCGGCGCCGCCCCGTCGAGCCCTGTCAAGCCCCGTTGTGGCCCCTGCCGCTACAGGCGGCCCGGGCGCTGTTTCCAGTGCATTTTCAGGCGGTCGAGGCCCTAAGGCGACTCTAGTTACAGGGTGTTAACCGCCTATAAATACAGGGGGTCTATACGCTATAGTCACTATACTTATAGAGGGTTAGTCACTATATTATAGGGGCATATACGCTATAAC
>Ga0247768_1000862_pt1 | contig 10869 bp, 8 predicted proteins | sample UWRJL016104C6_FD_179944 | JGI IMG/M metagenome (GOLD analysis project Ga0247768, IMG submission 179944) | Plant litter microbial communities from Arlington Agricultural Research Station in Wisconsin, United States - UWRJ-L016-104C-6 | ecosystem: Environmental > Terrestrial > Plant litter >... | reverse complement strand
GGGCTGACCGAGCAGGCCGCTCCTGTCGAAGTAACCGGCGTAGGGCAGCCGCACGATGGCCCCGACGGCCGTGCGGAACGGCGCCGGGTCGATGTCGGCTATCGAGTCGCCGACGCCCGAACCGAGGCTCAGCATGCCCCGGACGACCGGCACCGAACACACCCCGGCCACCACGCCCGCGACGACCAGCGTCAGGAACGACTGGCGGACCTGGAAACGGCCCGCGCGGGTGAACAGCAGTCCGGCCCAGGCCGCGACGAGCGTCAGCCCGATCGACACGGCCGCGCTGGGGTGCACGGCCAGCGCCCCGGCCGTGGCGAGGCCGATCGCCAGCGCACCCGCCCAATGCTTGCGGCGCACGACAAGCATGACGGCGACCACACCGGGCACCATGGCCATCGCCATCGAGTTGGCGAGGATGCCGCCGTCGTGCGCGAAGGAGATCGAAGGCCGGTACAGCACCGCGGCGACCACGGCCGCGACACCGCCCGCCAGCTCTGTCCAGCCGCGGCCGAGACCGGCGTGCCGGAGCACCGCGGCGGCCAGCGCGGCGACGGACAACGGCAGTACGACAGCCGCCGAAACGACGGTCACCAGGTTGAGCGCTGTCATCGCGTCGCCGCCGACGCCGACCAGCAACGCGGCCATGCTCGAAAAACCGGGCGGGTAGAACTGCACGGCGGTGTCGTGGACGACGTCGACGGGCAGCACCTGCCACGGCGCGGCCTTGCCGGTGAAGTGGATGAACGCGGTCAGCATGCTGTGCGTCACCGGATCGTGTTCCTGGGTCGGCGTGCTCCACGTGCCGAGGCCGCGCTTCCAGGTCAGGACCCCGAGCCCGATCCCCGCCAGCCCGAACACCGCCCCGATGCCTCGCGCGGCGAACAGCGTCCGTCCCGACAAACCGTCCGCGGCTTCTTCGGCGACGACTTCTTCGGGCACGGCCCGGCGCTTTCGTGTCCAGCGGACACCGAAGGCGATCAGCGCGGCCACCACGACTACGACCGCGAAGGACGGGACGCCGAACCGGATCCCGGTGACGCCCGTCAGCACGCCGGTCACCAGGACCAGGCCCATGGTCAGCGGCGCGGACAGCCCCGCCCACCACAACCGCTCCCGGACCCCGAGGGCGAGCAACAGGAGAAAGCCGGGTGCCACCAGCGCGAGGATGCCGGCTGAAAGCTCTAATCCTTGGACGAACATGATGTCGGAGTGTACGAGTACGAACCGTGTTCGCTTGTAAGCGCACTGCTATCCGCGCAGCCCAGGCTCGGCGATGTCCGGGTACTCGCCATCGACGGCCCGTCCGGCGCCGGGAAGTCGACCATCGCGGCCGCCGTATCGAGTGAACTTCGCACCCGGAATGTCACCTCGGCACTCATCAGTACCGACGACTTCGCCACCTGGGACGCCCCCGTTTCGTGGTGGCCAAGTCTTGCCAAAGGCGTTCTGAAGCCATTTAGTGAGGGGCGTCACGGTGGCTATCGCCGAATGGTTTGGACCGGCGGCGAACCGCGGCCCGGCGAGTACGTCACGGTGGCGCTGCCCGAAGTCCTGATCCTGGAAGGAGTCTCCTCCGGGCGGGCGTCGATCCGGCCGTCACTTTCGCATCTTTGCTGGGTAGCGGGGCCGAGCGCCGCCGAACGTCTCGAAAGGAGTGTCGCCCGCGATGGCGAGTCCAGCCGGGCGGCACTGGCCCGGTGGCAGGAATTCGAGCGAGGCTGGTTCGCCGTGGACAAAACTGGACAACATGCGGTATCGGACGTATAACCACTACCTTAAGTGACTAATTATGAACACTTTGCGGTCAAAACCGACGCCACGTAGCGCGATCGTAATCTCGCGCACTTAAGCCGTGGGGTAGGTAACGGCTAGGGTCTGCGAACAAACTGAACCCCGTGCGTTCCTGACCGACCGGACGGGTGGATAAGTCCGAACATCTCCCAAGGGGTGCCAGATGCAGCAATTGCGGGTGGCTCGAACGCGCCGGATAGCCCTGATCGGGCTTGCCGGGGTGCTCGCGGTCTCCATGTCCGCCTGTGCCACGTCCAAGCGGGACGACAACACCGCCGCGGGTGGTGAGAAAACGGGCGGCACGATGGTCTTCGGGGCCACCGGCAACCCGAAGAACTTCGACCCGATCTTCAACGACGACGGCGAGACGTTCCGCATCACCAGGCAGATCTTCGACACGCTGCTCCAGAACAAGCCCGGCACGGCTGACGTCGTCGGCTCGCTCGCGGACAAGTGGACGCCGAGCAACGACGGCAAGACCTGGACCTTCGACCTGAAGAAGGGCGTGAAGTTCTCGGACGGCACCCCGTTCGACGCGGCGGCCGTCTGCTTCAACTTCGACCGCTGGTACAACATGAAGGGCGCCGCCGCCCAGAGCCAGATGACGTACTACGCGGATGTCTTCGAGGGCTTCGCGAAGAACGAGGGCGACGCGACCGGCGACCCGGTCTACAAGAGCTGCGAGGCCAAGGACGACGCGACGGCCGTCATCAACCTGAACAAGGCGAAGGGTGCTTTCCCCGCCGCGTTCACGCTGTCGTCGTTCTCCATCTCCAGCCCGACGGCGCTCAAGAAGTACAACGCCGACACGGTGACCCAGAGTGGTGACTCGTTCAGCTACAGCGACTACGCGAACAAGTACCCGTCCGGTACCGGCCCGTTCAAGTTCGAGAGCTGGGACCAGGCCAAGGGCGAGGTCACCATCGCGAAGAGCGAAGGCGGCACCCAGACGGCCAACCTGGACAAGCTGATCTTCAAGGTCATCCCCGACGAGAACGCCCGCAAGCAGGCGCTGAAGTCCGGTGACATCGACGGTTACGACTACCCGTCGCCCGCCGACTACGGCCTGCTGCGCAACGACGGCGAGCAGGTGCTCATCCGCCCGTCGTTCAACATCCTGTACCTGGGCATCAACCAGGCGAACAACCCGGCGCTCAAGGACGTCCGCGTCCGCCAGGCGCTCGCCTACGGCATCAACCGTGAGCAGTTCGTCAAGTCGAAGCTCGCCGAAGGCTCCGAGGTCGCGACCGAGTTCGTCCCGAAGGCCATCGCCGGTTACAACGACGCTGTCACGCAGTACCCGTACGACCCGGCCAAGGCGAAGCAGCTGCTCACCGACGCCGGCGCGTCGAACCTGACGCTGAAGTTCTACTACCCGACCGAGGTCACCCGGCCGTACATGCCGAACCCGGCCGACACCTTCACCGCGATCTCCGAGGACCTCAAGGCCATCGGCATCACCGTGCAGCCGGTCGCGGAGCCGTGGAACGGCGGCTACAAGGACGACGTCCAGAAGGCCGGTAAGCAGGACATCCACCTGCTCGGCTGGACCGGTGACTACAACGACGCCGGTAACTTCGTCGGCACGTTCTTCGGCCGCAAGAAGGCGGAGTTCGGCTTCGACAACGCGGCGCTGTTCTCGGCGCTCAGCGCGGCCGACTCGGCTCCGGCCGGCGACCAGCACGCCGCGGCGTACAAGGATGTCAACAAGCAGATCATGGACTTCCTGCCCGCCATCCCGATCGCCTACCCGACGCCCGCACTGGTCGTCGGCCCGAAGATCAAGGGCGTGATCGCGAGCCCGCTCACCGACGAGCGGTTCAACACCGTGAGCAAGGGATAACGTCCACCTGTATTACTGAGTCGGCCGAAGGGCGGGTGTGCGAGGTGCGCACCCGCCCTTCGGCCCACCACTGAAACAAGGCCCAGAATTCCATGCTCCGATTTATCGTGCGTCGGCTGCTACAAGCGATCCCGACGCTGCTGATCCTGTCCATCCTGATCTTCGCCTGGTTGCGTGCCCTGCCCGGCGGGCCCGCCGGAGCCCTGCTCGGCGACAAGGCCACGCCCGCGAAGATCGCCGACCTCAACCACGTCCTCGGCCTAGACCAGCCGATCTTCGTGCAGTACTTCAAGTTCCTCGGCCGCGTGCTGACCGGCGACTTCGGGAACTCGCTGAGCTCCACCCAGCCGGTTCTCCAAGAGATCCTTGACTTCATGCCGGCGACCATCGAGCTCTCCATCTCGGCGCTGATCATCGCCGTCGGCCTCGGCATCCCGCTCGGCTACCTCGCGGCGCGTTTCCGCGGCGGGGTCCTCGACAACGTGACCATCATCCTGACGCTGGTCGGTGTCGCGGTGCCGGTGTTCTTCCTCGGTTACCTGCTCCAGAACAACCTCGCCGCGCCGCTCGGGCTCCCGTCCCAGGGCCGGCTCTCCACCGGCCTCGACGCGACCAACATCACCGGCTTCGCCGTGCTCGACGGCATCATGACCCAGGAATGGGACGCCGTGTGGGACGCGCTGCGGCACCTCGTGCTGCCCGCGTTCACGCTGGCGACCATTCCGCTGGCGGTGATCACGCGGATTACCAGAGCCTCGGTGCTCGACGTGCTGAACGAGGACTTCATCCGCACGGCCAAGTCGAAGGGGCTCGGCGAGCAGACCATCCGCGGCCGTCACGTGCTGCGCAACGCGCTGCTGCCGGTGGCCACCACGATCGGCCTGCAGACCGGTCTGCTGCTCGGCGGCGCCGTGCTGACCGAGCGGGTCTTCAACTTCCGCGGTCTCGGCTATCTGCTGGCCGAAGGCATCGAGCGTAAGGACTTTCCGCGCCTGCAGGCCCTGATCCTGCTGGGCGCGCTGGTCTACGTGCTGGTCAACATGCTGGTCGATGTGTCGTACGGGCTGATCGACCCGAGGGTGCGTGTGCGATGAACACTCTGCTGAACAAGAAAAAAGAGCCGATCGACAAGCTCGCCGGGGCGTCGGCCGGTGGCCGCAGCCTCGCCGCCGAGGCGATCCGCCGGATGGCCAGGAGTCCGGTCGCCATCGTCGGCGCCGTGATCACGGCGCTGTTCGTGCTGCTCGCGATCTTCGCGCCGCTGCTGGCCCCGAAGGACCCGTTCGCGCGCACCATGCAGGACAAGGTCGAACTCGGCCGGGGCATCATCCCCGGCCCGATGCCCGGCTACCCGCTCGGCGTGGACGACTTCGGCCGCGACTTCCTTTCGCGGCTGCTCGTCGGCGCCCAGCAGACGCTGCTGGTCGGTGTTGTCGCGACGCTGATCGGTGTCGCGATCGGCATGATCATCGGGGTGCTCGCCGGTGCCTTCGGCGGCTGGGTCGACACCGTGCTGATGCGGTTCGTTGACGTGCTGCTTTCGGTGCCTTCGCTGCTGCTGGCCATCTCCGTGGCCGCGTTGTTCGCGAACCCGAACCAGTGGACGGTCATCATCGCCGTCTCGATCGTCAGCGTGCCGATCTTCGCGCGGCTGCTGCGTGGCGCGATGCTCGCGCAGCGCGACGCCGACCACGTGCTCGCGGCGACGTCACTGGGCGTCAAGCGGCACACCGTGGTGCTGCGGCACATGCTGCCGAACTCGGTGGGCCCGGTCATCGTCCAGGCCACCCTGACGCTGGCGACCTCCATCATCGAGGCGGCGGCGCTGTCGTTCCTCGGCCTCGGTGACCCGGACCCGTCCCGCGCCGAATGGGGCCTGATGCTCGGCAACGCCGCGCAGCACTTCCTCGACATCCGCCCGGAGCTGGCGTACTACCCGGCGATCGCGATCATCATCGTGGCGCTCGGGTTCACCCTGCTCGGCGAGTCGATGCGGGAAGCCCTCGATCCCAAGAACAGGCGGTGAACCCGTGGCTCTTCTCGAAGTACGCGACCTGAGGGTCGTTTTCCAACGTCGTGGCGAACAGGGCTTCGCCGCCGTGGACGGCGTGAGTTTCGACGTCGAACCCGGCCAGACCGTCGGCCTCGTCGGCGAGTCCGGCTGCGGCAAGTCCGTGACCTCGCTGGCGATCATGCGGCTGCTGGCCAAGCGCGGCAACAAGGTCAGCGGGTCGGTCTCGTTCGAAGGCTCCGACCTGCTGAAGCTGTCGGACCGCGAGATGCGCGACCGCCGTGGCCGCGACCTCGGCATGGTGTTCCAGGACCCGCTGTCCTCGCTGAACCCGGTCATCCCGATCGGGCTGCAGATCACCGAGGTCCTCGAGCGCCACCGCGACATGCCGCGCAAGAAGGCGCGCATCGAGGCGACCGAGCTGCTCGACAAGGTCGGCATCCCCGACCCGAGCCGGCGGCTCACCGAGTACCCGCACCAGCTCTCCGGCGGGATGCGGCAGCGCGCGCTGATCGCGATCGCGCTGGCCTGCCGGCCGCGGCTGCTCATCGCCGACGAGCCGACGACCGCGCTGGACGTGACCATCCAGGCGCAGATCCTGGCGCTGCTGAAGGATCTCGTGCAGGACACCGGCACCGCGCTAATCATGATCACGCACGACCTCGGTGTCGTCGCCGGGCTGTGCGACGAGGTCAACGTGCTCTACGGCGGCAAGATCGTCGAGCGCCAGGAGCGGCACTCGCTGTTCGCCGAGCCGCGGCACCCGTACACCCACGGGCTGCTCGCGTCGATCCCGCGCCTCGACGCGGGCCGCGGCGAGAAGCTGGTGCCCATCAGGGGCTCGGTCTCCGACAACATTCCATGGGAAGACGGGTGCGCGTTCGCGCCCCGCTGCCCGAACGCCGTGGCGGCCTGCCGCGAGTCGGCGCCGGAACTGGTGCCGGAGCGCGGGGGGCTGCTGCGTTGTTACAACCCGGTGCTGCCGGTTGTGGCCGCACGGGAGGGAACACGATGAGCGCACCCAGCGCGCCCGCACAGGCGGGCGAAGTCCTGTTGACCGTCGACGACCTGAAGGTGCACTTCCCGATCAAGCGGGGCGTCGTCATCGACCGCACGGTCGGCTACGTGTACGCGGTGGACGGCGTCGACCTGTCGATCCTGCGCGGCGAGACCTACGGGCTCGTCGGCGAGTCCGGCTGCGGGAAGTCGACGCTGGGCCGGGCGATCCTCCGGCTCACCGAACCGACCAACGGCAGTGTCGTGTTCGACGGCACCGACGTCGCCAAGCTCAAGGGCGAGGCGCTGCGCACCGGCCGCCGCCGGATGCAGATGATCTTCCAGGACCCGATGTCCAGCCTGGACCCGCGCCAGTCGGTCGAGTCCATCCTGGTCGAGGGCATGAAGGCGCACGGGCTCGACAAGGACAAGGAGAGCACGAACAAGCGCCTCCGCGAGCTGTTGTCGTCGGTCGGGCTGCCGGAAAGCTCCCTGCGGAAGTACCCGCACGAGTTCTCCGGCGGGCAGCGCCAGCGCATCGGCATCGCGCGGGCCCTCGCCGTCGAGCCGGACCTGATCGTCGCCGACGAACCGGTGTCCGCACTGGACGTCTCGGTGCAGGCGCAGGTCGTCAACCTGCTGGAAGAGTTGCAGGACAAGCTCGGGCTGACGTACCTGGTGATCGCGCACGACCTCGCGGTGGTGCGGCACATCTCCGACCGGATCGGCGTGATGTACCTCGGCTCGCTGGTCGAGGAGGCCACCGCGGACGACCTGTACGAGACGCCGCTGCACCCGTACACGCGGGCGCTGCTTTCGGCGATCCCCGTGCCGGACCCGGTGGTCGAGGACAGCCGCGAGCAGATCCTGCTCGCCGGCGACCTGCCCTCGCCCGCCAACCCGCCGACCGGCTGCCGCTTCCACACGCGGTGCCCGTGGAAGCAGGACACGCAGTGTGACACCGACCGCCCGGTGCTCCGGGAGATCGGCGCCGGTCACCGGGTGGCCTGCCACTTCGCGGAGGACATCCGCGACGGCAAGATCGCGCGGCACGAGGTCAAGGCCGAGCTGGTCGGTGCTTCCGCCGACCTCAACCCGGACCTGGAACCCCCCGCCGCCGCCAACGTCGGCCTCTAACCCGCCCCGACGTGCTCCGACGTGCTCCGACGTGCTCTGAAGGCCACCATGAGGGACTCTAACGCCCTCAAGGTGGCCTTCAGAGCACTCTGCACTCGGGCGGCAAATGCCCTCAAGGCCACCTTCAGGGACTCTAACGCCCTCATGGTGGCCTTCAGGGACAGTCGCCGGGCGGGCTACCGGTACCCTTCGGGGGCGAGAGGACTCTCGGGGAGAAACGGACAAAGGGGCTAGTAGTGCACATCGACCAATGGCTGGAAGCCATCCCGCCGGTGTCCGTTTACCTGATCGTCGGCCTGGTCATCATGATCGAGAGCCTGGGCATTCCGCTGCCCGGCGAGATCGTCCTGGTCAGCGCGGCACTGCTTGCCTCACAGCATCACGAACTCAGTCCGTTGTGGATCGCCGTCGTCGCCAGCGCGGGCGCCATCATCGGTGACAGCATCGGGTACATGATCGGCCGCAAGGGCGGCGCGCGGTTGTTCGCGTGGGCGGGCCGGAAGTTCCCGAAGCACTTCGGCCCGAAGCACATCGAAAAAGCCAGGGGCATCTTCCAGAAACGCGGCATGTGGGCCGTGTTCTTCGGCCGGTTCATCGCCTTCCTGCGCATCCTGGCCGGCCCGCTCGCCGGGTCGCTGCACATGCCGTACCCGAAGTTCCTCATCGCCAACGCGCTCGGCGGCATCGTGTGGGCCGGTGGCACCGCGACAGCCGTCTACTACCTCGGCATCGTCGCCGAGAAGTGGCTCTCGCGGTTCTCGTACGTCGGCCTCGGCGCGGCGGTGGTGGCCGGGGTGATCATCAGCCTCGTGGTCAAGAAGCGGATGACGCACCACGAAGAGGAATCAGAGCTTCTGGAGCCGGAAGAAACGACGCCGGCGGAGCGCTGAGCGCTTTTTTCTTCAGCGAACCCAGCAGCACCCCGCCGATGATGATCACGGCGGCGACGATCTCCAGCATGGTCGGCCGCTCGCCGAGCGCGAAGTAGGCCAGCGAAATGCCGACCACCGGGACCAGCAGCGAGAACGGCGCGACCACACCGGCCGGGTGACGGCCGAGCAGCGTGGTCCAGATGCCGGAGCCGACCACGGTCGCCAGCAGTGCCACGTAGCCCAGCCCAGCGATCGCGGCCCAGCCGCCGGGGGTGTTCAGTGTGCTCAACGCGGTCCAGTCGGCGCCGTAGCCCTCGGAGATCAGCGACAGCGCGAACAACGGCAGCGGCGGCACGATCGACATCCACAGGTTGAAGTGCAGTGGTTTCGGCGGCGCCGCCTGCCGCGAGCTGAGATTGCCGAAAGCCCAGCTCAACGCCCCGAGTAAGGTCAGGATCACCGGGAGCAGGGCCGCGTCACCGGCGCGCTGCCAGCCGATGAGCGCCATGCCGAGCACGGCCAGCGTGATCCCGGCGAGCTGCCGCCCGGAGACGCGTTCGCGCAGGAAAGTCGCGCCGAGCAGCACGGTGAACGGCGCGGACGCCTGCAGCACCAGCGAAGCCAGCCCGGTCGGCATGCCGTTGTCCATCGCGATGAACAGGAACGCGAACTGCCCGGTGCCGAACCCGAGCCCGTAACCGATCAGCCAACGCACCTTCACCTTCGGCCACGGCACGAAAATGACGGTCGGGATCGCGACGAGGAGAAAGCGCAGACCGGCCGCGAACAGCGGCGGGAAGTGGTCGAGGGTGAAGCGGATGGCGAGGAAGTTCGCGCCCCAGAGGACGGCGACAAGCACGGCGAGCAGGCGATCACGAGACGGCATGCGTTCACTCTGACCGGGTCCACCGTTTAGCACCAGCGAGATTATGTGCAAGAACCTTGTAGCCACGCTTCACATACACTCGGCCCATGGATATCGGCCGATTACGGACCCTGCGTGAGTTCGCCGACCGCGGGAGTGTGACGGCCGCCGCCCGCGCGCTGCACTGCACGCCGTCCGCGGTGTCCCAGCAGATCAAGGCGTTGCAGGGCGAGGTCGGCCTCCCGCTCACCGAACCCGCGGGCCGGGGCCTCCGCCTGACCGACGCCGGTCGCGCGCTCGTCGCCAGGGCCGACGAGGTCCTCGCCGCGCTGGACCGCGCCGAGTCCGAATTGGACACCTACCGCAGCGCGCCGCGGGGCCGCGTCCGCCTGGCGATCTTCCAGTCGGCGGGCCTGATGCTGCTTCCCGGCCTGCTGCACCGCGTCGCGACGTTCGACGGCCTGCAGGTCGACGTCCGGGATGTCGACATGACCCCACCCGAAGTGCCCGGCCTGGTCGCCGACTACGACGTCGTCGTCGCCCACCGCGACGAGCACGCGCCGCTGTTCGGCACCGAGCGGCTGGAGGCCGTCCACCTCCTGCGTGAACCGCTCGACGTCGCCCTGCCAGCCGGGCATCGCCTGGCGGACAAGGAAAAAGTCAGCCTGGAGGAACTCGCCCGGGAACGCTGGATCAGTGTCGACTTCGGCTTCCCGGTGGACGACGTCCTGCGCTCGTTGACCGTGCACACCGGGGTCCGCCCGCAGGTTGTCCAGCGCATCAACGACTTCCGGATCACCGAGGCACTTGTCGCCGCCGGGCACGGGATCGCGCTCATGCCACGGTACACAATGGACACAACACGCGGCCTGCTCCGGCGCCCGCTCGCCGGGGTCCGCGCCGCCCGGCACATCGAAGCCGTCATGCGCACGGGTTCTTCGGCCCGCCCCGCCGTCGCGACCGTGCTCGACGCCCTGCGCGCGGAAGTGGACCTCGTCACCTCAAGCATCCCCTGAGACCTTGTGAGCGTTCCGGCCGGTTAGAACCGGCCGGAACGCTCACAAGCCGTCAGCGGGCGTGGTGCTTCAGGTTCGCCAGGGCCAGCTGCAGGACGTCGGCGAGGGGGGTGATGTCCCGGCGGACGTGGGCGAGCAGCAGGCCGCCTTGCAGGCAGGCCATGGTCGCTTGCGCGAGCCGCCCCGGGTCGGCGTCTTCGGCGAGAAGGCCCTTGTCCCGCAACGTTTCCAGGCCTCGGGTGAGGTGTGACTCCCATTCGCGGTAGGCGGCGTCGAGGAGCGGGGCGACCTTTTGGTCGTCACCGAGTTCGCCCGCGAGATTGCCGAGCGGGCAG
>Ga0247768_1000859_pt1 | contig 10875 bp, 10 predicted proteins | sample UWRJL016104C6_FD_179944 | JGI IMG/M metagenome (GOLD analysis project Ga0247768, IMG submission 179944) | Plant litter microbial communities from Arlington Agricultural Research Station in Wisconsin, United States - UWRJ-L016-104C-6 | ecosystem: Environmental > Terrestrial > Plant litter >... | reverse complement strand
ACCTGCGAAACCGGCGCTAGCGGCGTTATTGAAGCGAAGGCAAAGGTGGCAGGTCGGCTTGGGTAGTGGTCTGGTTGGGGTCGTCGTGAGTGTTTCGGGAGGTTCTCTTGAGGGGTAAGGCAACTGTGCCTGGCTGCTGGATGTCCTGAACGGCGCGTTGAGGACGTTGAGCGTCTCGAACGCGTCGTTCAGGGCAACGCTCACAAGCCCGTCCGGGCAGTCCGCAAGGTGGTGAAGGCCTCCTTTACGGCGTCAGACGCCGTAAAGGAGGCCTTCACCACCCCCGACCACCCTGACCGAGCCACCACACCTTCGCCCTTCCCCGCATTGACCCCGCGAAACACTCACGACCTCAACCAGCCCCAGCGCTCCGGCGAGCCTCCGTCGGCATGCCGTGAAGGGCTAGCTTGCGGCGTCGGGCCTGATCCGCCGGTTTTGTCGGTGCCCTCTGGCATGCTCCCGGCCATGACACAAATCCCCGTGGAGAACTACTCGCCGGTCTGGGCCGAAGACGCCCGCGTCGAGATCCCGTCTGTCGGCACCGAGCGCGAGATCCTCGTCGCGACGCTGGACTGGCATCGCCAGACCTTCGCGCAGAAATGCGCCGGGGTGCCGCCGGAACGGTTGTCGGAGAGGGGAGTCCCGCCATCGGGACTGAGCCTGCACGGCCTGGTCCGTCACCTCACCGGCTGCGAGCGATGGTGGTTCCGGCTGCAGTTCGCCGGCGAGGACGTGCCGATGCTGTACTACTCCGACGACGACCCGGACCAGGATTTCGACTCGCTGGACGGCGACGTCGGCGCGGCTTTCGAGGCGTGGCGGGAGGAGTGCGACCACTCCCGGCGCATCGTGGCCGCCGCGTCACTGGACGACACGGGGATCCGGCGGCGGACCGGGGAGCCGATCTCGCTGCGCCGGATCATGGTCGACCAGATCGCCGAGTACGCGCGGCACAACGGGCACGCCGATCTGCTGCGTGAGCGGATCGACGGCGCGACAGGGCACTAGGACGCGTCGCGCCGGTCCGATCAAGGGAGCCGCGTCAGTGAAGGGAATCGACGGCGGAGACCTCGGCGACGATCTCCCGAAGCGCCTCGACGAGGTCGGCCGCCGTCGGCGCGGTCTCGGGGTCGACGAGCCACTGGGCCATCACGCCGGTCAGCAACGCCTGGTAGTAAGCGCCGGCGGCACGGGAAGGGGTCCCTGAATCGGAATTACTGAACATTTCGGCCATACCGGGCCGCGAGTGCTGCATGCCCTCGGCGAACGCCTTCTTGACTTCGGGCGCGTGGTCGATTTGGGCGAATCCTTCGAAATGTGCCGCCAAGAGCGACCGGTGCGCGGAGAAGGATTCGATCACCCGCTTCCACTTGGCCTCGAACCGCTCGAGCGGCGCCGCGCTGGCGTCGTCACTTTCGGCCATGGCCTGGGAAAACTCCTCGCCCCACTCCTCGGTCGCCTGCAGAAGTGCGGTATTGAGAAGGGCTTCCATGGACCCGAAGTGATAACCGATCGACGCCATACTCACCCGGGAGACCGCCGCGATGTCCCGGGCGGTCGTGCGTGCGTATCCCTTCTCGTAGAGGCACTGTTTGGCCCCTTTGAGGAGGTCGTCTCGATTTCCCATGCGCGGAGCGTACGCCAGATCACACACCATTTCCGGGGTTTCGCCCCCTATGGCGACGGCTCGGGCCACATAAAAATATCAGTCGGATGTCACGCGGAATTGGTTAAGAAGATGCCAAACGTCGTTCGGTGGCCACGATCCGGGCGCCGCGCCCGGGAACCTGCGTGATGTTGCGGGTGTGCACGGGTTCCGGGCGGAGCCGGTCCGGTGAGAGGCGGAAGCGCCGGAGCACCTCGCCGAGCACGATGTCGGCCTCCATCAACGAGAATCCCGCCCCCAGGCAGCGCCGGACACCACCACCGAACGGCAGCCAGGTCCCCGTGGGCGGCCCACCGTCGACGAACCGGCCCGGCCGGAACTCCGCCGGGTCCGGGTAGTACGTCTTGTCGCCGTGGAGCAGGATGATCGACGGCGCCACCGTGTGGCCGGCGGGGACGCGGTAGCCGCCGATCTCGATGTCCTCGGTCAGCTTCCTGGCCACCGCCGAGATGACCGGGTGCAGCCGCAGCGACTCCTTGGTCACCGCGTCCAGGTACTTCTCGTCGCCTTCGTCCGCCGCGCGGGTCGCGGAGGCCTGCTCCGCTGGATTACGGGCCAGCTCGTGGAAGGCCCAGGCCAGCGCGGTCGCGGTGGTCTCGTGCCCGGCCAGCAGCAGGGTAATCAACTGGTCGCGAAGCTCGGCGTCGGAAAGCTTGTCGTCGTCCGAGGGCACGGTGAGCAGCCGCGAGAGGACGTCCGTGCGGCTTTCGAGGTCGTCGGCGCGACGGCGTTCGGCGATCTCCTCGTACACCAGCTCGTCGACCCGCCGCTGCACGAGCGCGTTGGTGCGCCACGGCTTGAAGCGCTGCAGCTTCGGGCTGTGCCAGCCGAGGATGTCGAGCAGCCCGATGTCGACGGTGCTCCTCAGCAGCGCGCGCAGTTCGTCGAGCCGCGCGCCTTCGCCGACCCCGAACACGACCCGCAGGATGATCTCCAGGGTGAGTCCTTGCATCCGGTCGTGGGAGCGGAACGGCGTCCCGACCGGCCAGCGCGAGACCTCCTCGGCGGCGAGCCCGGTCATCATGTCCCGGTAGCCGCGAAGGGCGGCGCCGTGGAAGGCGGGCATCAGCAGCTTGCGGACACGCAGGTGGTCGTCCTCGTCGGTGACGAGGACCGAGTTCTCACCCATGACGGGCTTGAGCACGACGTTGCCCTCACCGGCGTGGAAGGTCGAGACGGGCCCGGAGAACACGGTCTTGATGTGGTCGAGGTCGGCGAGCACGACCACCGACCGGCCCGGGAAGACGCTCAGCCGGAAGATGTCGCCGAACTCCTCGCGGAGCTTGGGAAGCCAGCGTTCCCGGTAGCTGCCGAGGAGGATGGTCTGGAGGGCCACCGGGAGGCGGGGGCCGGGCGGCAGCGGCGCGGTGATCACGGGCCGGACGGTGCCCTGGGCTGTCATGCCCTCTTCTTACCGTTCGGTAAGTTCGCTGTCCAGGTTGACTCTCACGTCGCGTGAGGCCACAGGCTGTGCCGGGTAAGGGCCTGAACGGCCGAAACAGGAGGGGGAACGATGAGCTACCCGGTAGGGAAGGTCGCCGGTCTGGCCGGGGTCACCGTGCGCACGCTGCACCACTACGACGAGATCGGCCTGCTCTCGCCGAGCGGGCGGAGCGCGGCGGGGTATCGGAGCTACAGCGACGCCGACCTCGACCATCTGCGGCGGATCCTGCTCTACCGCGAGCTCGGCTTCCCCCTCGAGACGATCGCGGCCGTCGTGAACGATCCGGGCATCGACGCCCAAGCGCACCTGGAACGCCAGCGTGCGCTGCTCACCGAGCGGATCGAACAGTTGAAGAAGATGGTCGCGTCCGTCGATCGTGTGATGGAGGCGAATGCGATGGGCAAGGCATTGACCCCGGAAGAGAAGTTCGAGGTCTTCGGCGGCTTCACCGAGCCGGCGGGCTACGGCGAGCAGGCCGCGCAGCGGTGGGGGAATACGCCGGAGTGGCAGCCGGGGCAAGCGGCGGTGGCGTCGCTTTCGAAGCAGGACTGGATCGACGCCGAGGCCGCACGCCAGGACTGGGTGGCGCGGTTGACAGCGGCGCTGGGCGAGCCCGCGGACAGTGTCGTCGCGATGGACCTCGCCGAGGAGCACCGCACGATGCTCGCCCAGTTCATGGGGGAGTGTGGCTACGACATGCACCGGAAGGTGACCGAGCTCTACGTCACCGAGCCCGCGCAGCTGGCGTTCCTCGTGCGCGAGCCGGAGCAGCGGCCCGGGATGGCGGAGTTCCTCCGCGACGCCGCGGCCGCGAACGCCGTCCGGGCGGGCTAGCGCGCGCTATGAACGGACCGTTTATGGCGTTTTTCGCTAGGAACGGTCCGTTCATAGCAGCTCACCAGCATGATCCCACCGGGCGAGACCGCACTCGGACGTCCCGCCTAGGCTGGCGAGTATGCAGACTTGGTCATCGGTCGATGTGCCGACCATCCCCGGCACCCCCCGCCCGTTGCGGCTCCACGACACCGCGACGGGACAGGTGCGCCCCACTTCGCCGGGCGCCACCGCCCGGATGTACGTCTGCGGCATCACGCCGTACGACGCGACGCACCTCGGCCACGCGGCCACCTACCTCACCTTCGACCTCGTGAACCGCCTGTGGCGCGACGCCGGGCACGAGGTGCACTACGTCCAGAACGTCACCGACATCGACGAGCCGCTCCTGGAGCGCGCGATCCGCGACAAGGACGACTGGATCGTGCTCGGGATGCGCGAGACGGCGCTGTTCCGCGAGGACATGACGGCGCTGCGCGTGCTGCCGCCGCGGGAGTTCGTCGGCGCGGTGGAGAGCATCCCCGAGATCGTCGAAGTGATCGCCAAGCTGCTGACGAAGGGCGCCGCGTACCGCGTCGACGACCCCGAGTACCCGGACGTGTACTTCGACCACACCGCCACCGAGCAGTTCGGCTACGAGTCGAACTATGACGAAGAGACCATGCGGACGCTGTTCGCGGAGCGCGGGGGCGACCCCGGCCGCGCAGGCAAGCGCCACCCGCTGGACGCCCTGCTGTGGCGCGCGGCGCGCCCGGACGAGCCGTCGTGGGAGTCGGAACTCGGCGAGGGCCGCCCGGGCTGGCACATCGAGTGCAGCGCCATCGCCGTCAACAGGCTGGGCCTGGGGTTCGACCTCCAGGGCGGCGGCTCGGACCTGGCCTTCCCGCACCACGAGTACAGTGCCGCGCACGCCGAGGCACTGGCGGGGGACAAGCCGTTCGCGCGGCACTACGTCCACGCCGGGATGATCGGGCTCGACGGGGAGAAGATGTCGAAGTCCCGCGGGAACCTCGTGTTCGTGTCCCGCCTGCGCGCCGACGGCGTCGACTCCGGTGCCGTCCGGCTGGCCCTGTTCGCCGGTCACTACCGCTCCGACCGTGCTTGGACAGCGGAGCTGCTCACCGAGGCCGAGACCAGGCTGGCCCGCTGGCGCGAGGCCGCGTCGCTGACGTCGGCTCCGCCGGTCGAGGACCTCGTCGCCCGCCTGCGTGACCACCTCGCCGACGACCTCGACACGCCCAAGGCGCTCGCGGCCGTCGACGCCTGGGCGGGGGAGGCCCTGAAGCGCCAGGGGACCGACGAGTCCGCCCCGGGCGCCTTCCGCGACGCGATCGACGCTCTGTTGGGCGTGCTCCTGTAACCGCTATGAACGGTCCGTTCATCGCGCTCGAAAAGTGTATAACGGCCTATACGGTTTGGCGGGCGGCGGCCAGGTCCAAGTGGTCGCCTTGCCAGCCGCGGCGCAGCCATCGGTCATGGGACGCGATGACCACGGCCCCCGGCGCGGTGTCCAAGGCGGCGAACAGTTCTTCGGCCAGTGTCAGGGAAATATGGTTCGTCGGCTCGTCCAGGAGTAGCACCTGCGGCGGATCGGCGAGGAGGATCGCCAGCGCCAGGCGTCGCCGCTGGCCGACGGACAGCTCGCCGACCTTCTTGCCGAGATCCTTCGGGGCGAGCAGCCCCAACTCGGTCAGGGGCGGCGCTTTCTCGCTGACAGCTCGCGCGTACAGGCCACGGGCGGTCCTCTCGGGATCGGCGAAGACGACGTCCTGTTCGAGCAGGCCGACCCGTACCCCGCGTCCTCTGTGGACGGTTCCGGTCGCCGGTTCGAGTATGCCCGCCAGCACGTACAGCAGTGTCGATTTCCCGGCTCCGTTGCCACCGGTGACGAGCAGGCGTGAGGTCGTGGCGATGTCGAGCCGGGCGAGGTCGAGCCTGCCGGGCACGTGAACGTCGCGAAGGGACAGCGCGAGCTTGTCCGTGACGGTGGACCCGGTCAGTGTGCCCTGGAACTTCAAGGGCGGCCTGGGTTTCCGGACCTGGTTGCGCCGCAGTTCGTCCAGGCGCAACTGGGCGTTGCGCACCCGCCGGGAGATCTGCTTCTGTACCCGGCCGCCGAAGAAGTTGTACGCCATCTTGTCGTTGTCCCGCGGCGCCCGATTGTGCGCGACACCGCGCGCGGTCTCGTCGACCGACTTCCGCAGTTCCTTCAGCTCCTCCTGTTCCGCGGCGAAACGCTGCTCCCAGCGGGCCCGCTCGGCGCGTTTCTCGTCCAGGTAGTCGGTGTACGTGCCGCCGTAGCGGGTCGGGCCGTCCATCGCGGGATCGAGGTCGACGATGTCGGTGCACACCGCGTCGAGGAACACCCGGTCGTGTGAGGACAGCACGACCACGCCGGTCAGGGCCGCGAGGTGCTTTTCGAGGAACATCATCGCCGCGTCGTCGAGGTGGTTGGTCGGCTCGTCCAGGAGCAACGTCGACGGCTGCCGGATCAGCAGCGCCGCGAGCCCGAGCCTCGACCGCTGGCCGCCGGAGAGCGTTCCGAGCGTCCGGGCGGGGGAGATACCGCCGAGTCCGAGCCCGTCGCAGACGAGTTCGGCGCGCCTGTCGGCGTCCCAGAGGTCGTGGGCCTGCGCCCACTCCAGGACCCGGCCGTACTCTTCCAGCGCCTCCGTGTCGCCGGGATGCCCGGTGATCCGCTCCGCGAGCGTGTCGAGCCGCGCGGCCGCGATGCGGATCTCCGAAAGCGCGTCGTCGATGACGTCGGAGAACCGTGCCTCCATTGGGAAAGGCAACTCCTGCAAGAGAAACCCGAGGTCGTCACCGCGCCGCACGGAACCGCCCTGCGGCTCTTCGACACCGGCGAGCAGCCGCAGGAGGGTGGACTTCCCGACGCCGTTCTCGCCGACCAGGCCGAGCCGCTGCCCGGCGTTCGCGATGAGCGACATGCCGGTGAAGACGACCCGGTCGCCGTAGGCGAAGACCAGATCTTTGGCCTGCAAGGAAAGAGACATACGACATCACCGGGCCCTGGGCGAGAGGGGGAGTACCCGCCGGGCGCTGCCTCGGTCGCGGGTGAGGGGCGATGTCAGTTCTCCATGATGCGTCCAGGGTAGCGCCCCGCCCGGCGGGGTGGTCAACCGCTTTTTCGCCGCGTTGACAACCGTGTCGGCCCGTGCAACTCTGAAAGAAGTCTTTCGAAAGAACTCTTTCAGGAGTGCGCATGACCGAGTTACCCCCGCGCAAGCGGGTCCAGGACGCCAAGCTGATGCGGGCGCTGGCGCATCCCCTGCGCGCCGCGCTGCTCGACTACCTGACCGCCATCGGGCCGCGGACAGCGAGCGAGTGCGCCGAAGCCGTCGACTCTTCGGCGTCCAACTGCAGCTGGCATCTCCGCCAGCTCGCGCAGTTCGGCCTGGTCGAGCGGGTGGACGGCGACGACCGCCGGGAGCGGCCCTGGCGGGCCACCCAGGTCGGCCTGGACCTGGGTGATCTCGACCCGGACCCGGCCGTGCGCGGGGCGCAGATCGCGGTGGCCGGCGCGACACTGCATCAAGAGCAGGTGCTGACCCAGCGGTACCTGGACTCCATCGACGACCTCGACCCGGAGTGGCGCACTGTCGCCGGGCTCAACAGCTACGCGCTGACGGTCACCCCGGCGGAGCTTCAGCACCTGGTCGCGACCGTGGACGCGCTGCTGCGGCCCTTCGTTTCCCCCATCCGCACGGACGCGCCCGACGGCGCCAAGCCGGTGCACGTCGGCTTCCGGGCGTTCCCCCGGATCGAGGCCGACGGAAAGGTCAGCGAACGATGAAAGCGTTGAAGGAATCGGCTTTCGCCCGGTTGTGGACGGCGGCGTTCTTCTCCGAGACCGCCGAGTGGATGCTCCAGGTCGCCCTGCCGGTGTTCATCTACCGGATGACCGGCTCCGCCGCGTCGACGGCGGCCAGCGTGGTGCTGGGCCTGCTGCCCGCGGTGCTGCTGAGCCCCGTCGCCGGGGTGCTGGCCGACCGGTGGAACCGGCGGCTGGTGCTGTGCGTGGTGTGCGCCGGGCAGGCGGTGGTGGCGGTGCCGCTGTTCCTGGTGACCGGCGCGGGTTCGGTCCCGCTGGTCTACCTGGTCATGGCCGCGCAGGCCGGGCTGGCGTCGCTGTTCGAACCGGCCCGCAACGCGCTGATCCCTGAACTCGTCCCGGCCGGGGAACTGACCGGTGCCAACGGAATGATGAGCGTCAACAGCAGTGTGGCGAGGCTCGCCGGAGGCTGGGTGGGCGGGCTGCTGCTCGGCGCGGGCGGGCTCGGCTGGGTCGTCACGGCTTATCTGGCGACGCTGGTGGTCGCGGCGGCGATTCTGGCCATGCCGTTCGCGCGGGTCCAGGCGCCGGTCGCCGCCGGTGGTCACGAACCGATGGTGCGGGCGTGGATCGACGGCCTCGCGGAGATCAAGCGGTCCAGGCCGCTGCGGGTCACCGGCGCGATGCTCGTGCTGATGTCGCTCGCCCAGGGCATGTTCCTGGTGCTGTTCGTGCTCTTCGTGTTGAACACGCTGAACGGCAGCGAGGCCGATGTCGGCCTGCTACGCGGTGTCCAGGCGATCGGCGGCCTGCTGGCCGGGCTCTCGGTGGCGACGATCGCGCGGAAGGTGCCGGCGGCGAAGCTGCTCGGCTGGGGGACGCTCGTGCTGGGCGTGGTGTCGGCGCTGATCTGGGACAGCGCGTTCCTCACCACCGCGCTGCCGGTGTACGTCGGGCTCTTCATGGTGGTCGGCGCGCCGGGGGTGGCCGGGGGCGCTGGACTGCTCTCGGTGATCCAGGCCGCGACCCCGCCGGAGCGTGCCGGGCGGGTGCTGAGCACCGGGTTCGCCGGGATGGCGCTGTTCAACGCGGTGGGCGCGCTGGCCGCCGGGGTCCTCGTGGTGCCGCTCGGGCTGATCGGGACGTTGAACATCCAGGCCGCGTTGCATGTCTGCGCGGGGCTGATCGTGCTGATCGGGCTCGTGTGGGGCCGCGGAAAGGCCGTGCGGGAGCCGGAATTGGCCGCCGCCGGGCCGGTTTGAAGCCCGGGTCGCCTATGTTGGTGGGGTGCCAAGCCTGTTCGCCACCAGCGATCTCCACGTGACCCACGAGGGCAACGCCCCGCTCGTCGATCTCGTCGTCCCGGACTCACCCGACGACTGGCTGCTCGTGGCGGGTGACGTGGGGGAGACGGTCGAGTCCGTCATCGGCGTCCTCACCGTTCTCCGCGAGCGGTTCGCGAAGGTGGTGTGGGTCCCGGGCAACCACGAGCTGTGGACCACCCACGCCGACAAGTCGCAGCTGCGCGGCCAGGCCAGGTACGAGTACCTCGTCGAGCAGTGCCGGGCCATCGACGTGCTCACGCCGGAGGACGAGTACCCGGTCTGGACCCACGGCGAGCGGCCGCTGACCATCGCGCCGCTCTTCGTGCTCTACGACTACAGCTGGCGCACCCCGGCGGCGCGGGACGAGACGCTCGAAGGCGCGCTGGAGCAGGCACGGGAAGCGGGGGTGGTCTGCACCGACGAGTACTTCCTGCACCCGGACCCGTACCCCAGCCGCCAGGCGTGGTGCGCGCAGCGGCTGAAGGTCAGCGGCGAGCGGCTCGACGCGATCCCGGAGGACCACGGCACGATCCTGATGTCGCACTGGCCGCTGCACCGCCACCCGACCGAGCCGCTGTACTACCCGGAGTTCGCGCTTTGGTGCGGCACAACGGAAACCGAGGACTGGCACCTGCGCTACCGCGCCGAGGTCGCGGTCTACGGCCACCTCCACATCCCGCGCTCCACGCAGGCCGATGGCGTCCGGTTCGAAGAGGTCTCGCTCGGATACCCCCGCGAGTGGCGCAAACGCGCTCGCGGCCCGGTCCCGATGCGGAAGATCTTCTAGCCCGAAACCCTTACGGCTCACCGTTTTCTGCCGCAGCGGCAAGCCTGGCCCGGTGTGCGCGCACCCGGCCCCGGCTCGCGCAGGACGGCGACGGGCACCACCGGCGCCTGCCCGAGGGGTCCGCGAAAACGCCCCGGCAGTCGTGCTCGGGGCAGATCACCAGGCTGTGCCTTTCGGGCCCGGTCAGGTGATCCACGGCCTGCCTGCCGATGCGCGCGAGCGCGGCGCGCGGGTTTCGCGGGGGCTGGCGGCGCAGGCGGTCCCCGGTGCTCAGGTGCACGGGATCCGGTGCGCCGACGAGGAAACGCGCCAGCGCGGAGGCCGGACCGGCGGCGGGCGGCTCGCCGGAGACCGTCGCCAGCGCCAAGGCCCGCAGGATCTCGCGCAGGGCCCAGGCCTGTTCGAGGTCGGTCTCGGTCGGCGGCTGCCCCGGTGTCAGCTCCGACGCGTCGAACCACTCGGCGAGCCGCTCGGGCGTGGAGAGGCGCTCTATCGGGTTGGCGCTGAACGTCCGGCCTTTGGTCGCCATCAGGTTCAGCCAAGTCGCTCCGCAGTCGAAGCGGAAGTCTTCTTCCACGCTTGTCATCGTAACGGTTGAGGCGTTACGTTTGCAGCAGGTAACGGCTCAACCGTTACAGTTCCTTCGGGAGGGTGAACTTTGAGTACCGTTAGGACGGTCCGCGGCGATATTCCGGCCGCAGAACTGGGAATCTGCGATTCACACGATCACCTCTTCCTGCACATGCCCGCCCTGGCGGGCCAGGAACTCGACGACCAAGCGGCCGCGGTGGCCGAGTTGCGTGCCTTCGGCGAGCTGGGCGGCGGGACCGTCGTGCAGTGGACGCCGTACGGCCTGGGGCGCCGAGGTGATGTGCTCGCGGCCGTGTCGGAGGCAGCCGGGGTCCACGTGATCGCCGCGACCGGCCTGCATCAGGCCCAGCAGTACGACCCCGCGGTGATCGAACGGATCCAGGACCGCCTGGCCGAGGTGTTCGTCACCGAGTTGACCGAGGGCCTGCCTGGAAA
>Ga0247768_1000858_pt1 | contig 10881 bp, 8 predicted proteins | sample UWRJL016104C6_FD_179944 | JGI IMG/M metagenome (GOLD analysis project Ga0247768, IMG submission 179944) | Plant litter microbial communities from Arlington Agricultural Research Station in Wisconsin, United States - UWRJ-L016-104C-6 | ecosystem: Environmental > Terrestrial > Plant litter >... | reverse complement strand
CGTGGTTCCTTGGTTGCAATGGTGAGCCCGAATCTCTGCTCGACATACCTCGCTATATCTTCTGTATTGTAGCCTTCAACAATGATGGGTCGACAGGTGCTGAGAGTAAATTCGGGGAAATGCCTAGTAGATATGCAGACACTAAGATTGGGTGCTTCGGCGGTCAATGCTCTCCAGAAATAAGCTTCAGACCGAATGTCCTCTGAATCGCACTCGTCCAGTGCATCAATGAAGATGATAATCCTCTTCTCTGCTTGTTCAGCAAATATTCGGAAGAACAACTTGAGCTCTGATTCATGCCAGAAAGTTCCTGCAACTTCAGGGTTTCCTTGTCGCAACTTATCTTCCCAAATCTTGCTGAATTCCCGGAGATTTGGTTTATGCTTTGGCAAAATCTGATACAGCAATGATCGGAACAGCCCCGTGGTCGAATGCTCTGACTCGCTCCCTTTAGCGTTGAAGAAAAATCCTGCCGTTGAATAGGGGCCCTCATTTTGCGTATTTTTCGCTTCTATAAAGGCCTTTTTCATCAGAAGGGATTTTCCAGTGCCTGGATTTCCTTTTAAGTAAAACAGGCCTTGATGCTTCCGCGTGTTCCGGTTGTGAAACCAGTCCTGATATTTCTCATGTGACAAAAGCCAGAGGCAAGTATTTTCGGTAGGGTTTTGAAGAGCCTGAAAATGAGACTCTGCTTCCGGGACCCATAAAGATTGGAGAGACTCTCTTTCCGATTCAGTGAAGCCCTTGGGCTTGCTTTCGTAGGCGCTAGGATGATTTTTATCGCTCTTCATCGAAGCTTTGTCCAATATCCCGTGACGGGAGAGGTTTCGGGAAGAAATAGGATTGACAACCGCTTCATAGAGCGAACGGATCTCCCCAGCGACCTTTCGATAATTCGTATCGTCAGCTCCTGAAAACCGGCACATATCCATATGATTCGCGTCCAGAGTTTCAGCGTGCTCGCGCCTGTCTCCAATCAACGAGGAGTAGTCAGGAACCACTTTATTCCCCAGAACACCGAGCTTGACTCCTGAGAGGCCTCGACCTTCCTGGAATGTCTTAACTCGGAAGTTGTATGTTTGCCACAGTCCAGAAAACTCTTCTTGCGCTCTCTCCAGATCAGTCGTTTTGAGACCTAGGGAGTCGAGTATGGCTGAATTGGACTCCATACGCAAAGCGCTGACCGTCTGTCGCATCCATTCTCCCAACGCCGCAAGGTCAGGACTGCCTCGATGTGGTGTGCCGAGAAATATCACTGCAGCAGTCTGCTCAACAATACTCTTAAGGTAAGGCTCGTCTGCTGCACGAGATCGTGCAAGCATCTAGATCACAATTCAGCCATCATATTAACCTTGAAACAGTTGTAAGACATTCATACCTCTTTAACAACAATACCCCCAAGACTATGCGCAACGAAGATTTTCGGACGATCAAGGAGCAGATTTCTACTCAAAGCATATAAAAGATCCTTGCTTTGGGAGAAAATGTTCCCCTTGTTTGACCCACGGTGCATATAGTTGGTTATCTTGGTGTCGTACCCGTACACATAAATACGAGCATGTGGACATTCTTTCGGAAGCAGATCCTTTGGCCAGAAGACGGATGTCACACTCTCACTTCTGCCCTCGGATAGATCAACTGATTCGAGATCTGCACTAGTCTTCGTCTCGGCCTTCTCTTTGGACTTTCTCGTAAGCAATGGAACTACTCGGCGTAAGGGATTTCTGCTCTTGTCTTTGTCTGCGGTCGACGATTCCGTCAAGCCCGCAGCCGAAGAGGGGGTCTTGGAGCTCTTCTCATAAGCCCATGTTCTGTACGGATGACCCTGCAGACCATGGACGATAACAATGCTGTAGAAATGAGGTCAGTTTCGGTTAAGAAGTCCGCCTTCTGCCTCGACCCACTCACTCCACTGCCGCTGGTCTGTCTTCGGGCTCATACACAAAGGAAAGTCCGATATCGTGAATCTTTTGCATTCTTCGATACCCAGAACACTAGTATTATATATTGCACGCTGTAGAGACTTGAGGGAAGAAAACAGTCTCCAGATGCCCCATGAGGCTGAGTGAAGCGGAGAAGTCGAGCTGAAGCCTAAACGAGTCACATGACTTGCGCGATGTCCAATCATATCGGATAGCCCGATGCTACTCGTCATTCCGATATTACCGCACTCTAACAACTAGGGAAGCTTCAAATAGCGTTGCGCAGCATGAACTGCGACACTGTTATCTTCTCAATCATCAATCCGGTCCAGATTATAGCTCGAGGAAGCCTAGCAGGTCACACGATTTGTTGGTCACCAGTGTATGTCATCCTTTCCGACCAGAAGGCAGGCGAATGAGTGTTCTTTACTCTACGGATGGCCCGTGGTCATAAATGTGAGGGGAGCGGGAATGTTAAATGCGGTCGCGATCAGGCAGTGAATAACCCACTATGACCTTACCTAATAAATGACACGGACGGTGTTTCTTTATGGGAACTAACTAGCCCCATATAGCGCAGTGGACAAGCCGTCGGGCTAGAACGAAAGCGCTAGGGAAGACCAGTCGGCTTTGTGCGAGGGCTGTCATGGTGAATAATAAAGAGTCATATAATGTATAGCGACAGAGAATTCGAATGACAAGTATTGCCGTCATTGAAGCTGTTGGTGTATGACCTAAGTTGGCACTAAAGGTTTCGAGATTGATCTTCCTTTCTAACATAGGTACTGATTTTCTGAAACGTGCATTACAGTGTTAATTGATGAATGTTGGGAACCTTCCGAACCATGACCGACTCAAGTTCCATCATCATTTCCGCCCACAATTGACCTTCAACTCCCATTTGCTTCATGAGGTGGCGTTGTTGAAGCAACATACAAATGGCAATATAATCTCTCCTCGCCCGTTCTTTGCACCACCATATGTTGTCAAAGCGGCACAAGAGTCCAAGCCAATATCCGAACAGCCAAAGGGCTTTGTTGTCTCTTTCTAGCAGGAGCGCACGAAACGCATGCTGGATCTTTGCTAGGAACTGGATACTTTTGTATATGTTGGACGAAATCGGCTCAAGGTCTCGCAGTTGTACCAAAATAGCGACTGGTCCCCGGAATATCTCACCTATCTCGTTGCTCTTGCAGTCGCAACTAGAATCAAAGTCTTTTAGCTCGAAGAATTTCACCCAACTTGGAGGAATCGCGCTTGCAGCCTGTGGCATCTTCTTGAATTCCCAATTCTTCTTTTCTCCGCCAAAGAAAATCGGACCGAGAAAGTTGACGGTATTCTCAAGATACACAGCCGTACTTTGAAGGAGTGGTCGCAGACCGATTTGAAGATCCAACCAACCTCGGCAGTCGTCATCTAACTCAAAAACCCATGATGCTTTTGGGTCTTTATTGGCTAAATTTCGAGACTCTGGGAGTGCAAAGGTAATCATATTCAGCAATGTTGCACAGAGAATCAGCCCATCAGCATCCGATTGCCCTAGAATCATCGCAGGAATGTTGAAAAGTCTCCGAAGACCGCCGAGGACTTGAGATTGGTGAAAGTATTCAGCAATTTGGTGTTGTAGTACATCTGGTGCTACGTGTCGTAGATGGCATGCTGATATGGCCAATAAAGTACTTTCCACCAGATGATTAGATTTGGATAATGATATTAAGCGGTTGTCGCAAGAGATATGGAAGATCTCAATCCAGTGCACAAGCAGATGTTGTACGAGATGTACATTGGATGTTCCGTTTCTGGTATGATCCCACATAGGGTTTGTTGATATGATGACGGCGCTTAAAGACGATATGGAACCCTGATTTGGAAATTTATTTTCCTGTATTGAATGAACCACTGTGGCGCTGTACGAGCATGGTCGACCATTCCGTTTACACCTAGCGCACAATGGACGAGACTCGTCGCACTATTCCGTGTCAACATACACATATCATGAGAAATACGGATGCTCACCTTAACCTTCCTGGCCTTGCATGTCAAACACCCAGACCTCGCTTTTGTGTGCGTCTTTCTTTTCTTGTATTGCCGGACATAGAGATTTGGGCCGTAGCGCATCTGCGACAAGACCTGATAGTTGGGTTCGGGGTTTGGCATCGTCCCGTCCGAAGTTGAGAAAAAGACTGAAGCGAATTGAAAAGGGAAAACGAGGAGGGGAATATGGCTGTACGCGTCTAATTGCGAGATAGGCGCATTTAAGATCTATCGTGCTGTGACCCCACTGTCAGCGTCAGCAGGGAGGCTTCCAATCGGCGATGTCTGATGCGGCACCCTTGTACTGCTCGTTTACCTTTCTCGGACTAGCGAAGGATCACCCTCTGTTTCATGGAACCACTTTTTATAGTCCAGTTGCCTTCGATAATAATTCGACAGTGAGGCCGCGTAAACGATGACTCAAAAAGGTAAACGAGTCTTCTAGTGTTCGAAGGCATCATATAAGACTCCATGCATCTCACGCCGTAGAGACCAAAGAACCCCCCTAAAACTCATCATCATCATGGTGGGCTCTAAGGATCTCAAGCCTTCAAACACAAATTTTTTTCCCAACATTTTTTTCCAGAACCAATTCCGCGCAAAGCCAATATGGCCTGCCCCGAACACCACCCTTTCAGGAAAGACGGCGATTATTACAGGAGGCAACACGGGCCTTGGCTATGAGACTGCAGTCCAACTTCTAGACCTCAAGCTCTCACGTCTCATTCTAGCAGTGCGATCTGCCGACAAAGGTGAAGCTGCTGCTGTTACGTTACGGAAGCTGCACCCTGGATCCACAATTGAGGTCTGGCTTTTGGACATGAACTCCTACGATTCGATACTAGCCTTTGCTCGACGTGTCGAGAGCTCACTCGCCTGTATCGACATGGTCCTTCTGAATGCTGGAGTTATCAAACTTTCCTTCATGGCGAACAAGAGCACCGGCTATGAAGAGATGTTTCAAGTCAATTACCTGTCGACTATGCTACTTTGCATCCTTCTACTCCCAATTCTCAAAGTAAAAAGAGCATCGAAGAACCGGCCTGCCCATCTTACGATTGTCAGCGCCGCCCTCACGCTTGCTGCCGCCTTCCCCAATAGGGCTGCACGCCCCTTGTTTCCTACTTTCAAGGACCCAAAGCAGTTCAATCGAGAGGAATATTACAACACGTCAAAGCTCTTGGCCCATATGTTTCTCTGGAACCTTATTGAATACATCTCAGCAGACGATGTAATTGTTAACCTCGCTGACCCGGCTTGGGTCAAGGGCACGGACTTTACTCGCGATGTTAAAGGAGCTACAAGAATTGGTCTAAAGATTTTCGAGCTCGCGGGCCGTACCAAGAGAGTTGGCGCTTCGTGTTTTGTGGACGCACTAGTGAACAAAGGAAAGGAATCACACGGGTGCTTTTTGATGAGCTGGAAGATTCACCCGTAAGTGACAATACATCGCCTGAACTTCATTTAGGCTTATCGGTCATTTACTAATCCATGTTACAGCTTTGCGACGCTACTCTATACACCAGAAGGGAAGTCTCTCATCGAAAGGGTCTGGAATGAAACACTGGATGAGCTCAAGTTTGCTGGAATTCATTCGATATTGGAAGGATTGAAAGTATGATGTAGAAGTTCGACCATGGTCATCGGTCAACGGAAGGGGCAATGACAGATTTCAGAATTTGGGGGTGACGTGATACTAGGTCTCGCTGTGCGTTGAACATCATCTCGGAGTATAGGGCAACTCTGTGTTAAAGCTACAGCCTAACAACGTGCATACAAGAAAGATCCATATACATCTATAAGACTTTAAGCTAATGTCAACTTTCTGTCGGACACCGTGAGCTCAGCCTGAAATGGCTGCAACTAAGCGAATATGTGAAGTGTTAGATTCTTAGTCGAAACGCATGGACGGCCAAAGGCGGCTCTGGGTTCATCGGCCACTTCCATCATTCACAGAGGCGCCTGCCCTTATCAGGTGTGCGTATTGAACACATCACCACTCACCGGGGCTTATTGCCAGTTGCCCTAACACCGCCGATCAATTTTTGATTGGTGAGTCCATCGAGCATCATTGATTTTTGTAGGGAAACGCTAATAAAGAGCCATGCCTGTGAAGCTAGTCGCTTATGGCTAGTTTCTCTCGTCTCTATATCATAATTTCATGGTTAGGTTAAATCCCCCTTCACCTGCATGCGTGACCAATTCGAGGCACCTGCGACGCGCTCATCCCCCGGGTTCTTAATTCCAGAAAATTTGCTTCCAATTCTAAACCAGTGCTATTCTATTACCTCATCGTTTTCATGAGTTTATACTTAGGTACCTAGGTAGGTAGGAGTTTTGCTGTGGTCACGTGATGAGACTCAGAACCTTGAAAACCTTGGACCACCAGGCTAATATGTTAATAAATGTGATACTTTTTGAAATTGTTTACTGATGGTTCTGAATCACCTGCAGAAAATTTCCATGCTTTTCGATCGGTCGATCTAGATCGAATAGATGATCATCTCTGCTCTTGTTCTTCTCTACGCCACCAGTGGTGTACAGAACTTCTAGCAAGGTCCAGCGTACGATTGAAACCTGAAAGAGAAAGCAAAAGCAAAAGACACGAGGCGAAAATCTGCCGGCCATTGTCTGAGCCGGGATTGCCTCGGTTTGATTGAAAGAGCCAATACATCTGACTTCAACGCAAATACAAAAACTAGTGGAGGAGCTCAAGCAATTGTGCTTGTATGTTAATGCAACTGGACGTCTGAGGGGGTCGTGAAATACCTTTGCAAGATCATATTTTTAGTGATGGGAACCAAGTCAGGCAAGCCTTTGGAGCCTCCTCCGTCAACAGAGACAGGGTCTCATCCCAAATCTGACGTTGTGCAGCTTCGCCTTTCGGTGACATCACAAATTTAGACGGACTGGAATGTGTTAACCTCAAAGGCGTGGAAGAAAGGTGCCTAACGTACTTTGTAACCCTCTGTTCGCTCAAGTATTTCCCATGCGAATCTTCGTGATTGATAAGTGCATCCGTCAAACAACGCCCACCCTTCTCACTACTCCACCCAAAAAGCCACAAAAACATCTTGATAACCCCAGTTTTCTGATTTCGATGCAGTCCACTATAGCAAAACCCTGGGTTCACCGTATTGATAACGACCTTGTTCGGATCAACCGTGTTCGCCAGCTCCCTTGTCCACAGCACATTCAAAAGCTTCGTGGTATAATACCTCTGCATCTTTATTCCGAAGCTCTTCGGCTCTTCCATTCGCGCGAGGATGTTGGGGGCAGTTCGTTCGCGGAAAGGGATCAAGAAATGGCCCTCGGAGGAGACGATGGTCATTCTGCCGGGTACCCCAGTTTTACGCGCAGTCTTCTGGAGAATTGGAAGAAAGAGAAGGGAAAGGAGGGAGGTACCCAAATGATTGATCTGCAGATTCAATTCATGACCCGTTTTCGAAGTCGTATACTTCATCTTCTTCACTCCGGCGTTGAGAAGCACATAATGGAGACCTCCCCGCATAGCCGCAACATCAGATGCGAAGGCGATTATACTGTAGTAATCCTCGTAGTTCAGATCCAATACTTTGAGTTGGCAGTATGGATTCGTGTCTGCGATGGCTTTTTCCAGATCCTGGCATTTCAAGGTGGAGCGGTCGCGCACGCCGATGATCAGACGGGATGGGTGGTGAGACACGAGCTCGCAAGCTGCTTCATAGCCAAGCGCGCTGGACGCGCCTGTGATGAGAACTGTTTTGTCGCTTAAATCGGCAGTGGGCGGAAGAGGTTTGGGAGTGAATGTAAGATGGTGGTAGCCGAAGCTGAGCAATCGACCTAACATCGTTGTGGTTGGAAATGTTTTTTGATTCGAGTGTGGGAGAGAGAATCTGTTGAGTGTGAGATCCACCTTATGTTAAATAAGGAAAGTGGCGGCGTTGGGCTTAGAATAGTACGAGCGAGCATGACTTCGTGTGTTCGAAGGATGGATGTTTGAAAGGTTTGTTATGTACGGAACTGGAACTCCCAGATTGTCAGTGTAAACTTGCCGGCCACCTCCTCGCCTTATGTGGTCGCTTCTGTGCTGCTAATGTGGTCAGGGAACGCATCCTACACTTCTTATTCTACGCTCAAGGCAACTGTGCCTCGGCAGAAGTTAAGCAGCCATGAGCCATCGGGATGCGGTAGATAAGACGTCGATGGCACTGGGACATGTTGACCAAATAACCCCTGGTTAAATAGTCAAAGTTTTGATTGAGGGCGGATATACATTACTGACATGTATCTAGCACTTGCGTGCCCATCTATCTGGGCAGTGTCCAATTCGCCTCATATGGTAAGTCACGTGTCATTGTAAACACCTGCCCGCCGACCTTGGAACCTTCGAAGTTGGAATACGTTGTCACTTTCCATAATATCCAACACGGGGCGCTCTGAAGGACCGATACCGGACTTGTGGAGCGCTCGTATGGAGGTAGGTATCAAATAGAATTTGGTAATAAAGTACTGTGGGGGACCGCCCCCGGCATGAGCCAGGCTTTGAATATACCAAAAAGCCAGCTACTCGTTATCCCGGGTCCTAATGTTAGTAAGTACAAGACTGTCTATGAAAATCAGCCAGTTGTTTATGCGAGATTTTCTGTTCCGTTTCCCTCTGTTTACGCCCCCGAATGCTCCGCTGGCTGGCGACTGCTATTGAACCGACGGTACTTTCTTCAAAGGCCCCAAACCTCAAAGTTCTTTCCAAGTGTCTCAAGGCGGTGCTACCCAAGTTGTAAGATGGAGGGTAGGTTCTCTCCACCGGGATAGTGCTTTCCATTTTGCTTTGTGGATCCCTATATATTCTTCGTTTCCAGCGTTGCACCTCCTCACAAGTCACCCACCACAATTCTTGTTCGCTACATCATTCGAAAACTCGCTCATCCAATTACTATTCTTCACTACGGACTTTGATAAGTCACACGTCAACACAACTTTTTTCCTCTCGATCGCTGGAGGATTTTAAAACAATTGCTACTTCTTGGAATCTTACATAATGACCGAATACATGATGACGGGAGCTGTCCCTGGACCTACTCAGCTACCTGATCAGCCACCAAGAAATGACAAAGGAAAAGCACCAAGCGAAGACACAGCAAGAGCACTAACAGGAAAAAGTGTAGTAAACGGTACGTCTTTCGGAGAGTCCAAGGTTAGCTTATGCGCTAACATATGATCAGCAACTCAATGTTCATGGTACCCCGAACCCGACGAAAGCTCTGATGCACCAATCGATTACACCTACAAACAATATCAGTTGCGTGCAAACAAAAATCTGGATCCTGAGGTTCCGTGGGATACAGTTGGTTTAAAGTTAGGATCTGGATCGACATCTTTAAAGGTATGCGTCCGTTCTCTTTCTCTTTCTATTTCCCCACGCTTGTTCTAGCTCTGAACAGTCTATCTAACCCACTTAGGTATTATGTCGCATCTTTAAGTCGAAATCAGACTCCGGCTTCTTTGAGATCCATATAATCGCACGCGGGACGGTACTCCGAGGACCTTGCAGCTCGAGTTTGAAGCAAGGACTTCGTATCAATTTACAGCTAGATTTCCTTCGCGGGGATATCGAGTTCTATTCAGTCCCGATGCGAAAGATGGAGCACTGTTGGTCAGATGATAATGACTCAGAATATCCGAATCAAGGGAGGTTGTTGCGTATGAAGTACTGTCTTTTTCTGGATGAGCCCGAACCGCTTGAAAAAGGTGAACAAACGGTGTGCCCCCCTAATCCTCAGGAGGTGAGCACCCAGCCTCCGTCCGGCGGTCATGATCTATATGTCGGGTTAGCTTTTCCTTTCCATCGCTCTCCGAGTCCAGAGACCCGCGCAGTCTTTCCTCATTGGAACACCGGACTTGGTGAAGAAAGAATAGACGGTCTACCATTTGAATTCCTAGATGGGGGTGAACTAGCTTCGTTCGGCCTTCCGATTGTACAAGGCACCGGAGCTAGTGCTGCAGGCCAAACCGGAGGTCAGACTCAACCAACGTCGTCTACCGCTCCGCTTGCACAAAGCTCCGGAGCTAGTGCTGCAGGCCAAAATGGAAGTCAGACTCAACAAGTGTCGTCTACCGCTCCGCTTCAACAAGGAACCGGAGCTAGTTCTACAGGCCAAACTGGAAGTCAGATTCAACCAACATCGTCTACCGCTCCGCTTGCACAAGGCACCGGATCTAGTTCTACAGGCCAAACCGGAAGCCAGACTCAACAAGCGTCGTCTACCGCTCCGCTTGCACAAGGCGCCGGAGCGAGTACTGCAGGCCAAACCGGAAGTCAGACCGATCAAGCGTCGTCTACCGCTTCACTTGCACAAGGCACCGGAGCTAGTTCTAGAGCTTTACCTGAAGGCTGCCTTTGCCCTTATTGTTTTCCAGGGACGCTGAGGGCAAGTTGGGTGGAGGGCGAGACGGAGGAAGAAAGCGAAAGCCGAATTGTAGAACTTTCTTGCCCTGTATGTCATTTTGTTATGGTCCGCGTGGTACCCAAGAGGGGAGAGGAAAGGGGAGGAACAGGAGGAACAGGAGGAACAGGAGGAACAGGAGGAGCAGGAGGAGCAGGAGGAGCAGGAGGAGCAGGAGAAACAGGAGAAACAGGAGAAACAGGATCGTGAACAAACTCGAGAACCATGATTGCGAGGGTTCCAATCCGTGTAGTTACTGATTAACATCCAATTCATTATTTTCATTGCTAAAACAGGTTTCCTCCTGTCACAAAACATAACCCGAACCGATTTTAGGATAGCAGAGCTATCAAGATTGGAAGTCCGATGACCTGTTATCGAAAAGTGATGAGGTGCAGGCCGAAGACTTCCACTTAGTAGCACTTGCTTATTCCGAATTGGGTAACGGTAAGGAACGGCCTATGGCTGTGATTCATCTAGCATTAGGGGAGGACGTCATA
>Ga0247768_1000856_pt1 | contig 10890 bp, 9 predicted proteins | sample UWRJL016104C6_FD_179944 | JGI IMG/M metagenome (GOLD analysis project Ga0247768, IMG submission 179944) | Plant litter microbial communities from Arlington Agricultural Research Station in Wisconsin, United States - UWRJ-L016-104C-6 | ecosystem: Environmental > Terrestrial > Plant litter >... | reverse complement strand
GGGACGACAAGATCGTCGCCGTCGGCGGGCTCGTCGACGTCCTGCGGCAAGCCGCGCCCGATGCCGTACGGCGTGACTTCGGCGAGTCGACGGTCATGGCCGGGCTGTTCAACTGCCACGTGCACCTGGCCTTCGACGCCGGCCAGGATCCGTTGAAGAGGCTGGAAAACAGCGGCCCGCGGGCAGCGGCCGGGCACCTGGCCGCACTACTGCGCACGGGCGTCACCACCGTGCGTGACCTCGGTGACCGCGACCATCTCGCGATTTCGGTCCGCCGCGCCCTGACCGAGGAAGGTGTTGCCGCGCCACGGATCCTCTCCGCGGCGACCCCGTTGACCGTGCCCGGCGGGCACTGCCACTTCTTCGGTGGCGAGGTCGCGAGCGACACCGAAACCCGCGAGCTGATCGACACGAACGCCGAGGCGGGCGCCGACGTCGTCAAGGTGATGGCCAGCGGCGGGCAGATCACCCCCGGTGGCGCGGACATGTGGGAGTCGCAGTTCGACGCGCGGCAGCTCGGGGTCATCGTCGGGCACGCCGGACAGCACGGGCTGCCGGTGGCCGCGCACGCGCACGGCGCCGACGCGATCGAGGCGTGTGTCGAGGCCGGTGTCGCCACGATCGAGCACTGCACCTGGATGACCGGCCCCCAGCAGTCGGACCAGCGCGGGGACGTCGCGAAAAGCATGGCGGCACAAGGGATCGCCGCGTGCTCCACGAGCAGCCGCAACTGGCGCGGCATGGTGGAGCGCCTGGGCGAGGCGCTCGCCCAGCGGGTCTATGGCCGGCTGCCGTGGTTGGAGGAGCACGGCGTGCGGCTGATCGCGGGCACGGACGCGGGCCTGTCCGGCTCCGTCTTCGACGATCCTGTCGGCGCGCTGGAGCTGTATGAGTGGCTCGGCTTCCCGCGCACCCGGATCCTGGAGATCGCGACCGTCGACAGCGCGCGGGCCCTCGGCCTCGGTGAGGTCGCCGGGCGCCTGGCCCCCGGGCTCGACGCGGACCTCCTGGTCGTCCGCGGTGACCCGCGCGACGGCCTCGACGCCCTCCGCCACGTCGAGCTCGTCCTGGCGCGTGGCCAAGTGGCCACGATTTAGCGGTCTTGGCACCATCTCAGGGAGAAGCCTTTACTATCCACGCATGTTCACGCGCCGAATCCTGCTCGGAGCGCTCGCACTGACGGCGGCGCTGGCCACCGGATGCTCGTCGAGCCAGTCACCATCCACACCCGCCGCTTCGCTGCCTGACGCCGCCGGCCTGCTCAAAGACGCCGCGGCGGCCACCGGCGCGATCACCAGCGCGCACTTCACGGTCAAGACGAACGGCACCGTCCCCGGCCTGAGCGTCCAGGACCTCGACGGTGACCTCAGCAAGGAAGGCGGCCCGTCGGGCTCGGCCAAGGGCACCGGGAAGCTGTCGGTCGGCGGGCAGCTCGTCGAAGTCGAGTTCGTGCTCGTGAACTCCTCGCTGTACATCAAGGGCCCGACGGCCGGCTTCCAGAAGATCCCGGCCGCGCTCGGCGCGTCGATCTACGACCCGTCGGCGGTGCTCGACCCGAACCGCGGCATCAGCAAGGTGCTCACCAGCATCCAGAATCCGAAGACCGAGGCCACCGAGGACGTCGGCGGCACACCCACCTACCGGGTCACCGGCAAGATCGCCAAGGACGTGCTCGCCGGGCTGCTGCCGGGGCTCACGACCGACGCCGACATCACCTTCTGGCTGCGCCAGGACGCGAAGCACGTACCCGTCAAGGCTTCCGCGAAGCTCCCCGGTGACGCCTCGGTCGACGTCACACTGTCCGATGTGGACAAGCCGGTCACGGTGACCGCGCCCGCGTGATGGAGTCCACCGCTCGCAGCCGGTACGTCGCGATCGGCGCCGGCGGGCTCGCCGTGCTGCTCGGCGCCCTTGACACCTACGTCGTGATCGGCCTGCTCCGCGACATCATCGGCGAGCTGCGGATCCCGGTGAACCGCCTCGAACAGGTCACCCCGATCGTCACCGGCTACCTGCTCGGTTATGTCGCGGCCATGCCGCTGCTCGGGCAGGCGTCGGACCGCTTCGGCCGCAAGCTGCTGCTACAAGTCTGTCTCACCGGTTTCCTGGCCGGTTCCGTGATCACCGCGCTCGCGGGTGACGTCCCGATCCTCGTTGTCGGCAGGCTCGTGCAGGGCGTCGCGAGCGGCGCGCTGCTGCCGGTGACGATGGCGCTGGCCGCCGACCTCTGGGCGCAGCACAAACGCGCGTCGGTGCTCGGCGCGGTCGGCGCGGCGCAGGAACTCGGGAGCGTGCTGGGCCCGATCTACGGCATCGCGCTCGCCGCGGCCGCGGGCTGGCGCAGCATCTTCTGGGTGAACGTGCCGCTCGCGCTGCTGGCGATCGTCGCGATCCAGTTCGCCTTGCCGTCGGGCAAGCAACCGCGTGAAGGACGCGCGAAGGTCGACGTCGTCGGGGGGCTGCTGCTCGCGGTCACGCTCGGCCTGCTTGTTGTCGGCCTCTACAACCCGAACCCGCGCGAGCAGGTCCTTCCGGGCTGGGGAGTGCCGACGCTCATCGGCGCGGCCGTCGCGCTCGTCGCGTTCGTCGTCTGGGAGAAGCGCGCGAAGACCCGGCTGATCGACACCTCCGGCGTCCGGCTCCGGCCGTTCTTCGCCGCGCTCGGGACCAGCGTCGCCGCGGGCGCCGCGCTGATGGTCACGCTCGTCGACGTCGACCTTTTCGCCCAGACGCTCCTCGGCCGCGATGACCAGGGGAGCGTCGTGCTCCTGCTCCGCTTCCTCATCGCGCTGCCCGTCGGTGCCCTGGTCGGCGGCACATTGGCCGCCCGGCTCGGGGACCGATGGGTCGCGTTTAGCGGGCTAACCGTAGCCGCTGGGGGGTACCTGCTGGTGGCGCGGTGGCCGGTCGACGTGCTCTCGGCGCGGCATCATCTCGGGCCGTTGTCGCTGCCGACGCTGGACACCGACCTCGTGCTCGTCGGGCTCGGCCTCGGGCTCGTCATCGCGCCGCTTTCGGCCGCGGTCCTGCGGGCCGTACCACCGGTGCAGCACGGCGTGGCGTCGGCGTTCGTGGTGGTGGCGCGCATGACCGGGATGCTGGTCGGCATCGCGGCGCTGTCCGCGTGGGGCCTCCACCGCTTCCAAAGCCTGACGTCGACGCTGTACGCCCCGCTCCGGATCCTGCTCCCGAGCCAGGAGGCCTACGACCAGGCGTTGACCGCGTACACCGACGCCGTCCGGCAAGCGCTGCGGACGGAGTACAGCGAGATCTTCGTGGTGACGGCTGTTATCTGCGTGGTTGGCGCCCTGCTGGCGCTGATGACCGGGGGTCGGCAGAAAGTTTCGTGACTCTGCTGTTTTGTGACACTGTTATAAAACAGCGTTATGGTTGGCGTTCTCCGCCCGGGAGAGGACGCCAACCATGCACGGGTGGCCTGCGGGGAACTCCGTCACGGTCGGCGGCGTGCCGCCGATGACCGCCTACGGCGTCATCGTCGCCTGATCGTGAGGTAGTTGAGCGTTGAATCGTTCACCGGATGCCGCTTTACTGGCCCCATGAACGTTGTCATCTGGATCGTGCAGGGCCTGCTCGCCGTGTTGTTCCTCGGCTCCGGCGGAGCGAAGTTGACCCAGCCCGAGGACAAGCTGGCCGAGCGCATGACCTTCATCGCGATCTACCCGAAGCACAGCGTGCGGTTCATCGGCGCCGCCGAGGTGCTCGGCGCGATCGGGCTCATCGTGCCCGCCGCCACGAAGATCGCCCCGGTGCTCACCCCCATCGCCGCGACCGGCCTGTTCGTCATCATGGCCGGAGCGACCGCCACCCACCTGAAGCTCAAGGAGAACAAGGTCGCCCCGGTGACGGTCGTCCTCGCGCTGCTCGCACTGTTCGTCGCGATCACCCGGTTCGGCGCTTACTCGCTATGACCTCGGCCAGCCGCGCCATCGCGCGGTCGTTGCCCCGCTGAAGCCATCGCCGCGTCAGCGGGGCGGTCAGCCGATCGAGCGGCGGCATCACCACCTGCTCGAGGCTGAACTCCACCAACGTGCGGTCACCGTCTTCGGTCAGCCGGTACGTGCCCCGGCTCCTTCGCCGCCCGCCGGCACTGGTCGTCTCCTCGACCGTCCGCACGGGCGCTTCCGACTCCAGCACCCGCAGCTCCGTCCAGGCCGGGGGCCCGGGCAGTGCCGGGCGTAGCCGGGCTGCCGCGCCGACCCCGGCGGCCGGGCCGCTGAAGGTCCAGTCGACGAGGAAGTGGTCGGTGAACGTCACGTGGTTCGCGAGCACGTCGAGGAATTCGAAGACCTGTTGCCGGGGAAGATCCACGGTCACGGACGAGAGCAAGGGGCGCACGGTCGCCTCCAACATTTTGTGACAGGCTGTCGCAAATGACTGTGGCAAGGTTGTGACACCATGTCAACCGCTTCTCCCGGACGTCGCCCGCGCATCTCCCACGACGAAGCCCGCCGCCGCATCGCCGAGGCGGCGGAACGGCTTCTGGCCACTCACCGTTTCCACGAGTTAACCGTCGACGCCGTCATGACCGAGGCCGGGCTGGCGCGCACGGTCTTCTACCGCCACTTCACCGATCTCCCGCAGGTCATGCTCGAACTGCTCGAAGAACTGCGCCTCGACGTGCTCGGCCCGTCGACGGCGGGTGTCGAGGTGAGCAACCCGGAAATCGTGCGGTCCCAGCTCACGACCACGGTCGCGTTCTTCGCCGAGCACGGGCGGCTCATCGCCGCGCTCGAGGACGGCGGCCGCAGTGATCCCGCGCTGGAAGCCGCGCACCGGGCGTTCATGGCGCGCTCGGTCGACACGCTCACCACCTTGCTGGAGGCCGAAATCGCCGCCGGGCGCGTCGCGGCGCTGCCCGCGCGAGAGGTCGCCCGCGCGCTGTTCTTGCTGAACGCGAGCTACCTGACCGACGTCTTCGGCCGCGCCACCACCGGCGATCCCGGCGAGGCATTGGAGACACTCTGGACCATCTGGAGCCGGACGTTGAGCCCTTCGCGGGCCGATTAAGCTTGTTGACGTGCCTGAATACCTGTCGACCGCGCCCACCAAGGGGACCCGAGACTTCCTCCCCGCCGAGATGTCCGTCCGCACACAGGTGTTCGGCCATCTCTACGACGTCATCGAGCGCTACGGCTTCCAGCGCTACGACGGTCCGATCCTCGAGTCCGCGGAGATGTACGAGCGCAAGTCCGGCCAGGAGATCGCCGACCAGCAGCTCTACACGCTCGTGGACAAGGGCGGCCGCCGCCTCGCGCTGCGCCCGGAGATGACCCCGACCGTCGCGCGGATCATCGCCGGCACCGCGAAGTCGCTGCAGTTCCCGGTGCGCTGGTACAGCCACCCGAACTGCCACCGCTACGAGGCGCCCCAGCGCGGCCGCGTGCGCGAGCACTGGCAGATCAACGTGGACATCTTCGGTTCGGAGAGCCCGAACACCGAGACCGAGATCTTCGAGATCATCCACGACATGATGGCCGAGCTCGGCGCGTCGAAGGACATGTTCGAGATCCGCGCGAACGACCGGAACCTGCTCTCCTCCGCGCTGACCGACATCGTGGGCGTCACCCCCGCGCAGCTGCCCGAAGTCTTCGCGCTCGTCGACCGCTGGGAGAAGTACCCGAAGGACAAGCTGGCGGCATCGGCCGAGCAGATCGGGCTGGCGGACAAGCAGTTCGAGAAGCTCACGGAGATCCTCGCCTCCGGCGAGCGGCTGCTCGACGAACTGCCGGAGTCGGTCAAGGAGGCGTCGAACCTGGTCAAGGTGCTGAAGACCAGCGCCGGCAAACTGATCCGGTTCGACCCGATGATCGTGCGAGGGCTGGCGTACTACACCTCGACGGTCTTCGAGGTCTTCGACACCTCACCGGAAAACCGGCGGGCCCTCTTCGGCGGTGGCGCGTACAGCGACCTCGCCGGGATGTTCACCGCGCAGCAGATCCCGGGCATCGGGTTCGGCATGGGCGACGTGACGCTGATGGACTTCCTCCAGACGCATGGCCTCACGCCCGCGCCGCGCAGTGAGGTCGACGTTGTCGTCGTGCCGGTGACCGAGGAGCTGACGGAGGCGGCACGCACCGTCGCGGGCACGCTGCGCAAGGCGGGCGTGCGGACGTCCGTCCCGCTGGAGTTCCGCAAGCTGGGCAAGGAACTGGCCCGCGCGGACAAGGCGGGCGCGCGGGCTGTCGTGATCGTCGGGCAGGAGGACTGGGACGCCGGAAACGTCACCGTCCGCTCGCTCGCGACCCGCGACCAGCAAGCCGTCGCCGCCGACGCCGTGGCCGAAGCTGTCCAAGGTTTGCTGGGCTGAGGTCGTGAGTGTTTCGCGGGGTTCTAACCCCGCGAAACACTCACGACCTCAAGCCGCGCGGAATCGCAGGGTGAACGTGGCTCCGTCGCCGGGTTCGCCGCGCGCCGAGATGGTGCCGCCGTGCCCGGCGACAACCTCCCGCACGAGCGCGAGGCCCAGGCCGAACCGGCGGCCGTCGCCGTTGCCGCCGCGGGCGAACCGCTCGAACATCCGTTCCGCGTCGCGCTGGTCGAAACCGGCGCCGTTGTCGCTGACGCTCAGTTCGACGTGCCGCCCGCTCGTGGCACGCACGGTCACCTCGATCAGGCCGCCGGCCGGGGTGTGGCCGATGGCGTTGTCCAGCAACGCCGAAAGCACGCGGCGCAGCGCCGTCGGTACCCCGCGCACCACGTACGGCGATTCCTCGCGGTGCAGCACGATCCTCAGGCGGCGCTCCTGCGCGCGGCCCGCCTCCGCGATGACGGCCTCCTCGGCCAGCGTGTCGAGGTCCACCGGCTCCCACTCCGGCGGTGTGGTGCGCAGGGCCGCCGAAAGCAGCAGATCCTGGACCACCTCACCGAGTTCCCGGGTTTCGACCACCAGCCGGTCGAGATCACCGGAGACGGAATCCGGCAGCGGCGCCTTGTTCGCGCGGCGCGACAGCAGTTGCGCGCGGGCGTGCAGCCTGGTCAGCGGGGCGCGGAGTTCGTGGCTGGCGTCGGCGACGAACGTCCGTTGCCGCCGCAGCGACTCGGCGAGCGGCGAGATCACCCGGCCGGACAGCAGTTGCCCGGTGATCACCGAGGCCAGCAGCGCGAGGAGTTCGATGACCACCAGGCCGGTCAGCAGCATCGACCGGTCGCTGACCTGGTAGCGCTCGTCGAAGAAGGCTTGCACGGCTTGGCCGTGGTACGACTCCGTCCGGACCGTGAAGACCGTGTCGCCGATGACCAGCCGCTGGGTCCTGGCCACGCCGCCGCGCGCGACGTCGTCGAGCGCCTCCTGGATGGGCATCCCGGCGGGCACCGCTCCCCCGGGGGTGTGCGCGCCGCCCGCGAACAACCACACGCAGCCCTGCGGCACCACCGAAACGCCCTGCTCGATGGTGCGGTCCAGTGTCCTGTCGATGGTGGCGCGCTGACCGGAGATCATCACCGCGTACGCGAGCGTGCCGACCGCCAGCACCAGTATCGAGATCACCAGCGCGATGTCCCTGGTGACCACGCGCCTCGCGCGCACCAGCAGTTCGGCTTCGGGCCCGTCACACGGTGGCCGCCGCCGCCACTTCACAGCGCGCCGATCTGATAACCGAGCCCGTGCACGGTCCGCACCGCACCCCGGCCGAGCTTGCGCCGCAGATAGTAGACATAGGTGTCCACAATGGACTCACCGGACGAATCGGCGAAAACCTGCGTCTGCAGCACCGCGCGCGGATGGATCACCTTGGGCCGCAACGCCAGCGCGCGCAACAGCTCGAACTCCCGCCCGGACAACGTGATCCGCTGCCCCCGCGGTAGCACGACCTCGTGCCGCAGCAGGTCGATGCTCGCCACGCCCAGCGGCAGCGATTCGGCGTCCTCCAGATGCCGCCTGCCCAATGCCCTGACCCTCGCCAGCAACTCCTCCATTTCGAAGGGTTTGACCAGATAGTCGTCCGCGCCGGAATTGAGCCCCTCGACGCGGTCCGCGGCCTCGCCCAGCGCGCTGAGCACGAGAACCCGGGTGGTGACGGCCTTGCGCCGCAAGCCCACGAGCAGGCCGAGACCGTCCAGCGCGGGGAGCCGCCTGTCGATGATCATGACTTCGTAGTGCCCGGTGAGCCCCAGGTGCAGCCCCCGCTGGCCGTCGTGGGCCAGATCGATTTCGTACCCTTCCTCGGCGAAGAAGTCGGCCAGCATCGCGGCGAGTTCACGGTCGTCTTCGACCAGGAGCAGCCGGGGCGTCCCGATCGGTTCCGCCAAATCGTGCACGCGACCATACTGACAGGCAATGTTGAGAATTCACCGAATGCGCCCGATTTCTGTCCGGATGTCAAGGTTTCGCTGTCTGCGGTGACAAAAGCAGCTCCGGCGCGCTACCCGATTCGGGGTAACGCCGTGCGTCCCGGCGGTCCAGCCAGGACAGCACCGGCGCGGTCATGATCGTGGTGACGAGCGCGTCGACCACCAGCACCGTGAACAGCGCGCTGCCCACGATCCCCGCCTGCAGGCCGACGTTGATCGCGATGAGCTGCATCAGGCCGCGCGCGTTGATCAGCGCCCCCACCCGCACGGCGACCGCCTGCGGCTCCCCCACCAGCCTCGCCGCACCCCAGCAGGCGCCGAACTTGCCGATGATCGAGGCGATCACGCACACCACGGTGAAGGTGAGCAGCCGGGGATCGGCGAGCAGGGCGAACCGGGTGTTCAGCCCCGAATAGGTGAAAAAGAGCGGAAGGAAGACTATTCGCCCGAGCGGCATGAGCTTCGCCATCACCCCATCGGCGGCTTCGTTACGGGGGAAAGCGATGCCGACGCAGAACGCGCCGAAGACCGCGTAGAGCCCGATGACGTCGGTGAACCATGCCGCCGCGAACAGGATCAGCGCGGTCAGCAGCACCCGCTGGTCACCGGTCACCTTGGGCGCGGTCATCGCCTTGCCGAGCACACGCCTGCCCACCGTGGCGAGTACCAGCGCGAACACCACCGCGCCGCCGACGGCCAGCAGGACCGGCCCCGGTGACCCCGTGTGCATGCCGAGCACCACCGCGAGCAGCACCCACGCGAGCGCGTCGTCGAGTGCTCCGCAGGCCAGCGCGAGCGAGCCGAACCTGGTCCCGCTCAGGCCGCGTTCGGTGATGATCCTGGCCATCATCGGGAACGCCGTGATCGCGATCGCGACCGCGATGAAGGCGGCCGAGACCACCGGAGAGACCCCAGGCTTGAAGATAGGTGTCCAGCGGTCGCCGAACACGGCCACCACCACCCCGAGGATCAGCGGGACCACGGTGCCCGCCAGCGAAATGGCGGCGACGGCACGCTTCGAGCCCTGGATCGCCCGGAGGCTGAACTCGTAGCCCGCGCCGAACATGAAAACGACCAGCCCGATCTGCCCGCCGACGTAGAGCAGCGGCCGGACGCCGTCCGGGAACAGCGTCGTCTGCAGACCCGGCGCGACCAGCCCCAGCAGGGAGGGGCCGAGCAGGACACCGGCGATCATCTCACCGACGACCGGTGGCTGCCCGAGCCGGACGCACACCGCGGACACCAGCTTGCAGACCGCGAGAATCACCACCACCGCGAGGAAAAAGGCCGGTGCTGCCTGGGACGCGCTCATTCGATCCCCTTACCCGAGTCGAGATCCAGTTGCTCGAAATACCTTCCGCACAGGCGTTTCCGCCGGGCGTCCAGCACCATGTAGGTGCCGAACACCAGCTGGGCGAGGCTCCGCCAGACGTCCTCCCAGCGATCCTTGAGCCGCATCCGGATCAGCTCGGCCCGTTGTGGACCAGCCGAGCCGCGCGGGGTCAGCAGGCACGGCCCGCGGTTCGGCATGGACCGCGTGTGCGCCGCCGTCGAAGACAGTTCGAAGCGCCGCAACATCTCCCGCACGACAACCCGCATGGTCACCGGGGCGAGGCCGCGGGCCGGGCAGGCCCGGTTCTGCGTGATGCCGAACGGGATGAACGGGGAGTCCTTGGCGGCGCGGTGATTCCAGCGGTCCGGGTCGAACCGCTCCGCGTGCTCGTAGCCTTCCCGGTGATAGTCCGGATAGCTGAACAGGAGCACGGTTCCGGCCGAGATCGTCGTGTGGTCGAGTTCGATCTCGCCGGTGGTGATCCGGTGCGCGATGCCGAACAGCGGGAACGCCCGCAGCGCCTCGTCGATCACCGCGCCGAGGTAGGCATCGTCGGCCGGATTGTCGACAAGTCGTTGCTGTACTTCGGGATTCTGCGCGATCGCCATGAACAGGTGCGACATCGCTTCGGACATCTGCACCACCGCGGTGTTGAAGAACGCGCCTTGGAGGTAGTACGCCTTTTCCATTGTGGACAGTCTAGATGGCAGCGGATGCTCGATGTCGTCCAACCGGCCGAGCAGGTACCGGGTCAGCTTGTCGCGGCGGCGCATGTGCCTGAGACGCACGCATTTGAGCGCGGAGACGACGTCGTCGGCGTTGCCCACGATGAGGTCGCGCGCGTCGGCGGGGCACGGTTCGCCGAAGACGAGTTCGTAGTACAGCTCGGCCCAGATGGGCATCATCTCGTCGCGCAGCCGGATGTTCTTCCGGCCGCTCGCCTGCAGTTCGTTCAGGACATGGACGGCGGCGCGCTGGGTCAGTTCCTCGGACTCGGCCTTCGGGCGGACCAGGATATGGCGAGTCGTCTTGGCGACCTCGTCGTAGCGCGGTCCGGGCTCGAGGTGTTCCTGATGCACCTGCGGCCCGGGCGCGAGCCAGTACCAGAACAGGTCCGACAGCGCGGCGCCGCGACTCCGCCCGTTCGCGGCCGGGTCGGCGTACACGCGCTTGAAGTCCTTCAGGCCGACTTGCGGCCCGGGGATCGGAAGCCCTTCGTCGCCGTTGACCAGCGCGAAGATCTTGAC
>Ga0247768_1000854_pt1 | contig 10905 bp, 5 predicted proteins | sample UWRJL016104C6_FD_179944 | JGI IMG/M metagenome (GOLD analysis project Ga0247768, IMG submission 179944) | Plant litter microbial communities from Arlington Agricultural Research Station in Wisconsin, United States - UWRJ-L016-104C-6 | ecosystem: Environmental > Terrestrial > Plant litter >... | reverse complement strand
TGGACCTGGATCTCGCGGACCTCGACGAGGCCGCGGCCCGCGGCCTGGTGCTGGTCACCGCGCGGACGGTCGTGTTCCGGCACCCGATGGTGCGCGCGGCGGTCTACGCCCAGGCCGGTCCCGGTGAGCGCCGCGCGGCGCATCGGGCGCTGGCGGAGGCGTGTGGGACGGCGGCGGACGAGGATCTCCGGGCCTGGCACCAGGCGCACGTGACGGCCGGGCCGGATGAGACGGTCGCGTCGGCGCTCGTGAGCACCGCGGGCCGTGCTCGTCGACGGGGTGGGATCGCGGCCGAGGCGGAGGTGCTGGAGCGCGCCGCGGAGCTGACCGCGGAACCCGTGATGCGCGCAAGGCGGTTGTTCGCCGCGGCGGCGGCGTGGTCGGCCGCCGGGGCACCGGACCGGAGCGGCGTCCTGCTCGATCAGGCCGGTACGGGTCGTACTCGTGCGAAGACCGTCGAGAAGTTGAGCGCGGTGGCCGAAGAAGGCGGTCCCGAGGATCGGCTGGCGGCCGGGCGCATGCTGAGCGCGACCGCGGCGCGGACCTGGGAGGTGGGCGCCAGGCTTGAAGAGTGCTCGAAGGTGATGGTCGTGACCTCGCCGGACGGCGGCCCCGACCCCGCGTTCCCGGAGGCTGCCGTGCGGATGGCGTCGGCGCAGGTGCTCGCGGGGCTGCCCGCGGGCGGCGAGCTGGCACGGGCTTGCGTGCCGGTCTGCGAGCGGTCCGAGCCGACCGGTGCCGGCGCGGAACTGGGTGAAGTGCTGACCTGTCTGGAGGATTACGACCTCGCCCGGCGGTTGATCGACCGGGACGTCGACGGTGCTCGTGCCAGCGGAGACATCGCGCTTCTCGCTTTCGGCCTGTCCCAGCGCGTGCGGTTGGAGGTGCGGCGGGGACGGCTCGGAGCCGCGAACGCCGACGCGCTCGAAGGTGCCGAAATCGCCGAGGTGATGGGGCGGCCGAGTGTCGGCGCGTCTGCCCGGGCAACGCTCGCGACGGTCTCGGCGGCCTTCGGGAGCGTCGAGGACTGTGCCGCCTACGCGGCGGAAGCCCTGCGGACGCGCCCGGACGACCCGGAAGTCGAGACCACGGTTCGCCACGCGCTGGGCCTGGTCGCGCTGGCGGCCGGCCGGGTCGACGACGCCGTGACCGAACTCCGTCGCGCGGACACGCTGCTACGGACCGCGGGCGTTGTCGATCCCGCGGTTGTCCCGGTCGGGGCGGATTTGGTCGAGGCGCTCCTGCGCGCCCGCCGGGCCGACGAAGCAGGACGGGCGCTCAGCCGTCTCGACGACGCCGTCGCGGCCACCGGCAGGCGTGGGCGTCACGCCGTCGCGCTGCGCTGTCACGCTTTGTCGACTCGGGACGCGACAGCGGGCGCGTTGTTCGCGCAGGCACTCGACGTCCACGCCGAAGTGGACGAACCGTTGGAGCGCGCCAGAACCCTGCTGTGCTTCGGGCAGTGGCTGCGCCGGGCCCGGCGGCGGCAGGACGCGCAGCGGCACCTGGCCGGCGCGGCGGAGATCTTCGAATCCGCCGGGGCGCGGTTGTGGGCCGAGCAGGCCCGGCACGAACTGAACGTCCTTGGCCTGCGGGGGAATCCACGGCCCGACCTGGGCGTGCTCACCGCCCAGGAGTCGCGGATCGCGCTCGCCGCGGCCAAGGGGCAGACCAGCCGCGAGATCGCCGCCCAGGTGCTGCTGTCGGTCCGGACCGTTGATCACCACCTGGGCAACGTCTACCGCAAACTCGGCGTCCCCTCCCGCCGCGCCCTGGTCCTCCACCTGCGCCTCGCCGACTCGTGAGCGTTGCGGCCGGTTCTGTGGAGGGGTGAGGCAGAGGTGTCTGGCTGTGGGGATGTCCTGAACGGCGCGTTGAGGACGCTGAACGTCTCGAACGCGTCGTTCAGGGCATCGGCCGCGCGTCCGGCAAAGACCTTGTGAGCGTTGCGGCCGGTTAGAACCGGCCGCAACGCTCACGAGCCGGGACGGGTCACGGGGTGGGAGGTTTGTCCGGGCCGAAGAGGGGCTTGTCGACAATGGCGCTGTGCGGGCCTTCCGGGGCGTTCGGGCCCGGCTTGTAGCGGTAGTAGAAGTCGGTCAGGTGCTTCTCGATGTCGTCGTTGGAGAACTTCCGCGAAGCGAACGGCCGGGGCATGATCCGCAGCCGTTCGCCGGTCGCGGGGTTCTCGTACAGGAAGCCGCCGCCGGTGTCGGATTTGCGGTTCAGGACAAAACCGCGTTGCCGCGCCTCGGCCTCGATCCGGTTGCGGCCCCAGGCCGGGTTCAGCCACTTCGGGCCGCCTTGGCGGAGGGTCACGTTCACGCGCTGCCCGGTGTCCGGGTGCCGGTACACGGCGGTCCTGCCGTCCGGGGTGATGCCCTCGTACACGAAGCCTTCCTCCTCGACGAGGGCCTTGATGTCGGGGACCCGCGCTTCGGACATGGTCCGCGGCGGCGGGGCGGGCGCTTTCGGCGTGAGATCGGAGCGTGCCGGAGGTTTCGCGGGTGGCTTCGGCGCGTTCGGCGTGGGCTCCTCGGGCGGGGTCCGGCGGACCGGCGCGGGTTCCGGGAGCGGCTCGGGTCCGGGGCGCAGGAACGGGATCCACCGGACGAACACGCGCAGCACCCCGCCGACGACCGCGCCGATCACCATGGCGTTGCGCTCCGCGCGCATGACCCCTTCGACGTTCCCCGCGACCGTCCGCACTTTGGCACGGACCTCGCCGAGCAGCGCGTAGATGTTGGGGGTGGTCTCCGGCGAGTACCACGTCGGCAGGATGGCGCCGCCTTCGGCGTAGAAGGCCACGACCCGGTCGTAGTGCCCCTGGACGGCGATGTCGTGGTTCTCCGCGGCGAGGGCTTTGGCCGCGGCGGCCGACTTCTGGACGTCGAAGAGCGGCAGCGCGGCCGTTTTCCGCGTCCAGTCGATGTCGTCGTTGAAGATCAGCTTGCGGCCGCCGTCCCACACCAGGACGTACCGGTCCGCGGCGAGCGGGCTGCACCGGATCCGGTCGATGACGTTGTCGATGTAGTGCGGATCGTGGCGCGGATCGAGGTCGGGCGAAAAGACCGGGACCGGTGCGGCCGCGGGCTTACCCGGACGGGACACCGGTACTCGCGCCTGGGGGTGGGCGGGCACCGCACCGCGTACGGCGGCCACCACGGCCTCGGTCAGCCGCCGCGCTTGGTCCGGTGACATGCCTTGCGGCGTGGTGACGGTGGTGGGCACGTGGTACCGGCGGCGCCCGGTCATGGCTGCTCCCCGAGGTCGAGGTTCGGTGGCGGGGTGTCGAAACCGGCGAAGAACTGCGCCGCCAGCGCCCTGGGCATGATGTTGACGTGGATGTGCAGGATGTACGGCGCCGGGCCGTGGTGCAGGCTGCCCCGGGTCTCCGGTGTCGGGTTGGCCGGGCTGCCACCGCCGGAGAACCCGACCCGCTGATACCTGACCTGCTCGTTGACTTCCTTGGCGACGCCGAAGTCGTTGTAGTACGCCGTCCACGCGATCCCCGTGGCCTGGGAGGCCTGCTCGATCGCCAGGAAGAACCCGACGACCTTGTCGTGGTCGTAGAACCCGGAGGCGTTCTTCTCGATGTCCGGGATCAGGTCGAACGAGTACTTGCCGGTGCTCTTCCGGTCGCCCACCAGCGGATTGGCCTCTTCGTGGCCGCCGTAGTTGATGGCCTGGACGTGGGTGCCCGACGCGGCTTGAAGTGCCGCCACGAACTTCGCCACCGAGGGTGAGAACCCCGCCTCGGTGGGCTGCAACTGCGCGGGGAACGCCGAAGCCGGGACGGTGCCCTCCAGGTCTTCGGGCAGGCCGTAGACGGCGACGGGTTTCGCGTTCTGATCTTCGCCGCGGAACCTGGTTTCGTTCTGGGCCACCACGACGAACTGGTCGGCGGCGGTGGTGACCTCCCGCAGCCATTCTTCCCGCGCGGCGCGGCGCAGCTCCTCGATCCGCGTGACGACCCCGAGCGCCCACATCGCCGTGACTTCGGCGCCATGGTCGCTCGCGGGCGGCCGGGTCGAAACCTGCGCCTCCGCGTCACGCAGCATCAGGAGGTGGGCCGTGCGCGCCGGATGCGACTTCTTCCCGGTCTTTTTGTCCACATAGGAATGGGTCGGGCGGACTTCGAGGATGTGGCGCACCGACGCGGTGAACCTGCCATGCCAGTAGTCGAGCCAGTCCGCGGGATCGGTGCCGGGGCCGGTGGCCTTGTTCCGGGCTCGCACCGAAGCCGCCATGTGCGCGGCCAGGTTCCGGAAGATGTCCTGGATATGGGGCAGCTGCCAGAGTTCTTCCGGGTCGACGACGGCGATCACCTGCTGCTGCTGATCGGCGTCACCCGGTATGACGCCGACCGCCGGGGTATCCGGCACCGCAGCCGCCCAGTCGCGGGCAAGATCCTTCGTGGCCTCCCTCAGGACGTCGTCGGGCACACCCGGCTCCGAAAGCTCCGGAGCGTTCGGGTCACCACCGTGACGAGGCACTTCGGCGCGTTGTTCGTTCCGTTTGGCGGCCTCGGCGTCGAACCGCTCGGCAGCGGGTATTCCCTTGCCTGGCACGGCATCCGATGTAGTCGGTCCGGCGCTGGGAAAGCTGAAGTCGACTGGCGGTACTTCCGCCGAGAGCCCGTCGAGCCGGTCCGCCTCGGCAGTCGGTACGGCGGCTGCTTCGCCGAGCGCGTCGTCGTTCTGCGAAGCGGGAAACCCGGCGGGCGTGGCGGGAAGCGAGGTGACCGAGAACAAACCGTTGCGGCCCTTGGTTTCCCGACGCTCTTCGCCGGGCGGGCGGGGCGTGTGCGGCAGGGCAACGGCGTCGCCGTACCGGTCGGCGAACAGCCGTTCGGCTTCGGCCAGCCGCGCCGTCACCGCCCGGGCCAGGGCCCGGCCCAGCTCCGCGAGCTGGTCGTCGGTGGGTACCCCGGTGATCCTCAGGGTGATGGGGATGTGGCAGTCGATCCGCACGGCTGGCTCGGTTTCGGTCGGGAGGGCCGGGATGCTCCCGCCCCGGGACTGGGGCTGGCGGGACGGGAGCGGGCCCGGGCGATCAGAGGTGCACGTTCACGTTCCCGGTCTTGGTACTGGTGGTACCCCGCGTGTCCGTCGCGGTGACCGAGAAGTTGTAGCCGGACGTCGAGCTCGTGAGCAGCGGGACCTCGATCTGCCACTGGGACCAGTCATGCCCCGGCGAGGTGTCGGTCGCGGGGCCCGAGGCCACGCCGGGGACGTCGTAGGTCACCCCGGTCACCCCCGAGGAGGCGCCCGGGGTGGTCCCGGTCAGCACGAAGAAGTACGGGAACGACGTGACCTTCACGTCGGCTTGGTAGGCGCCGAGGGTGACCGTCGGGGGAGCACTGTCGGTCCCGTTGAGCGTGACGGACTTGGTCGTGGACTGGTTGTTGGTGTCCGTGCACTTGACCGAGATCGTGCGGGGTCCCACCGGCGTCGACCTGAGCGTGATCGTCGAGGAGTACGACGTGCCGTTGTACTGCCCCACGGTCCTCGCGCCGTCGTAGTCGATCGCGACCGAGAACGGGTAAAGCTGCCCGGCGCCACTGGACAGCTGCACGGTGACCGGCGTCCCGTTGGGACCGAGCGAGAGGTTCCCGCCGTTTGCCGGGGACGTGATGGTGAAATCGGGCGGGCCGATGGGGCTCACGTGGAAGGTGACCCCGGAGGCGTGGTACTGCACGCCGTTCGACGTCGTCGCCACCGCGGAGATCGTGTAGTCGACCGCCCGGGTGAAGGTCTGAGGGTAGCTGCCGCCACCGCCGGGGTAGTCCGTGATCGCCGTGAGGTACTGGTCCGACGAGTTCTGCCAGCCGATGGACAGCTCGGTGCTCGAGTAGCTGGGCGTGAACGAAACGGGCTGCCAGGAGTTGTTCTTCCACGTGTAGTTGGTGCCCGGGTGGGCGGTCACGACGACCGTGGTCGGTATCCCCACCTTCGGCGCGGTCGGCGCCTGCACGGTCAGCCACGGCTGGATGGGGTCCGGCGGGTCGGTGATGATCGCGGGCTTCGCGACCGCCTCCGGGCCGTTTTCCTCGGTGGGCAGGTCTTTGGTGGTCATGTGGACTCCGTTCTCAGGGGATGGGTTTCTCAGGGATTGGTGTAGTTGAACTGGATCGAGTTGACGGTGATGGGCGTGCCGGTCTGCGCCGGTCCGACGCTGGCCGAGAACACGTAACGGAAACTGGCGAGGTCGATCGCGCCGAGCGACGGGTCCGTCAAGGTCGCCGCGGTGTTCAGCGGGATGTGCCCCGGCGCGTTGTCGAACGAGAAGACCGAGGTGCTGTTGTCGGTGAGCGAGACCCGGGTGAAGGTGAACGAAGTGTTGGTGGTCCCGGAGTTGGTGCCGGAGCCGAGCACCTTGATCGAGGTCACGTGGATGTGGTCGGGCAGGTTGAGCGGCAGGACCCCGATGGCCTGGTTCCCCGTCACGGCGACGGCCGCTCCCGAGGACTGCAGCACCCAGGCGACCAGTCCGGAGATCGGCTGGAACGTCGGCGCGACCGAGAAGACCGCCGTGGCGGGTTTCGGCGGCACCCTGGCGTTGAGCGTGTCCATCTCGGTGCCGATCTGGGCGACCACTGTGGACACACCCTGCAGGTCGCTTTCGATGGTGGTGAACCGGGTGTTGAACCCGTTCGGCCCGTCGGCCTCGACCAGGTCGCGTTTGTCCTGCCACAGGGTGTGGCGGAAATTGGGGTGATAGCTGAAGTCAGCCATTTCTGGTGGCCCTTCGCAGGGGTGGCAGCACGCTGCGCACGCGGAACTTGGGATAGGTGAAGTCGGGGTTCGCCGCCGTCAGGTCGCCCCTGACCTCGACGGTGTGGTCCCGGATGATCTGCGTGCCGACCTCGATGCCCACCGGGTGCAGCACGTTGAGGATGTTGAGGATCAGGTCGTACTGGTCTTTCGTGATCACCGTGCCGGGGTCGTCGAGTTCGGGCCGCAGGCCGACCCGGAACGTGTAGGGCGCGGGCAGGTCGCCGAGCAGGTAGGCGGCCTGGACCCAGGAGACCCCCGCGGAGTCCCCGCGCAGCGTGATCGCGGGCTGGGTGATGGAGCCGAGCGTGGCCTGTGCGGTGTCGAAAGCCCTTGTCGCCCAGTCGAGCCGTGTCTCGGCCGCACCCGTCTGGCCGGTGGGCTGGCCCGTGATCAGGTCCGGCGTCACGGACAGCGCGACCGTCGCGCCTTCGTCGACTTCGATGACCAGGCCGCCGTCCGTGCTCGCCGGGCCGCGCACCACGACCAGTTCCCCGGGCGGCTGCGTGATCACGACGAGCGGGTCGTCGCGCTGGACGTGCCCGAAACCGACCGCGTGCGCGAGCGCCCCCAGGGTGCCCGTCGGCAAAGTGCTGTGCCGCAACGACAACGACCGCCCCTGACCGGCAGGCGTGGCACCGCCGGTCCGCTGGAACGCGGAGACGACCACGAGCTGTCCACTCACCGACCGCCGCACGAGTTCGGCGATCAGGGCGTCGAGCAGTTCGGCCACCGCGGGCTGCATCAGGTGGTTGTCGTCGGTACTGCCGTAGTCGACGTGAGAATCGTTGTGCCGCACAAGGAAACGGCTGTCGAAGAAGGCGTCCTCGGTGCCGATCGGCGCGTCGAAGGTGCCGTCGTCGTCGACGGCTCGCTTGTTCGCCAGCTCCTGTAACCCGATCCGCAGTGGACGGGACGCGGAGAGGGTGTGACCGCCGTGGGTGAGATCGGCCTTCACGATCAGTTCGCCGGGCGCGGTCACCCGCAGGGTAGTCGTCGACGAGATGCTGCCCGCCGCTCCGGTGGTGACCAGTTCGCCGCGCGCGGCGCCGTTCGGCACGGTCAGCCAGCGCAGGATCGCACCCGCGGGTGGCGGGGGACGCAGCGTGAGGACGACCGGCGACGACCCGACGTCGAGGTCGGTCGGACCGGGTGTCGTGGCGAGGTCGACGGCGAAGTAGTCCCCCGGCGCGGCGGCGGCGTAGACCTGGGCGCCGTCGGACCGGGTGTCGGTGAGGTAGCGGACGTAGTCGAAACCGGCCCGGTGCGCCAGCGCGGCCAGCCGTCCCGGCGCGATCGTGCTGTGCCCGAGCAGTACCGCCCGCCCGGTCGCGCGCAGGTCCGCGGCCCGCGGATCGAACGCGGCGCCCACCCGCAGCCTGCCCGCCGTGCCCGGTTCGGCCGTCGCCAACGTGATCAGCTGGTCGAGAGGCGCGGCCAGGCCGACCTGCACCAGGTGCGGGTCGGGGGCGGGCTCACCGGGTTCACCCGTCGCCGCCGGGCTGAAGTCGACGTTCTGCCGCTCGTAGTCCAGCAGGTAGGCGGGGTTGAACATCTCCTCGTCGGCCGTGGTGCCGACGGTGTCGGCTTCGCTCACCTGGCACCGCCCCTGGGCGTTGATGCTTTCCCCCGGCTGCAATGCGACCGGGCGGATCCGCACCAGCCGGGTGCCCCGGACGAGGGTGGCGTTGGTGTCCTCGACCACCAGCGGGTCCGCGAGCCCGCCGATGGTGCCGACGAGTTCGTTGAGCATCGCGGTCAGGTTGGCCGGGGTCGGCAACGCCCAGCGCCGGAACAGCCGCAGCCGGCGCCGGTAGTGCTCGTCGGCCTCGCCGAGGGTGGGGGAGAAGTCCGCGCGGGCCGCCGACGAGATCCGCACTTCGTCGACGGCGCCCCGGAAAGCGCTGTCGGCCGGGCCGATCCGCACCGGCGCCGTGGTGACGATCGCGCCGAACTTGTCGAGCGGCTTCGTGGCTCGGAGCACCCCGTCGACGTAAAGCCCCACCTGCTTGGAGGCGCGGTCGAGCACACCCGCGAGGTGGGTGAAGGTGTCGGCGGACAGGCTGAGGTCGGCGAACAGCGTGAGCGAGGTGCTCCCGTCGCTGATCGTGAGCCGCGCGTTGCGGTCCAGGCCACGGCCGAACTTGCCGACCGAGAGCACCCAGCCCGCCCCGGCGCCGCCGGGCGCGGGGTGCCGGAACAGCACTTGCCCGTCCCCGGTTTTGGTGTCCGGACGGACAAAACACTCGAAGGTGGCGCTCCCGGTCGCGGTGATGTCGAACGCCGGATCGGCCGCCACCTCGATCCAGGTGTTCGCCGCGGCGAAGCCGAAAGCCTGGCCGTACCGGCCGGACACGCCCGGGGTCACCGATCCGTGCGGGGTGCCCGGATGGCCGGTGCGGCCGGGATACTGCCCGGTGACGTCCGCGACCGTGCCGGAACCCGGGTCGTCGAGGTGGTACAGCGCCACGGTGCCGGTGTCGAACCCGTAGGGCAGCGGCGGGAACCGCGGGACACCGAGGTCGGCGCCGATCAGGTCGAGGCTGGCGCCGGTCGCGGTCGTCAGGTGCCGCTGGGACAGCGTTCGGGCGAGTTCGGCGCGCAGCCGGTCCCGTTCGCCGCCGACGACCCACAGCACCTTGGCCGTGTTGCCGAGCAACGCCGTCAGCCGCCAGCATTCGTCCGGCCGCCCGTCCGGCGCGTCCGGTGCCATGGCCAGGCTGGTCACCCGCAGCAGCGGCGAGACGGTCAGGGGAAGGGCGACGGAGGTCCCGGCGAGCGTGCCCGCCGGGATCGTCTTCGTGACTGTCGCCGACGCGCCGCCCGCGTCGGTATAGGTCACCGTCACGAAGGTGTCCACGACGACGTCCTTGGCCGCGACAAGCACGTAGACCGGTTCGGGCGGGCTGTTGAACCTGGCCTGGTGGTCGCTGAAGTCGTAGGACGCCACCTGCGTGACCGACGGGCTCGTACCGGGCAGCAGCGTGAGGGCCATGGTGTCGGCGCCCCGCGCGAACGGGGTCGTCAGCCGCGCGCCCATGCGGACCGCGGCGAGGGCGGGCGCGCTCATCCGGTCACCAGCGTGATGTCCAGCGCGTCGCCGCCGGTGGCGAAGACGGCGAGTTCGGTCGGGGCCATGGCGAGGTTTTCGCCCACCGCCGCTTCGACCACGACACTTTGGTGTGCCACCGCGCCGAAGGCGATCCGCCCCAGCGCGGGTGGGTCGCGCCGCAGGTGCAGCCGCTGGACGTCCACCACCCCGGGCTGTTCCACGAACGCGCGCACCACCTGCGAGTACAGGACGTCACCGCCGAGCCGGAGGCTGCCGATGTCGCTCGACAACCGCTGCCGGATCGAGGCCAGCAGCGCCGATCCGTCGGAGCCCGCGGCCACGACCACGGTGGCCCGCACGCCGATCTCGACGTGGTCGGCCTCGACGATGTTGGGGTGCACCCCGACCGGCCGCACCAGGTCCACCGCCGCGCTGATCCGCTCGAAGATCCCTTGCACCGCGCCGACCGTCCGCCACGGCGCGTGGAGATCGTGCGCCACGACGACGTCGAAGAAGTACGGCTCGCCGATGCGCCGGGACTCCGCGCTGAACGCCCGCTGGTCGAAGAAGAACGTCGCGAAGTAGCTCTGCGAGACGTCGACGCCGCCGAGTGGGTCGGACAGCACCACGTCCCGGACCCCGCTGACCCCCAGCGCCGCCTGCGTCACCGATTCCACTGTCCAGAGGTTGCGGGCGAGACCGGCCAGCCGGGCCCGGTAGGTGTCGTCGGGCACGGTCTTGGTGCCGCCGCTGGTCGGCTCGGGGTTGGTCACGGTGAGCCGGGCGTCACCGAGGTCGGTCAGGAAGATCGAGCTGTACGTCGGGTCGACCGCGACGATCGAGTTGGCCGGGACGTCCCCGCCGGGGCCCGGCTCGAACGCGGCCACGCCGACGTCGACCGGGGTGTTGGCGTCGGCGAGCAGGGTCACCGGCGCGGTCGTGCCGAAAGCGCGGACCGGCGAGCCCGCGGTGACCAGGATGGTGCCCTCCGGCAGGACGTAGGCGCGCCCGGCCGCCGGCGTACCGCTCAGCGAGAGCTGCACGGTCCCGGTGCTGGCCAGCTGGGGGCGTTCCAAC
>Ga0247768_1000853_pt1 | contig 10907 bp, 8 predicted proteins | sample UWRJL016104C6_FD_179944 | JGI IMG/M metagenome (GOLD analysis project Ga0247768, IMG submission 179944) | Plant litter microbial communities from Arlington Agricultural Research Station in Wisconsin, United States - UWRJ-L016-104C-6 | ecosystem: Environmental > Terrestrial > Plant litter >... | reverse complement strand
GACCGCGCTGGACCAGATCCAGTGGCGCCGCCCGCCGGCCCGCACCCTGCTGCGGATCGCCCGGTCGCTCGGCGTCAGCCGGCTGATCCCGCCGCCCCCTCCGCCGCAGGAGGCACTGCCGGACTGGCGGCGAGCGCTGGAGGGCCTGCGGCACTCGCGAACCCGGGACGCCGGTGCGATCCAGCACCACTACGACGTCTCCAACCGGTTCTACGAGATGCTTCTCGGCCCCTCGATGACCTACACCTGTGCCTGCTACCAGTCCGACGACACCAGCCTGGACGAAGCCCAGGCCGGGAAGTACGACCTGGTCGCCCGCAAGCTCGACCTCAAGCCGGGCATGCGCCTGCTGGACGTCGGGTGCGGTTGGGGCGGCATGGTCCGGCACGCGGTGAAGCACTACGGCGTGACCGCCCTGGGGGTCACGCTGTCGGCCGAGCAGGCGAGCTGGGCCCAGTTGGAGATCAAGCGCCAGGGCCTGGAGGGCTCGGCCGAGGTTCGGCACTCGGACTACCGCGACGTGGTGGAGAGCGGCTTCGACGCGGTCAGCTCGATCGGCCTGACCGAGCACATCGGGGTGGCGAACTACCCGGCGTACTTCGGTTTCCTCCGGTCCAAGCTGCGGCCCGGGGGGCGGTTGCTGAACCACTCGATCACCCGGCCGAACAACATCCACCCGGCCCGGGTCCGGGGCGGCTTCATCGACCGGTACGTCTTCCCGGACGGCGAACTGACCGGCGTCGGACGGATCATCTCCGACCTGCAGAACGCCGGGCTCGAGCCGCGTCACGAGGAGAACCTGCGCGAGCACTACGCCCGCACCTGTGCCGCCTGGTGCGAGAACCTGGTCGAGAACTGGGACGCCTGCGTCGCCGAGGCCGGTGAGGCCACGGCCAAGGTGTGGGGGATGTACCTGGCCGGTTCCCGGCTCGGCTTCGAGCGCCGTCAGGTCGAACTGCACCAGGTGCTCGCCGTTCGTCCGGACGATCGCGGTCAGTCCTCGTTCCCGCTCCGCCCGACCTGGTAGGTCAGATCGGACACCCCCGGACCGGTCCCTTTCGACCGGCCGGGGGTGTCGACGTTCGGGGATCGGCTCAACCCGGGCCGGGCCGCAGCCGATGCTCTGGGGAGTAGTAGCTGCCCCGGGACCCGTGGTGGCCCCGGGCCGGTCGGAGGTGGAGCGTGACGGCACCGTTCGCGGCTCTCGGCCACATGGGCGAGAGCGTGCACGTTGCTCGCCAGCCGATCTACGACAGCCAGACCCGGCTGTACGGCTACGAGCTGCTGTTCCGCCGGGCCGCCGCCGCGACCGAGAACGACCGGGACGACGACGCGGCGACCACCTCGACCATCCTGGCCGCGTTCTCCGAGTTCGGGGCGGACGACCTGCTCGGGGGCAAACCCGGATTCATCAACCTGACCCGGGCCTTCCTGACCGGCGAGCTGCCGCTGCCGTTCGCCCCGGAGGCCGCCGTCCTCGAGGTGATCGAGACCGTCCGGCTGGACCGGGACGTCGTCCTCGGGGCCCTGCGCCTGACCAACGACGGGTACCGCCTCGCCCTTGACGACTTCGTCTGGTCGGAGGAGGCCGAGCCGCTGCTCGCAGTGGCCGACATCGCCAAGATCGACGTTCTCGCGATGACCTGGGAGGAGGTGCTGTTCACCGCCGAACGCTGCCGGCGCCACCGGGTCCGGTTGCTGGCCGAGAAGGTCGAGGACGCCGAGATGATGCAGCGCTGCCTGGACGAGGGGTTCGAACTGTTCCAGGGCTACCACCTGGGCCGGCCGGAGACGATGACCATCCAGACCCTGAGCCCGGGCCAGACCCTGGCCCTGGAGCTGGTCGGCAAGCTCGGCGACCCGAAGACCACCACCGAGGAGATCGAGCTCGCCGTTCGGCGGGACCCGGCCCTGGTCTACCGCCTGCTGCGGATCGCCAACTCGGCCTCCTCCGGTTCCAGCCGTCAGGTGTCCTCGATCCGGGACGCCCTGGTGATGGTCGGCGTCAGCCGGTTGCGGGCCTGGCTGGTGCTGCTCTCCCTGGCTCCGGACGGGGCCGGCGGTGGAGCGATGGTCGACGCGCTGGCCCGCGCGCGCACCTGTGAACGGGTGGCCCGCGCGACCGAACTGGTCTCCCCGGACACCGCGTTCACCGCCGGTCTGCTGCACGGCGTGGCCGAGTCGCTGGGGCTCTCCCCGACCGCACTCCTGGAACGGATGCCGGCCCTGGGGGCCGACCTGGGTGAGGCCCTGCTCGGCCGGCCCGGACCGCTGCGCGACGTGCTGGACGCCGTGATCGGCTACCAGCGCGCGGATCTGGTCGCCGCCTCCGCGGGCCCGGTCTCGCTGGGCGCGATGGCCGACGCCTACCTGGGCGCGCTGGCCTGGACCACCGAGACCACCCGGGCCGCCGAACCCCGGAGCTGATCCGTCAGCCTGCTCCCGATGCCCGTGATCGCCCGGACCGGGCGGCCTGCTCGATCAGGGCGGCGGCCCGCTGCACGCCGTTCACCTCCCGGATCCGGGTGCCGGCGGCCGCCACCCGAGCCCGCAGTTCGACGTCCGTCAGCAGGTGCTCGAGCGCCTTCCGCAGTTCCACGTCCGTGAATCGGTACGGATCGAGACGGATTCCGAACCCGGCCTCCTCGACCCGCTGGGCATTGTCGTGCTGGTCCCAGAACAACGGCAGGACCAACATCGGGACGCCGAAGTGGACCGCCTCGGTGACCGTGTTGTTGCCGCCGTGGGTGATCACCAGATCGACCTGAGGGAGCAGGTCGATCTGCGGCAGGTACTCCGCTCCCCACATGTTCGGCGCCAGGACGATCTCCTCGTGCAGCGGCCCCTTGCTGACGACGTACCGGTGCCGGGTCCGGGCCAGGGCGGCGATCACCCGGCGCATCAGTTTGACGTCCGCGCTGCCCAGCGAGCCGAGGCTGAAGTAGATGAGCGCACTGCCGGGTGGGCGGTCGGTCAGCAGGCCGGGCAGCTCGATCGGCGCCGGGTCGGATCCGTCGCCACGGGCTCGCCGGACGCTGCTGTCGAGCCGGTGCCAGGTCGGGTCGAGCGGGCGATCGGCGACGTAGTCGAGTTCCTCCGGGTAGACGTAGAGGTTGAGGTCGCCGTCGTGAATGAACTCGAGGTCCGGCAGCGGGGGCGCGCCCTGCGCGATCACCCAGGCCTGGAACTCGGTCCAGAGCGAGCGGTGACTGCGGTCGTACTCGGCCCGGAAGGCGTCCCACCCGGTGGGATCGGCCGCCGGGTAGCCGGAGAACGGCGGCGGCAGCCGGGGCCCCTTCTTCTCCAACGGGTTGCAGGAGACGATTCGGACGAACGGCACCCCGGCCGTGAGCAGAGCCGGGAAACACACGACGTTGTCCTCGACGATCACGTCGGGCGCGGTGCGGTCGATCAGCTCGCGGAGGTCGGACTGGCAGTACCGGGCACCGGCGATCAACTGCTCCCAGACCGGCTTCACCCAGGTCTCCAACTGCTGGATCGTCGGCTTACGGAACTCGGCCGCGGTGTGCCGGACGAACTCCTTCCAGAACTGACCCGCGTCCTGCGGACGGCTGGACGGGACGGAGAGATGGACCAGGTCCTCCTCGAAGCCGAACCCGGTCAGCTGCCCGTCCCAGGAGGCCTCGGCCGCGAACACCACCCGGTGACCGCGCTCGCGCAGGACGAGGCCGATGCCGATGCAGTTGTTCGTCGGGCCGTAAGCGCTCTCCGGCATGAACAGGATCGTCAACCGGGTCGGGGGGTCTGACACGTGGTGCCTCCAGCGATCCGGCCGCGATCGACCCGGTCTGTTTTCGCCCACTTTTCACCCGCGAGGCAACGCCGACCCACGAGTCCGTTGTCGTATCTTCGACCGTGTGACCGGCGGCGTCATCCGCAAGCTCAAAAATAAGTGAGGTATGCGGGGGTGGACAGGCCGACGGCAGAGCTCTCGACGGGCCCGGACGCCCGACTGGCCGTGCTCGCGGACGGCGACGGCTGGCGGCTCGACCGGTCGGCGGGCCGAGTCGGCGAGATGTCCCGGTGGCTTGTCGACCAGTTCGCCGATCCCGAAGTTTCCTTGCCCGGCAACGACTTTCAACTGCAACGATGGCACCCGGCGCCGGCGCCACCGCCCGCCGGGGAACGACCGGTCGCCGACACCTCGATCGTGGTCGGCGAGCAGGTGATGGTGAAGTGGCTGAACTCGGTGACCGACCCTTCGGCGTTGCGGACGGCGGCCCATCTGTCCGACGTCGGGTTCGACGGCGTGCCGACCCCGTTCGGGGCCCTGACCTGGACCTCCCCGGACGGCCGGGAGCTGCCGTGCGCGTTCGTCACCGGTTTCCAGGCGGACGCGGTGGACGGCTGGACCTGGTGCGTCGCGGCGGTGGAGGCCGGCCGGCGCCCTGACTTCCCGGCCGAGCTGGGCCGATTGTCCGCCCGGTTGCACATTGCCCTCGGCTCGCCGTCCACCCTGTTGCCGCTCCCGATGCAGGCCATGGGGTCGGCGCAGATCCGACGCTGGCACTCGGACGCCCGAAGAGGGCTGGACGAGTTGGCCGAACGGATCGCGGAACTGGACGACGCCCCGGCCGGCCCGGACGGCGATGCACCGACGCACCGGCCCTCCACCGCGCTGGCCCGGTACCGGCCGCGCCTGGAGGCGACGATCGACCGGCTGCTCGAGGTCAGCGGGCGGACGCCGATCCAGTTGGTGCACGGTGACCTGCACGTCGGCCGGATCCTGAACTCACCGGCGGGCCTGAAGGTGATCGGTCTCGGGCGGAACCCGGCAGCCGGGCCGAGCCCCGATCGGCAGCCGGCCGCCCGGGACGTCGCCCAGATCCTGGTCAGCCTGGACCAGGTGGGCCGGATCGTGGACCGGCGCTCCGGTTTCACCCGTACGGCCGAGATCGACGCCTGGAGCGTGGCCGCCCGGATGGACTTTCTCGTCGCCTACCGGGCCGAACTCACCGAGGCCGAACGCCGGGACGTCCTCGACGTCCGGCTGCTGCCCTCGTTTCTCGTGGAACAGGCGTGCCGGGACCTGCTCCACGCCGTCCGGTTCCGCCCGAGCTGGGCCTACGCCACGATCAACGGCCTGGAGACGCTGCTGACCGACCTCGCCCTGGAAGGCCGAGACGCGGACGGCTCGCCGGAGAAGAAGACCCTCGACGTCACCTGAGCGGTCAGGGGCCGGGCGTGGCCCAGGGAGCGTTGGCCCACGGGTCGTAGTCGCTCTCCAGAGGCTCCTGCTCGGGCCGGGCGTCCTCGGGCACGTGCTGGAGGTTCACCCGGATCCGGTACCAGATCGAGCTACGGCCGCGCATTCCGTCCACCAGGACGTCCGCCGGCTGCAGCCGGGCGGTGACCTCGGGATGCCGGGCCTTCCAGCGGTCCAGCCCGGCGAGTGCCTCCTCCTTGGTCTTGGCCCGGGCGATCTCGATCAGCGGCATCGTGGACTGGCGGCGGCCGGTGCCCTTCGGCGGCTTCTCGGCCGGGCCCAGCTCCCGGGCCCGCTCCAGCAACGGTTCCAGCGAACCGGCGGCCCCGGGCCGGTCGATGCCGGCCCACGGGTCCCCGATCGCGGCGAACCGCTCGGCGACGGTGCTCAGGGTGAACTCGTCCGGCTCGCAGCCGGGTACGTCGTCCCAGATCAGCGGGGTGGAGACGCGGGCGCTGGGCACGGCCCGCACCGAGTAGGCCGAGGCCACCGTCCGGTCCTTGGCGTTCTGGTTGAAGTCGACGAAGACCCCTTCCCGTTCCTCCTTCCACCACTTGCTGGTGGCCAGGTGCGGGGCCCGGTTCTCCACCTCCCGGGCCACGGTCTCGGCGGCCAGGCGCAGGTCCCGGAACAGCCAGGCCGGTTGTACCGGGGCGTAGATGTGAAAGCCGCGGGAACCGGACGTTTTCGGCCAGGCGGTCAGCCCGTGGTCCTCCAGGACCGCCTTGACCACGAGCGCGACCTCGACGATCTGCCCCCAGGGCACCCCCGGCACCGGGTCCAGGTCGATCCGCAGCTCGTCCGGCCGGTCCAGGTCCTCGGCCTGCACCGGGTGCGGATTCAGGTCCACGCAGCCCAGGTTCACCACCCAGGCGAGCGCCGCCGCGTCGCGGACCACCACTTCCTCGGCCGAGCGCCCGCTCGCGTACTTGAGCTCGGCCACCTCGATCCAGTCCGGCCGGGTGGTGGGCGCTCGCTTCTGGAAGAACGCCTCCTCGGAAATGCCCTTCACGAAACGCTTGAGGATCATCGGACGGCCCGCGACCCCGCGCAGCGCTCCCTCGGCCACCGCGAGGTAGTAACGGACGAGGTCCAGCTTGGTGTGACCGGCCGCCGGGAAGAGCATCTTGTCCGGGTTGGTGATGGTCACCTCACGCCCAGCGACCTCGAGCACCACGGGTTTCGCCATCTGCCCACGATAGGTCGAGGAACGGTTCGGGGCGGGGTCGACGTCCGGAGCGGAGCCGTCCCCGTCCGGGCTCAGTGTGTGTGAGCGACATTCAATGGTGTGTGTGAGCGACATCGAGCAGTGTGTGTGAGCGACATTCAGGGCTGTGTGTGAGCGACATTGTGCAGTTCAGAGGCATGTTTTTGGTATGGTTGCTCGATGGCCGACAAGACCTATGTTCGCCGACTCGCTGACCCCCTGTTCGACGACTACGTGAAGGGCTTTCCAGCGGTTCTCGTGACCGGGCCCCGCGCGGCCGGAAAGACGACGATGTGTCATCGATCGGCCGCCAGCGTGCTTCGGTTGGACGAACCCTCCACCGCCTCGGCCGTGTCCGCCGGGCCGGATTCAATCTTGCGAAGCAGCCCTACCCCGGTCCTGGTGGACGAGTGGCAGGAGGTTCCCGAGATCCTGGGCGCGGTCAAGCGCTGGGTGGACGAGGATCCGACACCAGGGCGGGTGATCATGACCGGCAGCGTGGCCGCTCCGCTGAACACCAAGACGTGGCCGGGCACCGGTCGCATCATCACGATCGATCTCCTGGGCCTGACCCAACGCGAGATCCGCGGACGGCTGAACCGCACGGACTGGATCGATGCCGTTGTCGGCGGAGATCTGGGCGACGTGCGCGTGCCCGATCCTGCGCCCGACCTGGCTGATTACATCGACATCATCCTGATGAGCGGTTTCCCCGAGCCCGCCCTGCGACTCCCGCTCGACCTTCGTCGAGCGTGGCTGGACGTGTATCTCGAACATGTCGTTCAGCGGGACATCCCGTCCCTCGATCATCGTCGAGATCCGGTGCGCCTGGAGCGGTGGTTGGCAGCCAGCGCCCTGTTGACCTCCGCGATTCCCCATCTCAACACGCTTACCGAAGCAGCCGGCGTGGATCGACGGACCGGACAGGCCTACGACGACATCCTGGCCCGGCTCTACCTTCTGGACCTGATGCCGGCCTGGCACAGCAATCGCCTGTCTCGCCTGACGTCCCAGCCCAAGCGGCACTTCGTGGACGCCGGTCTGGCTGCGGCCGCGATCGGCTCGGACGCCGCCATGATCCTCCGCGACGGTGGTCTGCTCGGATCCTTGCTGGAGACCTTCGTGGTGTCACAGCTACGCCCGGAAGCCAACCTCCGGCGTTCCCGAACTCGCCTGTTCCATCTGCGCACCGACGGGGGTCGCAACGAGGTGGACATCGTCGTCGATCTGGGCGGAGGCCGAGTGATGGGCATCGAGGTGAAATCGGCCGGCACGGTCCAGCAACGCGACGCCCGGCACCTCAAAGCCCTCCGCAATGCGCTCGGAGACAATTTCGTCCGGGGGGTCGTTCTGCACACCGGGCCCTTCGCTCATGAACTCGACGAGCGGATCTGGGCCCTGCCGATCTCCAGTTTCTGGGGCTGACGGGCCTGGACGAGGCCGGTCAGACCAGCGTGAGACGGCGATCGGCCACCCGCACCGAGATCTGCTGGCCCCAGCCCGCGTGCAGCCGGTCCGACTCCAGGCCGTCACCGAACACCACCAGCTCACCCTCGGCCACCACCTGGAGCGTCTGACCGACCGCCAGCAGCCCTTCGGTCCGGCGGACGAAAGTCGTCGGCGAGGGCCAGGCTTCGCGCACGAACCAGGCCAGCCGCTCGTCCAGCGGGCCGGGCAGAGCCGGGGCGCCGATCCGGCCCCGGGCCAGCGAGGCGCACCAACCGGTGGCCCCGGTGCCGGTGCCGATCAGCACGCCGGAGGAGGACTGGCGTTCGCCCTCCTGGTCGAGTTCGACCCCACCGCCACCGTCGACGCCGTCCCCTCCGGAGGCGTCGACGGTGGCAGCGAGGTCAGCTGGGGGAAGCAGCCGGTACCGGGCCGACTGGTGGCCCGGATCGCCGATGTACAGCTCGTTCAGCGCCTGCAAGGACTGGCCGTCGTCGAGCACGGCCTCGACCATGCAGCGCCGCTCGAAGGTCACCGTCCCGGCCCCGACGGCGGCCAGGACGGCCGGGGCCGATGCCGGATCGTGCCGAACCAGGACCCCGGGATTGACCCCCGGCTCCGGGTCGATGCCGATCACCGGCTGGTCGGCGACGTACTTGGCCACGTTGGCCACCAGCCCGTCCTGACCGACGGCGAGCACGACGTCCTCGGGGTCGAACCGCAGGCGCGGCAGGTCGGCCCGTTCCACCGCCGCCCGCCGCCAGCCGCTCGGGACCGCCGCCTCGACCTGGCGCAACGCCTCGTGCAGGGCGTCGTGCCGGGCCTGGACCACGGCCAGGTCCCGGCCCCGGGAACGGAGGAAGAACTCGGCCTGACCCCGCGTGCCGTGCCGCTCCAGCAGCAGGTCGAGCTCGCTGCGCCGGTGCACCACCACCGCTCGCGGGGCCAGGGCCATGACTCAGCGACCCCCGTCCGCAGTCGGGGTGGCCGACCCGGCGAGCGCGCTCAACGCCGCGCTGACGACGTCCGGGCTCAGGGTCAGGTTGCCGATCTTGGGCAGGTGAACGGCCGCCTCCCGGGCGGCCAGGGCCAGCAGCACGCCGCGGTCCATGCCGGCGTAGACCGCCATCTTGGCCGCCTCGGTCTCCGCCTCGGCGGCACCGATCATCCGGGTGGTCTCGGCCCGGGCCTCGGCCAGCACCCGGCTCTGGTCGGCCTTGGCCTGGGTCTCGATCCGGTTGGCGGCGGCGGCCTCGGTGGCCCGGCGGCGTTCGTTGGCGCCGCGCTGGGTCACCAGCTGCTCCTCCCGGACGGCCAGCTCGATCTGGGACTGCAGCTCGTTCTCGCTGATCGCCCGCTCGCGCTCGACCGCGTTGGCCCGCCGCTCGTAGGTGGCCCGGTCGGCCTCCTGCTGCACCTGCTCCCGGGCCGGGGTCTGCAGCGCCCGCTCGACGTCCGTCTCCGGACGAAGGGCGACCACCCGGACGTCGACCACCTCGATGCCGGTCTGCCGCAACCGTTCGTCGGCGGCCAGGCCTTCGCCCACCCGCTCGCGCACCGCCGCCATCCCGGTGGCCAGGGCTGCTCCGAGCGGCAGCCCGGCCAGCAGATCCAGGGCGTACTGCTGGGCCAGTTCGGTGAGCATCTGGGCCACCTGGTCCAGCGGCCGGGCCCGCCACCGGCCGGTCTTCAGCTCCAGGCCGAAGTCGAGCCGGCGGGCGGCGACGTCCGGGTCGCCCATCCGGTAGGCCACGGTGGCCTGCACCGCGACGTCCTGGAAGTCGGCCGTGCGGGCGTGGAACAGCAGCGAGAGTTCGCGGTCGTCGATCGGGACCTCGCTGAGGGCCGCGCTGAGCGGGCGGAACCAGAAGGCCTGGCCGGGCCCGGCGTGCACGGTCCGACCGCGTCGCACGTGCACCAGGTGATCGGTGGTGCCGCTACGGACGTGCCACACGAAGGGGTACCGGCGGATCTCGGCCATGGTGGTTCTTCTCTCGTCAGATCATTTCTCGTCACATCGACGATTGGCGCTGTCGACACGACGGTAGAACCGACGACTGTTATCGTCAAGTCGACGAGAGGAGCTTCGTGTGGAGCATTACGACCCGAGCGACTACCCCCCGGTGGCGGTCACGGTGGACATCGTCCTGCTGACGATTCACGAGGACTCACTGGCCGCCCTGTTGATCCGGCGTGGCGGCGAGCCGTACAAGGGCAGCTACGCCCTGCCCGGCGGATTCATCCAGCCGACCGAGGACCTCGACCAGGCCGCCGCCCGCGAACTCCAGGAGGAGACCGGCGCCCACGGGGTCCATCTGGAACAGCTCGGCAGCTACGGCACTCCGGACCGGGACCCGCGCATGCGCGTGATCAGCGTCGCCTACCTGGCGCTGACGCCGGACCCGCCGGCCGTGACGGCCGGCAGCGACGCCGCCTCGGCCGAATGGGCTCCGGTGGCGTCCTTCCTGGACGCCAGCCTGCCCGGACAGCCCAGCCTGCTCGCGTTCGACCATCAGCAGATCCTGCGCGACGGAGTCGAACGGGCTCGGGCCAAGCTCGAGTACACCGGGCTGGCCACGGCGTTCTGCCCGGAAGAGTTCACCGTCGGCGAGCTGCGCCGGGTCTACGAGATCGTCTGGGGGGTGGAGCTGGACGCCCGGAACTTCCACCGCAAGATCACCGGGACGCTCGGCTTCCTCGAGCCGACAAGCGAGATGACCTCGCGCGGCGGTGGCCGTCCGGCCCAGCTCTTCCGCCGCGGCGCCACGACTTCCCTGAACCCCCCCATCCTGCGCCCCACCCCGTCTCTCCTGACCTGACGACCGTGATCATGCACGTTTCCCCGGGGAAACGTGCATGATCACGGCGAGGTGGGTCAGCGGGCCTTGCGGGTGCGCCACCGTTCCATCAGCAGGGGCAGTTCCGCCGCGACGAACTCGAAGAACTCGACACTCTCCCGGATCCGCTCCCCGGCCTCGGTGGTCTCGCCCAGCACGTCCACGCCCGTGCGCAGACTGTCGGCCCAGC
>Ga0247768_1000852_pt1 | contig 10933 bp, 11 predicted proteins | sample UWRJL016104C6_FD_179944 | JGI IMG/M metagenome (GOLD analysis project Ga0247768, IMG submission 179944) | Plant litter microbial communities from Arlington Agricultural Research Station in Wisconsin, United States - UWRJ-L016-104C-6 | ecosystem: Environmental > Terrestrial > Plant litter >... | reverse complement strand
GGGGACTGAGCTTGCGAAGTCCCCGATCAGCGACGAGGTTGAGGAGGGTCGGCTCAGTCCGGAGCCTGCGACGGACGGAGCGACCCGTCTCGAAACCAGGTCATTCGGGATGGGGCGCAGTCGTGGTGGCGGTCGGGCGACGCCTGCGCGGCGCGGGCTGGCACACCGGGCAGAAGTACGACGACCGGTTCATGAACGCGACCCGTCGCATCGGCGTACCGCACCGCTCGCAGGGCTCACCCTCGCGGCCGTAGGCGTGCAGCGAGCGGTCGAAGTAGCCCGACTCGCCGTTGACGTTGACGTAGAGGGCGTCGAACGACGTGCCGCCCTGCCCGAGCGCCGAGACCATCACGTCCCGGGCGTGCCCGAGCAGCTCGCGCACCTGGGTGGGGGTGAGGCGGTCGCCCGGCCGCTCGCCGTGGATCCGGGCGCGCCACAGGGCCTCGTCGGCGTAGATGTTGCCGACGCCGGAGATCAGGTTCTGGTTGAGCAGCTGGCGCTTGACCCCGGAGGTCCGCTTGCGCACCGTGCGGACGAACTCGTCGTCGTCGAACTGCGGATCGAGCGGGTCGCGGGCGATGTGGGCGATCTCCGCAGGCAGCTCCGCACCCCCGGTCGAGATCGACAGCCCACCGAACATCCGCTGGTCGACGAACCGCATCTCTCGGCCCTCGTCAGCACCGGCGAGCGAGAAACGCACCCGCAGGTGCCGCTCGTCAGGCGCGTCGGGCGGCTGGACCAGGATCTGGCCGCTCATGCCGAGGTGACCGAGCAACGCATCACCGTTGTCGAGCGGCAGCCAGAGGTACTTGCCGCGGCGCCGGGCCGACTCGATGCGCCGACCGGTCAGAGCCTCGGCGAACCCCGCCGGCCCACGCGGGTCACGGCGTACGGGCCGCGGGTGCAGCACCTCGACGGCGCTGATCCTCGCGCCGACGACGTGACGCTCGAGACCGGCGCGGACGACCTCGACCTCGGGCAGCTCGGGCACCGGAGGAGGTCAGCCCAGGTCGGTGTTGTCGGCAGCTGTCTCGGCCGTGGTGTCGGCGGCGGTCTTGGCCGCGGCCTCGGTGCCGATGGAGCCGACGATCTCGCCGTACGCCGTCTCGGCGGCGGCCTGCTCGGCTTCCTTCTTGGACCTGCCCACGCCGTTGCCGTAGAGGCCGGTGCCGACGCGCACCTGGGCGGTGAACGTCTTCATGTGGTCGGGGCCCTCGTCCGCGATGACGTACTCGGGGACGCCGAGCCCGTGCTCGGCGGAGAGCTCCTGGAGGGAGGTCTTCCAGTCCAGGCCGGCACCCATCGCGGAGGCCGCCTCGATGAGCGGGTCGAAGAGGCGGTGCACGACCACGGCAGAGGTCTCGAAGCCGCCACCGCTGAGGTGCACGGCCCCGATCACGGCCTCGACGGTGTCGGAGAGGATCGACGCCTTCTCGCGACCGCCGGTCGACTCCTCGCCGCGGCCGAGCATGACGTGGTCACCGATGCCGATGCCACGACCGACCTCGGCCAGGGCGCGGGCGTTGACCACGGCTGCCCGCAGCTTGGCCAACCGTCCCTCGGAGAGGTCGGGGTGGGTGCGGTAGAGCGTCTCGGTGACGACGACGCCGAGCACGGAGTCCCCGAGGAACTCCAGCCGCTCGTTGGTCGGCAGGCCACCGTTCTCGTACGCGTACGAGCGATGCGTGAGCGCGCGCTCGAGCAGCCCGGGGTCCAGCTCCGGATCCCCGAGTGCTGCTCGCAGCGCGGCGTAGTTGGTCAGCGGACCAGGACCGGTCAGAGGACCTGACGACGGTCGGCGCGCGCGCCGTACTGGCCGCACTCACCGCACGCCGTGTGCGGGAGGTGCTTGGCACCGCAGGCGGGGTTCGCGCAGGTCGCCAGGTTGGCCGGTACGGCCTTCCAGGCAGAGCGACGGTGGCGCGTGTTGCTGCGCGACATCTTCCGCTTCGGGACAGCCACTGTTTTCTCCTCTACCAGGACCGGTCGGACCGGTCACGTGTGGTCATTCTAAGTCGTGCTGGGGTCGTGCGGGTCGTGCTCGTGGGTCTAGGGGTCCTGCTCGCCCGGCTCCTGCTGGAGAGCGGTGAGGCCGGCCCAACGGGGGTCGATCGGTTCGTCGTGCGCATGGTCCGGGTCGTCCGCCAGTCGGGCGCCACACTCGACGCACAACCCGGGACAGTCCTCCATGCACAGCGGCTGGAAGGGTAGTGCGAGCACCACCGCGTCCCGCAGCAGGGGTTCGAGATCGACCAGGTCCCCCTCGAGCATGCTGACCCCGTCGTCCTCCCCGGAGGAGTAGTCCTGGTCGTCGTAGACGAACAGCTCCTGGAACCGGACCTCCGTGTCTTCGGAGATCGGCTCCAGGCACCGCGCGCACTCACCGTCGAGAGCCGCCGCAGCGGTCCCCGTGACCAGCACACCCTCCATGACCGCTTCCAGCCGCAGATCGAGTTCGACCGGCGAGCCTTCCGGGACACGGAGGACTTCGATGCCCAGATCTGCGGGCGCCGGAACAGTCAGCTCCACCTGTCGCTGGGACCCCGGGCGGCGGCCGAGCTCGCGGGTGTCGAGCACGAGCGGCGCTCTCGGGTCCAGGCTGCTCAGGTTTCTACTTCCAGTTCAGGCACAAACAGATCAGCGAGAAGCGTACCGGTCAGGTTCGGAAGCGACCAACTCAGCGCTCCGCGAGGCGAGCCACCAGGCGGTCGTGCACGGCGGGCGGCACCAGTGCCGAGACGTCGCCACCGAGCGAGGCGACCTCCTTGACCAGGCTGGAGGAGACGTAGCCCAGGGACGCGTTCGTCGGGATGAAGACGGTCTCGACCCCGGTCAGGTGGGCGTTCATCTGCGCCATCGGCAGCTCGTACTCGTAGTCGTTGCCGCCGCGGAGGCCCTTCACGATCGCCTGCGCGTCGATCTCGCGGCAGAAGTCGACGATCAGCCCGGTGAAGCCCATCACCTGGACGTTGGGGAGCTCGGCGCACACGTCGCTCAGCATCTCCATCCGCTCCTCCGGGTCGAACAGCCGCGACTTGGACTGGTTGGTGCCGGTCGCGATGACGAGATCGTCGAAGATCGCGGCGGCCCGCCGGAAGATGTCGAGATGACCGTTGGTCACCGGGTCGAACGATCCGGGGCACACGGCGCGGGTCATGGCGTGGAGGCTACCGCTTCGGCGTACCAGAGCGTGGTCTCGCCGTAGCGCTTGGCGCGGGTGTCGGTGAAGCCGTCGGGCCAGGTCGGCTCGGGGCTCCGACCGGACCTCTCGACGACCACGAGCGCGCCGGGCACCAGCCAGCCGTGCTCGACGAGCAGGGCGAGGTCGGTGGCGACGTCCTCGTCACTGAGGGGGTACGGCGGGTCCGAGAAGACGACGTCGTACGGCGCGCTCGGCGGCTTGCGGAGGGTGGCGGCGACCGAGCCCGCGACGACGACGGCCTTCGCGAAGCCGATCGTCCGGGCGTTGTCGGAGATCAGGGCGGCGGTGCGGCGGTCCTGCTCGACGAGCGTGACGACGCCCGCGCCCCGGGACCAGGCCTCGAGCCCGACGGCGCCCGACCCGGCGTACAGATCCAGGAACCGGAGGCCGTGCAGCGAGCCGCACCACGACTCGACGGCCGAGAACAGCGCCTCGCGCACCCTGTCGCTGGTCGGCCGGGTGGATGCGCCCCGCGGTGTCGCGAGGCGACGACCGCCGGCGGTGCCGCCGATGATCCGCGTCAACTCTTCTCCATGAAGTCGGACTGGACGGACTCCTCGAGGCGCGAGACCGCCACCGCGAGGTCGGGCGCGTGGGCGAGGTCGGCGTCGGCGTCGAGCAGGCCGACCGCGGCCTCTCGCGCCTGCACGATCGTCTTCTCGTCGCGGAGCACGCGCAGATTCTGCAGCCCGGAGCGGTAGCCCGACTGCGTTTTGCCGAGAACGTCTCCCTCGCGGCGCTGCTCGAGGTCGACCCGGCTGAGCTCGAAGCCGTCGGTGGTGGAGGCGACGGCGACCAGGCGGTCGCGCGCCGGGGTGCCGAGCTCGGCGCGCGAGACCAGCAGGCACAGGCCCGGCAGCCCGCCCCGGCCGACTCGGCCGCGCAGCTGGTGGAGCTGGGAGACCCCGAACCGCTCCGCGTCGATGAGCACCATCGCCGTCGCGTTGGCGACGTCGACGCCGACCTCGATCACGGTCGTCGCCACGAGCACGTCGATGTCGCCCGCGGCGTACGCCCGCATCACGCGGTCCTTGTCCTCCGGCGGCATCTTGCCGTGGAGCTTCTCGACCCGCAGCCCGGCCAGCGGTCCGGCAATGAGCTGCGCGGCGACCTCCTCGACGGCGGCCAGACCGCCCGCGGGCCGCTCGGGTGTGACGGTGTTGCCGTCCTCGTCGAGCTCGCCAAAGTCGTACAGAGCGTCGCTCTCGCCCTGCTCCTGCTCGTCGCCGGTGATGCGCGGGCAGACGACGTACGCCTGATGGCCCTTGTCGACCTCCTCGCGCACCCGCTCCCAGACCCGGCCGAACCAGGTGGGGTGCTCGGCGAGGGGCACGACGTTGGTCTGGATCGGCGCCCGGCCGGCCGGCAGCTCGGTCAGCGTGGACACCTCGAGGTCACCGAAGACGGTCATCGCCACCGTGCGCGGGATCGGCGTCGCGGTCATCACCAGCACGTGCGGGGGCGTGCCGGCCTTGTCGGTCAGTGCGGCCCGCTGCTCGACACCGAAGCGGTGCTGCTCGTCGACGACAACGAGGCCGAGGTCGTCGAAGATCACCTTGTCCTCGAGGAGCGCGTGGGTGCCGATGACGATGCCGGCCTCCCCCGTCGCGATCCGCGACATCGGCGCCGTGCGCTGCACCTTCGTCATCGAGCCGGTCAGCAGCTCGACGTTGGTGGCGTCGGCGGCGCCGCCGAGCATGCCGCCGGACGCGAGGTCGCCGAGCATCGCGGTGATCGAGCGGTGGTGCTGCTGCGCCAGCACCTCGGTCGGGGCCAGCAACGCGGCCTGGCCGCCGGAGTCGACCACGCGCAGCATCGCGCGCAGCGCGACCAGCGTCTTGCCGGAGCCGACCTCGCCCTGGAGCAGCCGGTTCATCGGGTGCGCCTCCGCGAGGTCGGCCTCGATCTGCTTGCCGATCTCGCGCTGCCCGGCGGTGAGCTCGAACGGGAGCCGCTGGTCGAACGCCGCCAGCAGGTCACCCTGGCCTCCCGTGCGCGCCTGGGCTCCGAGCTCGCGGACGGCGCGCCGGCGCCGGGCCAGGACGAGCTGGGTGACCAGCGCCTCCTCGAAGCGGAACCGGCGCTGCGCGAGGGTGATCTCGGCGTACGTGCCGGGCGCGTGGACCAGCTCGAGGGCGGTGCGAGCGTCGAGCAGGTCGTAGTCGGTGCGAGTCACCTCGGGCAGCAGGTCGGGCACGTCGGGGACGACCGAGAGCGCGAACGCGATGGCACGCTGGATGTCCCACGAGTCGACGCCCTTGGTGAGCGGGTAGATCGGGTAGAAGGCGCGCAGCGTCTCCAGCGAGAGCTCGGCCGTGTCCTCACCGCCGTCCCCGAAGAGCACCATCTGCGGGTTGGTGAGCTGCCACTCGTCGCGGAAGCGGCCGACCTTGCCGAGGAAGATCCCACGGCGGCCCTCCTTGAGACGGGTGGTGTTCCACTCGGCCACACCCTTGGACTTCGCGAAGAACGACATCCGCAGCCGGGGGCCGTCGGTGTGCACGACCGTGTCGACGCGGTACGCCGGACGACCCGTGCGCTTGTCCTTATAGGACGCGACGTGCGACCGCCCGAGCTGCCCGGACACCGTGAGCATCTCGCCCTCGTGGAGCTGCTCGACCTTGGTCAGCTCGCCGGTCTTCACGTAGCGGCGCGGGAAGTGGTGCAGCAGGTCGCCGACCGTGCGCAGGCCGAGCCGCTCGACGATGGCGTCGCGCTTCTTCTTCTGGTCGCCGAGGACGGTGGCGACCGGCGAGTCGAGGGTGATCATGGGCGTGCCTTCTGGGTCATTCGGCCTGGGTCATTCGGCGGACATCAGCAGCGGGTAGCGCGGCTGCCCTCCGTCGTACACCACGACGTCGACAGCGGGGTGGCGCTCCTCGACGTACGCCGCGCACCGGGTCGCCAGGGCGCCGTCGGTGTCGTCTGCGCCGCCCACGATCGTGACCAGCTCCCCGCCACTGCCGAGCAGGCGGTCGAGGACGTCGGTCGCGACCGCGAAGAGGTCGTCGCCGACGACCGCGAAGTCGCCCGCGACGACCCCCAGCACGTCGCCCGGCTCGCACGGCCCCGCCATCGTCATCGCCTGCTTGGCGGCGATCGTGACCGCGCCCTGGCGGGCGTGGCGGGCGGTCGCGGTCATCTCCAGGACGTCCTGGTCGAAGGCGCGCCCGGGCTCGTGGACCGCGATCGCAGCCAGGCCGGTCACCTGCGCGTGGGTCGGGATCACGGCGACGCGGATGGACCCGCCGAGGTCGGCCTCCGCCGTACGCGCGGCGATCTCGGCGACCCGCACGGAGTCGGCGTCGTTGGGCAGCACGACGACCTCGGCGGCTCCGCAGGCGGTGATCGCCTCGAGCACCTGGCCGGTGGACGGACGCTGGCCAGGTCCGCCGACCACGACCACGGCGCCCGCCTCCTCGAAGAGGCTCGCGAGCCCAGGGCCGGCCGCCACCGCGATGACCCGCCGGCCGGAGCGCTCGGACACGCGGATCCCCGCGGCGTCGACCTGCTCGGCGAAGTGCGTGACGCGGACGCGGTGAGGGCGACCCGCCTCGATGCCGGCCTCGATCGCGGCGCCGACGTCGTCGACGTGGACGTGGACGTTCCAGAGCCCGTCGCCGCCCACCACCACCAGGGAGTCGCCGAGTCCTCCGAGCGTCTCCCGGAGCCGGGGCATCTCGGCGTCGTCGGCGTCGAGGAGGTACATCACCTCGTAGGCGGGCCCGTCCGGCGTCAGGTCGCCCTGGGTCGCCGGGATGGGCACCGGGATCTGGCGAGTGCCGAGGGGTGACGTGACCGGGGTCGGCCGGCGGCCGGTGAGGACGGTCTCGGCCGCGTCCAGGATCACGCTCAGCCCGCGCCCGCCGGCGTCGACGACACCGGCGTCGCGGAGCACGGGCAGCAGGTCCGGCGTGCGTGCCAACGCCTCGCGGGCGGCGGCGGCCGCCGCGACGAACACGTCTCGTGCGCGGGCCCTGGGTGCCGCGGCGACCCGGGCGGCTGCCTCCCCCGCGGCGCGGCTCACGGTCAGGATCGTGCCCTCGACCGGCGTGCCGACCGCCGCGTAGCTCGCGTCGGCCGCACTGACGAGGGCGTCCGCCATCACCGCCGCCGTGTGCTCGTCGGCTCCCGCCTGGGCGATCCTGCGGGCGATCGCGCGCAGCATCTCGCTCAGGATCACGCCCGAGTTGCCGCGTGCACCGAGCAGCGCCCCCCGCCCGAACGTCTCGAGCGCCGTGCCGAGGTCGACGTCGGGGTCCTGGTCGGTCAGCGCCCGGACGGCGTCGCGCGCAGCCGAGACGGTGAGGTACATGTTCGTGCCGGTGTCGCCGTCCGGCACCGGGTAGACGTTCAGCGCGTCGATCTCCTCGCGGGCCCCTGCGAGGGCGTCGGTCGCGACATCGACGAAGCGCAGCACCACGGCGAGGGTGATGCGACCCTCGATCGGCACTTCCATCATCGCGTCCTCGATCAGGCAGAATGGCAGGTGGGGCTCGGCAGACTTCCGGGGGAGATGAGTGCCACAGGCTAGTGCCAGCCGCACGATTTTCGCCTCGGCGACCTGTCCGATACTCTTGTGCGGTTGCCCGTTCGCGGGCCCCTTGTTCTCAACACCAGCTCTCAAGACCATCGATTCGTTCAGGAGTACCCAGTGGCTGCCGTCTGCGACATCTGCGCCAAGAAGCCGGGCTTCGGCAACAACCGGCCGTGGTCGCGCAAGATCACCAAGCGCCGCTTCGACCCCAACATCCAGCGCGTCCGGGCCACCGTCAACGGCACCCCGAAGCGTCTCAACGTGTGCACCGGCTGCCTGAAGGCCGGCAAGGTCTCGCGCTAGCGGTCGCGGCGAAGCCGCTACCGCGTCAGCGCGAGAGATCGAGCAAGGCGTCGCACCGCGGAGCGGGGCGAACCGCCGGGTCGAGATCCAGCAAGACGAAAGCAGACCGTCACCCATCAGGGTGGCGGTCTTCGTCATTTCGGCTGCCTCTCAGCTCACCGGGTCTCGAGACGCCGGTCGCGACCTCCTTCGTCGGTCGCGCGGCTCCTCGACCTGGCTGCAGACTCGTTGTCGCCCGAGCAAGCTCGGGTGACAACGGCAGCTCAGAAGTGAACCCAGCCGGTCGGGCCCTCGTACGGCGCGCCGTCGACGGTCACCCCGGAGCCGGCGCTCACCGCCCCGATGACCGCCCAGCCGTCCGGCACCGCGGCGAGGTCCTTGAAGGTGGCGAGCAGGGCGTGGTCGTCTCCGCCGCCGAGGATGAACTGCACCGGGTCCGCACCGAGCGCGGAGCCGACCGCGTTCAGGGGCTCCGGGATGTCGAACGCCGACGCGTGCACGTCGATCGCGACCCCGGAGTCGTCGGCGAGGTGCCCGGCCTCGGCGAGCAGGCCGTCGGAGACGTCGATCAGCGCGGTCGCACCGGCCTCGGCGGCGACCTTCCCGGCGTCGTACGGCGGCTCCGGGCGCCGGTAGGCCTCGACCAGCACGCGCGGCGACCGGAAGCCACGGCCCAGCACCGCCAGACCGCCGGCGGCCCAGCCCTGCCGGCCGCAGATCGCGAGGACGTCGCCGGGCCGGGCGCCCGAGCGCAGCACCGGGGACTCGGTGCAGGCGCCGAGCACCGTCACGGCGATGACGATCTCGTCCGCGCGGGTCAGGTCTCCCCCGACAACGCTGGCGCCGACCAGTGCGCACTCGTCGGCGAAGCCGCGCGCGAAGTCCAGCGCCCACTGCACCGGCAGGTCGGCGGGTGCGGCCAGTCCGACCGTGAGCGAGGTGGCGCGGCCGCCCATCGCGTTGATGTCGGACAGGTTCTGGGCCGCGGCGCGGTGCCCGATGTCCTCGGCGGAGGCCCACTCCCGGCGGAAGTGGCGCCCCTCGACCATCAGGTCGGTCGACACGACCACGTGCCCGGTGCGGACCCGCAGGACCGCGGCATCGTCGCCGGGGCCGACCAGGACGTGCTCGCCCTGCGGGAACAGGTCGACGAGCGCCGAGATGACCCCGAACTCCCCGGCGTCGGCAAGCGTGGCGTCTGACGGGAAGGGGGCAGGAGCAGCCATGGCCCCATCCCACCAGATGCCGGACCGGCTCCTTCGGCGGCCACCTACCGACACGCCCTGACTGCGCGGTAGGTTGGCCCCCGCACGTTAGCCAGCAACCCCAGGGAGAGCTCGATGGTCGTCCAGGCGTACATCCTGATCCAGACCGATGTCGGCAAGGCCGCTGAGGTCGCAACTGCCATTGCCCAGGTCAAGGGCGTGACCCTCGCCGAGGACGTCACCGGTCCGTACGACGTGATCGTGCGTGCCGAGGCGCGCAACGTCGACGAGCTCGGCAAGCTGGTGGTCTCGAAGGTCCAGAACCTCGACGGCATCACCCGCACGCTGACCTGCCCGGTCGTGCACATCTGAGTGCCGGCCCCCACGCGTCCCCGACGCCCCGTGTCCCTCCGGACCCGGGGCGTCGTCGCGTGCGCGGTGTTGCTCGCGGCGACCGGATGCAGCAGCGGCCCGCCTGAGATCGACAAGCCGGACCTCCCGGCGGCGCAGGACGCCGCCTGCAAGTCCCTCGTCGCCGACCTCCCCGACACCCTCGTGGGCGAGAAGGCCGTCGAGGTGACCGGCGCGACGGCGTACGGCGCCGCCTGGGGCGACCCGGCCATCGTGCTGACCTGCGGGGTCGACGCCGTCGACCTCGCCGACGTGCCGCAGTGCGTGGACGCGGACGACATCGGCTGGTTGGTGTCGGACGAGGACGCCGAGGGCGAGGGCGACGCGACGTTCACGGCCGACGGCTACCGGCCCCGGGTGCGTCTGGAGGTCCCCGAGGACTACCTGCCGGAGCGGGGCGCCGGCGCCCTCGCCGAGCTGGCGGCACCCCTGAAGCAGCACCTCAAGCTGAAGGAGTCCTGTCTCCGGGCGTCCGACTTCTAGTCGAGCTCAGCGCAGCCCGGTGTCGCGGGCGAGCGCGAGCCGGATCAGCCGGTCGACCAGCGCCGGGTAGTCGACGCCGGAGGCGGCCCACATCTGGGGGTACATCGAGGTCGGGGTGAAGCCCGGCATGGTGTTCAGCTCGTTGACGACCACCCGGCCATCGGGCAGGACGAAGAAGTCCACCCGAGCCAGCCCCTCGCAGCCGACCGCCTCGAAGGCGCGAACCGAGAGCTCCCGGATCTGCGACGTCACCTCGGCGGGCAGGTCGGCAGGGATGTCGATCTCGGTGTGCTGGCCAGGGAGGTACTTGGCCTCGAAGTCGTAGAACTCGTGGTCGCCGCCGACCCGCAGCTCCGCCGGCAGGCTGGTCTCCGGGGTGCCGTCGAGCGCCTGCAGGACCCCGCACTCGATCTCGCGGGCGTCGACGGCCGCGGTCTCGACGAGCACCTTCGGGTCGAAGCGGACCGCCTCGGCGATCGCGGCGTCGAGCTCGGTGGCGTCGTGGACCTTCGAGATGCCGAAACTCGAGCCACCGCGGGCCGGCTTCACGAACTGCGGGTAGCCGAGCCGGTCGGCGCGCTCGCGGCACGCGACCCGGTCCCTCTCCCACTCCCCTGCCGTGACCGTCACCGACGGGAGCAGCGGCAGGCCGGCAGCGGCGAGCACGACCTTCATGTAGGCCTTGTCCATGCTGACGGCCGAGGCGAGTACGCCGGCCCCGACGTACCGCACGCCGGCCATCTCGAGCATGCCCTGGATCGTCCCGTCCTCGCCCCACGGACCGTGCAGCAG
>Ga0247768_1000851_pt1 | contig 10935 bp, 6 predicted proteins | sample UWRJL016104C6_FD_179944 | JGI IMG/M metagenome (GOLD analysis project Ga0247768, IMG submission 179944) | Plant litter microbial communities from Arlington Agricultural Research Station in Wisconsin, United States - UWRJ-L016-104C-6 | ecosystem: Environmental > Terrestrial > Plant litter >... | reverse complement strand
TCGATTGTCTTCAAGAAACCCTCTTTGCGTGATGCTACATTTACAAGAGAATCTGTTGCGGGCGCGTGACGAGGTTGATAGTTGACAGAGCTGAAACCCCCGAAAAAAACAACGCGTATGGGTTCTCCCCTAAGAACATGTATCCTCATCATCAAGAATGGCACTGACAGCATCGCGATAGGGCACAATGTGATGATATTCCCGAATTCAATGTATTTGGCCATACCTAGCTACCTGTTCTGTATGGCATAAAAGTTGTAGGGGGAAGAAATGGACCATTTCCCTGACGTCCAGCTCCCAGAGTCATGGGTACCTAAACCCCATCTTGGACGGTAGCAAAAGATTTCTCCTTCACATGTAAGGCTTCGTCTCCTTGTCGCACCATGTAACAAATTGCTGCGCAATACCCGAACCACCATCCTCCTTTGCATGAAGCCCTTTCTCGATGTTTGGCGGCAATGCCCCGATACGGCCCCATGGTACGATGAAGCCGCCATTCTGCTGCATAATAACACCGGAAGAGAAGCCAGCCCACAGCTCGGTATACGCGCCGAAGACGGGAGGCTTCAGAAGCGCGCCCTGTTTTCAGTCAGATCAGAATATTTGAAAGCGTAGAAAAGACTTGCCATGATTCGCCTTTGTACCGCAGGCGCATGCCTGTTCAGCTGCGTAGCCAGAAACCCAGGATGCACGCTCACGTTAATGACGCCCGAACTTTCCATTCGCTTCGCCATCTCAGATGCCAGAAATGTATTACCAACTTTCGACTGCATGTAATTGTGCATGACGTTGTCGAGAACGACAGGAGCGCTGCCATCAGGCTTGAAGCGCAGACCTTCTGAGATAGTAGCTACGGCCACCATCGACGACAACCATACGACCCGCACGCTATCCTTCGGGGCAATTGCAGCGGTCTCTCGAAGAATTGGCTCGAGGAAATGGTTGAGGAGGTAAGGTCCCAAGCAGTTGGTTCCCATTTCAAGATCGTGGCCCTGCGGAAAAATATGAGGATGAGCTGCCTCAGAGCAGAAAAGCGCAGCAGTATTCGAAAATGACGAAACTCACCAGCTTGGTCTTGCTTCCTTTCGGGGGCTTCATGACACCTGCATTATGGACAACGACATCCAACCTCTGCGTGCTCGCGAGAAACGGGGCAACCGAACCCTTGATAGAGGGCAGGTCACTCAAATCAAGCTGCCATCCTTTGACCTCTCCGCCCTCAAATCGTGGATGTCCGCTCCTCAATTCTTTCAGCGCATTCTCAATCTTGTCTCCAGATCTGCCAGTGATGTGCACGGTTGCGCCGTTACCGTACAAAATCTTAGCCAGCTCGAACCCAATACCAGAGGTCGCGCCAGTAATCAGCACCACTTTTCCAGTGAGAGAGGGAAGATTCTTCTCGGTGAGCGTTGGCTCAGGCGGGAAAGTCTGGGAAAAGACCGATGGTGGTTTGCAGGAGGCCATTGTGAGCGATAAAGACTGTTGAAGTCGGGAATGGCTTTGTGGATGGACAGCAAGAAAAGAAGGTTCAAGAAGATGAAAAAAAGCAACCGTCACCGTTTGGCTCTGGAAGCGAAAAATGGTGGGGCTTTGCCTTGTGCGGCGAGGTGAGGTGGGAGTTGGGTGCTGCGGTGAAGGGTTCGGTTGTCCGTGCTTCAGCATAGGACCCGAGTCCATGGGCGCAGCAACGCAACAACACAGCAACACCAGGAACAATGGGGAGGTACCCCCCTGACAATAGCCCGAGAGGGACCCTACCCATGATATACAGCTTCATAGTACTCGATGTTCTAATTAAAATATACACTGGAAACCTCATCATGAAACTACTTCAATAGACATTCTCCAAGGCCTCCTTTCCCTTGCTTCTCCAGCTCTCTTTCAACACTTCTTCCTCAATACCCTCTTTCAACACCTGGACCGGTCGGCGCCTTGTAGACTGTATATCTAGACATTACATTATTTTCTACTTTTGATATATCCCTTATACACAATGGCGTCTCCCAAACTTATCGTTTTCGGTCCCCAGACCAACTGGCCTACTGCCGATTATTTGGCGCAACTGCGATCGATGCTCCTGAGTGATTCTCGTCTACACTCGTTTGTCGATGCTATCAAAGGACTTCCTTCGCTATGGAAAGACTTGGTTGCCAACGATCCGCGCCTTCAAGGCATTTCTGGGGGAGACTCTCTCAATCAACTGGTCGCCTGGTTGGTTGATGGAGAGTTTCGAGGGATCATAACGACTCCGCCTAATGTGCTATCCATGCCTTTCACTGTCATCATCCACATGGCACAGTGGTTTCATTATCTCGACAATAATTCCAGCGGAGCGGGATTCAATCAGTTACTAGAGAGTGCCCGAACGGGAGGTGTCCAGGGGTTCTGTATTGGACTCCTGAGTGCGGTAGCTGTCGCTACATCCCAGTATGAAGAACATATCGGTACTTATGCCGGAGTGGCACTTCGGTTGGCTACCTGTGTTGGCGCTTATATCGACCTTGATCGCCTCGAGTGCGATACTACTGTTCTCGCGGTGCGCTGGACCTCCCCTGAGACCCACAACCGCCTTGTGGCTGTTCTGAAGGAGTTCCCAAACGTGAGTGGCCAATACATCCTCAATGTGAGATAATTTAGCTAACCCATACTAGGCATACATTTCAGTCATCCGAGATACAGCGGATGCCAACATCACTTGCCCGAAGTCCATCGTCTCATCCCTGTCTCAGTACCTCATGTCGCAGAACATCAGCTTCAAGTCTGCTGGCCTCGAAGGTCGCTGCCATTCCGGAAAAAACAGCGATGGCTTCCAGAGGATCATGGCGCTCTGCAGTAAACGGATCGACCTGAACTTCCCTACTGCTGATAAGCTTCGCGTCCCAGTGCGATCCAATGCTGATGCACAGATCTGGAGGTCTGGGTCTCTTACTGCTCTCGTTGTGCGAGATATCATGTTGGATATTTCCAACTGGTACTTGACCATGGTCACTGTAGCATCCCAGCTGGTCACCTCTGACCATCCGGTTGCTGTGTCGTTCGGTCTCCGGGATAGCATCCCCTCTTCTGTGGTCAGGGAGTCTGGTATGGAAGTCCTGAAGTGGCGCAACGCAACTCTCACTTCCGGCAAACCATCTTTGAGCATCGATGGCGTGCTACGATCCACCACTGTCACGCCTTCTGCCTCGACTCCCCAGGATCGATCCTATCCTGACCACTCGATCGCCGTTATCGGAATGGCCTGCCGATTCCCCGGAGCAGACTCAGTCGAAGAGTTCTGGGACCTTCTTGTTAACGGCGGTTCCATGTGCGCGGAAATGCCACCAGAGAGGTTTTCCACAAAAGGCCTCCGACGATCCCCTGATGGCAAGTTAAAGTTCTACGGTAACTTTATTCGCGATGCTGATGCCTTCGATCATCGCTTCTTCAAGAAGTCGTCAAGAGAAGCTGCGTCCATGGATCCACAGCAGCGCATTCTCCTTGAGGTCGCATATGCTGCGATGGAGTCCTCCGGATATTTCGGTACCCAGGATGCTGCTCGTGACATTGGAGTGTACCTTGGAGCCTGCTCCAACGACTACAATGACAACGTTGCGTCGCACAACCCTAATGCCTTTTCCTCTCTTGGGACGCTACGAGCTTTCCTTAGCGGCCGTATCTCCCATTGGTTCGACTGGACTGGCCCATCCATCACTTATGATACCGCGTGTTCCTCATCGGCGGTAGCCATCGATGCTGCGTGCAAGGCTATCCAAGTCGGCGACTGCTCTCAAGCGGTTGCTGGTGGTGTCAGCTTGTATACAAACCCGAACTTCTATCAGAACCTTGCTGCTGCATCCTTCTTGAGCCCCACAGGCCCGACTAAGCCCTTCGATTTGAGGGCTGATGGATACTGCAGAGGTGAGGGTATTGGTCTTGTTGTGTTGAAGAAGCTCTCACAAGCGATTGCTGATGGTGATAATGTTATCGGTGTGATTGCTGGCTCGGCCGTCAACCAGAACCGCAACTGCACATATATCACCGTTCCTCATGGTGGATCGCAACAGGATCTTTACACCAAGGTTGCCCGTCAAGCTGAGATCAAGCCAAAGGATATCTCATACGTTGAGGCCCACGGTACCGGTAAGACTCCGACAACGATTTCCTCTTAACTCGTGTAGCTAACTCAAGCAGGAACCCCGGTCGGCGATCCCATCGAATTCGAAAGCATCTACAGAGTCTTCGCCAACGAAGCCCGCAGCGAAGCCCTCCGAGTCGCCTCCGTAAAAGGCAACATCGGCCATCTCGAAGGCGCTGCCGGCATCGCCGCCCTCATCAAAGTCTGCCTCATGCTCCAGAAGCAACAAATCCCCGTGCAAGCAAACTACATCACCATGAACCCTAAGATTGCTGCCCTCGGTGCCTCCGGTGTTGAAATCCCCACATCCACTATTCCTTGGAACTCCAAGTTCAGAGCGGCTTGCGTGAATAACTACGGTGCTGCTGGAAGTAACGCTGCGATGATTGTTCGGGAAGGGCCGGCACTGCCTTCTTCGGAGCGGTCTGGATATTTGAAGGCTGCGTATTTGCCTAAGCATCCGATTTATATCTCCGCAGACTCGATGAACAGCTTGAGGGCATATGCGGCGGCTCTATCCGCACAAGTTCAGAAGTTCATGGCTGGATCCGAGAACAATCTCGTCGGTGACTTCGCTTTCAATCTCGCCAACAAACAGAACAGGAAACTGCCTTATGTCCTTTCCACCAGCGTTTCCAGCCCCACCCAGCTTCTAGATCTCTTGTCATCCGTCAGCTCTGGAAACAGCTCCGCTGTAACACAAGTCGATGCGGAGCGCAAGAAACCAGTAGTCCTCTGCTTCGGCGGCCAAGTCAGCGATTTCGTCGGCCTCGACAAAGAAGTCTTCGAACATTCCTCCGTTCTTCGTCGCCACTTCGATAGCTGCGATGCTATTCTCCGAGCCGCCGGTCTTCCAAGCTTATATCCCGGTATCTTCCAGACCGAAACCGTCCGCGATGTCGTGCATCTACATGGCATGCTTTTCTCACTCCAGTATTCTTCTGCAAAAGCATGGCTGGATTCGGGACTCCGGGCTGATGCTGTTATCGGACATAGCTTTGGCCAACTTACTGCGCTCTGTGTTTCTGGGAGTCTGAGTCTCACTGATGCGCTGAAGCTTGTTTGTGGGCGCGCGAGTTTGATGAAGACGCATTGGGGCTCGGAGTCTGGGTCTATGATCTCTTTGCAAGCGGATCTCATGAAGGTATCTAATATCATTACTTCAGTTAAGAGCCTTGGGCATGATGTCGAGGTTGCTTGCTATAATGGACCGACTAGCCATGTCTTGGTCGGGACTTCGGCGGCGATTGATGCGGTTCAGGATCTCATTTTGTCTTCTGGGATCAAGTCCAAGAGACTGCAGGTTACTCATGGGTTCCATTCTCGGTTCACGGAGCCGCTTCTTCCTGAGCTGAAGAAGATCGCAGCGACTCTGGATTTCCGTACTCCAGAGATTCCACTTGAGACTTGCTCGGAAGGGTCTAGCTGGGGAGTGGCGTCTCCACAGTTGATTGCGGACCACACTCGTACTCCAGTGTTCTTCAGTCAGGCGGTGCAGAGGCTTTCCAGCCGCCTTGGACCCTGCACTTGGGTAGAGGCGGGTTCCAGCTCGTCGATCACGGCTATGGTTCGTGGTGCTCTTGACAAGAGCGCTGGTTCGGGTGACTTGTTCGTTCCTGTCTCCCTCAGGCCTAACAATGCCTGCGAACTGCTGGCCGACGCAACCGTCTCGCTTTGGAAGGCTGGTTATCCTGCGCAATTCTGGCCTTTCAACCGTCAACAACGGGCTGAGTATGCCAATATCAACCTTCCGCCATATCAATTCGAGAAGTCTAGGCATTGGCTGGAATGGAAAGATACGGTCGTCACCGAGGTTGTGGAAGCACCACCTGCGCCAGTCGTTCCGGTCGAACCCGTTCTGCTTACGTTCTCTGGGATCACTGAACAGGGTAAGAAGAAGGTCGCCGAGTTCTTGATCGACCCTCGTAGCAAGGAGTACGTTGCCTACGTCAAAGGACATGCTGTCCTGGCGGAACCCCTTTGCCCGGCTCCCTTGTATGTCGAGCTTATCGCGAAGGCTGCTATGATGCTCGACGAGTCGGCCGCTCTCCCTACGCTCGAAGACCTCGAAATCAAAGCACCATTGGGACTGGCTGCTGATCGTCTCGTAACACTTACTCTTATCGGTTCTGACCGCGCTGCAACACCGACGTGGTCGTTCGAGTTTACCAGCCAGCTCCGCGATGCATCGGCCCCGCAAGGCAACCCGCTTTCTCATGCTACTGGTGTCATCAGTATGGCTCAAAAGAAGAAGCTTGTTACAGAGTTCGCCCATTACGAACGTCTGGTTTCACACAAGCGCTTCACGGAGTTGCGTGAGGATCCCGACACCGAAGCAGTCCAGGGTTCGATGATCTACAAGGTCTTTGAGAAAGTCGTCACTTACGCGCCGTATTACAAGGGTGTGAAGGCTGTCTTCTCCAAGGACCGACAGGTTGCTGGGTCCGTGATACTTCCGGCGCATAACAACTCAGCGCTCGAGAACACTATCACCAGACCTCTTGCCGTTGACAACTTCTTCCAGGTGGCAGGTCTCCACGTCAATAGCCTTAACGACATTGGCGAGGGCGAGGTCTTCGTTTGCACCAAGGTGGACTCCATCCGCATGAGCACTGAGTTCACTTCCGCCGATTCCAAGGGCTGGACCGTATACTCAACCTTCGCTCCCACTGGTGACCGAGAGATTGTCAACGATATCTTCGTTTTCGATACCACGACGAAGAAGCTGGTATACCTCGGCTTGGGAGCCCACTTCACACGTGTATCCATCTCTTCGCTCACAAAAGTCCTCTCTCGTGCAAACAAGGACGTCGTCCAAAATGTCTCACAGGTGGCCTCGCCCCAGCTGCGATTGCCCGCTGCCACCAGTATGCCCACTTTAGAACCTATTGTGTTGCCCAAGAAGCAGAGGCGTAGCAAGCCCAAGTCTGAGCGCCGCTCCCGCCAGCCCTCGCCGAAGAGCACGTCGAGCGCGTCAAGTGTTGCTGCAGATGTGCGCAAGGTTCTTGCGAAGGTTGCCGAGATGTCTGAATCTGATATCAAAGATGACTCCACTCTTAACGATCTTGGTATCGACTCTCTCATGATCATGGAGGTGTTAACTGAAGTCCAGAACTTCTTCAAGCTCGAGATTCCAAACGAAGACTGGCAGACGCTCGAAACGCCAAAGCTTCTTGCAGAGTATCTCGCGGGTCGGGGTTGTGGTGGTGCCGCTCCTGTTTCTGCGTCGGCTTCTAGGACGACCACTGATGATTCCGCGAGCGATTATTCAGGTGCAGAGTCGGAGACTACGGTGACATCGACTAGCTCCACCATGTCGCGGATGTCTGAACTCTCGGTTTCGAAGACGCGCAGCGCCCCGCCGACCCTCAAGCCAAAGCCTTCGTTTCTACGTACAGAGGCTGTCTTGGGAAATGCCCAGCAAGCGTTCGAGGATTACCGATACAGCTACGATACCTACGCTAGTCAGACTGGATTTGCTGGGTTCTGGAAGAACGTGTACCCCACGCAAGCCAAGCTGGTTCTCGCCTATACCGTCGAAGCGTTCCGCAAGTTGGGCAGTGATCTTACGCTCGTAGACGCTGGCGAACCCGTGCCGCCCTTCAAGCACCTCGAAAAGCATAACTTGTTAGTGAAACAACTGTACAATATCCTCGAAGATGCTGGTTTGGTCGCTTCCAATGGAGCCACCATGGTTCGCACTGAGAAGCTGGTTGACATGACGCCGTCCGGTGCCATCCTCGAAGACATTCTCCGCAAGTTCCCCCAGCATTCCGACGAACATAGACTCCTCCACATCACTGGTTCCAAGCTGGCCGAGTGCCTGGCGGGTACAGACGATGCTATCAACCTGCTCTTCAGGAACCGCGCCAACAAGGAACTCCTCGAACGCGTCTACCAGCTCGGTCCCATGTACGAAGCCATCACCCAACAGCTCGGTGACTTCCTTGCCGCGGCCTTCCAGAACCCGAAGCAAGACGGCGTCTTCCACATTCTCGAACTCGGCGGGGGAACTGGAGGTACTACGAAACATGTCATCGACTACCTCACCCGCAAAGGCGTTTCGTTTACTTACACCTTCACGGATATCTCAGGTGCTCTGGTAGCAGCAGCGCGTAAGAAGTTCGCAGACCGCAAGAACATGGAGTTCGCTGTCATCGACATTGAGAAGATGCCGCCACAAGAGCATCTTCGCAAGTATCACGTCGTGCTATCTACCAATTGTATCCATGCAACTAAGAACCTGACCAAGTCGACTGGTAATATGCGCACGATGCTGCGACCCGACGGCTTCGTATCGGTGGTGGAGTTCACCCGCAACATGTTCTGGTTCGATCTCGTGTTCGGGCTTCTCGATGGCTGGTGGTTCTTCCAGGACGGCCGGAGCCATGTGCTTGCGGATCAGTGGTTCTGGGACAGCAGTATGCGGACTGCTGGGTTCAAGCATGTGACGTGGACGGATGGTGCGTCGGAAGAGTCTCGCACTCTGCGCATTATTACGGCGTTCGCGGCTGAGGCGGAGAACAATATGTTTAAGGTGCGGCGGGTGTCTAGGAAGCGGAGGTCCGAGGTGTTGATTCAGACCGTCAAGTGGAAGCAGGCTGGGAACTTGGAGTTGTTGGCAGACATCTATTTCCCTTCCTTCGACAAAGTTACATCCACGCCTCGTCCAGTGGGTAAGTCAACAACAGCGCTCTCTCCATCCTAATCCCCGCCAACTAACCTTCCATCCCAGCCCTCATGATCCACGGCGGCGGCCACGTAATGTTCACCAAAAAAGAAGTCAACCCCAAGCAAGTCAAGCTCCTCCTAGACCAAGGCTTCCTCCCCGTCAGCATCGAATACCGCTTCTGCCCCGAAATCAACATCCTCGAAGGCCCCATGACCGACGCTTGCGACGCCCTCCTCTGGGCCCGCCACCAACTCCCCCACCTCAAACTCAACTGCCCGGGCCTCCGCGTCGACGGCTCAAAAGTCGCTGTCGTAGGCTGGTCCACCGGCGGCCACCTAGCCATGACCACAGCCTTCACATCCCGCCAAAAGGGTATCCAGCCCCCAGACGCGATTCTCGCTTTCTATTGTCCCACAGACTATGAGTCTGAGTGGTGGACTAGACCTATTTACCCGATTCCAGGACAGCAGTCCCCGGATACACCGTATGATCTTCTAGAAGGCGTCCAGGACGAGCCAATCGCAAGCCATTATCCAAAGACAAACATCAATTACCCAGGCATGCTCATGTCCCTCGAAGACCCCCGCTGGCGCTTCGTCCTCCACATGAACTGGCGAGCCCAACACCTCCCTGTCCTCCTCAACGGCCTCCCTTCAAAACGCCGTCTCCTGACTACAGGACAATCCCCCGACTCCTTCTACCGTATGCCTATGCCTTCGAAGGAGAGGATCCAGGCGATTTCACCGATGAGCCAGATTGTGAAGGGGAATTATAGGACGCCGACGTATTTGATTCATGGGACGGCGGATGATTTGATTCCGTGGGAGCATAGTCAGAGGGTGGTGGATGGGTTGAGGGAGAGGGGGGTGGAGAGCGGGATTGAGGTGTTGGATGGGGTGGAGCATTTGTTTGATACGTTTTCGGATAAGGGGTGGGAGGAGATTCAGAGGGCGTATCGGTGGTTGGCGAGGCAGATTCATCAGTGAATGGGGAGAGTGGCGGATGGGAGTGTGGGAGGTAACGGTATGGAGTTGTGATGGAGGGTTGAAAGGTGGAGCTAGGGGATGATGTGTTACGATCGTTTACGCTTCTTTCTTTTGTATGAAGGTTTCTTTTGCTGTAGAGTACTTGGTTTTGGGGTTACTGGGGCGTTGGTGGCTTGCTTGTAGCGTGTCCTTTTGTCACCGCAGTCGCGTTAGTTCATAGTGTTGATATTTCAGATCAATTTTATTACGTATCATTGCATTCAGGTCCCAATCGCTAGGTATTGTTATTGTGTGATTCAGGATTCCCGTACGGCAGTGTTGTTTGACGGGCAATGCGTACGTTCCTGCACCGAAGCTGTGCTTCCTGCCATAACTGCCTTTCGGATCCAAAGTGCGATCAATGCTGCCGACCCTACAGAAGGAGTCAAGGCACATACGTCTCCCTGCGAGTAAACAACGATAAACCACACCAAGACTAGGAATAATGCTCACTCTCGATTGATTCTTGTACACATGCTGTCCTTCCTCTCATAACTCTGTTTTCGGGCCGATGGTCTAGACAGTGTTCCTGAACGCATAACCCTATCTATTCTGTGCGCCCATGTCGCAACGCATCTTTTCAAGTTTTTGCTGCGGCAGCTTTTCAAAAACCGAACGGTGCTTCTCTACCAATTTGCTTTCAGGAAAACCGTGTTTACTGTCCACCCTGACGGCCGCGATGACCGTGAGAGTACATGCTCTGCGAAAGGGCACAGCCTGTCTGTTCTGAGCGCCTAGGGTGCAACGCTTTTTTTTACTCTGCTGATGCCGCAGCTTTTCGAAGATCAGGTCTTGCTTCTGTGTGGATTTCTGCGTCCGCAGAGTGTATAATTTTTACGATCGTAACCATGAGATGGGGGGGCGGATATTGCCCACCTGGGTAGGTACGGTGTGCGTGAGCGCGGTCACGTCTGTCAACGCAGCTGTTGACGAATGTTGCCGCAGCGTTGGCAATACCAAATTCCGATTATTGATTCAATCTTCCTGGACACAAAGGGTGCGCTTTCACGGTCGTTGTGGGTAGTTGTAGTGTCTTTCTTGCGCTGGTGGCGGCACTGTTCGCGGGGTCGTCGCAATTCTCAAGGCTCAGATTGCGGGCAGTTTGGGGGCCACTGCGTCGTTCT
>Ga0247768_1000850_pt1 | contig 10940 bp, 8 predicted proteins | sample UWRJL016104C6_FD_179944 | JGI IMG/M metagenome (GOLD analysis project Ga0247768, IMG submission 179944) | Plant litter microbial communities from Arlington Agricultural Research Station in Wisconsin, United States - UWRJ-L016-104C-6 | ecosystem: Environmental > Terrestrial > Plant litter >... | reverse complement strand
AATCGGCTTTCTTTAGAGGGCAATTGGTCTTGTTGACGTTGAGGCATGGTTGATAGAGTAGACGGGATTTACGCGTTTTGGTGGGGTGCGCAGCTTACTATCCTTTTACGTTAATCATCGACCAGGTTTACGCAATAGCCGAAAAATACAATATCAAGTCTATTAAGGACCTGGCTTGCGAAAAGTTTCAAACGGCCGCATATAGAGACTGGAATTCGCCTTACTTTCCAGTTACGATCGGCTTCGTCTACAGATCTACACCGCCAAGCGACCGAGGACTTCACGATATTGTTGTCAAACTCAGCAAAGACCATTTAAAGTCACTCCTTGCTCGTCCAGAATTTGAGAGCATTATGGAGGAATATGGCGATTTTGGAAGGGATTTGGTCAAGGCAATTGCCCATCGACCGGAACCAGAGCCTGGTGCAGCAACGTATATGTGCGGCGGATGCAGCAAGCTCATGACTGCCTAGCTAAATCCTAACCGAAACATTGTTTGTCCATCTTGCGGCAAGGGCTACTCCTATGCCGCCTGGTTAAGATGGAAACAATGAGGGGACGAATGGAGAATACTGCTCAGTAGCAGATCAGAGCTTTCATATAACGAAGGGCGTAGGTTGAACAACATGCAGTCAACTGGACAATGAATTAGACTACGATTCGGGGGGTGGGGGCAGAGGCGGGGGGCTGGTCCTTCCCAAACGAGCGGCTTTAAGCTGCGAAATTAGCATGAAATTAATATCAACGTTCTTCTAGACAAAAGCAGAGTAGATATATAGATGGTTCTAGTTCTCACGATGGCCACGAGAGAAAATGATATATTGCGGCCTCAGGCATAAGTCACGAGAACTTGGTGGTAAAATATTTTATCCGCGCTATGCTTATTTTTACCACGCTTTACCTAAAAAAAGGCATATATGACGAAGACGAAATACATAACGAAACACGAGGTGTGGCCGTACATACCTGTGACTGTGTGGTAGTAGGTTTTTCCGTTTTGGTTTTTGGGGCCCCTAGAAGCCTCTCGGAACTTCGTTCCTCAAGGCATACTGCTGCCAGTGTATCTTTTTTAACTTTTCTGTATATAATTCTTTCCTCATGCCAGGCTCTGCAGCGGCCCACTCCCCGGCGCCGTCAGCTCACCTACAAGGAGCGCGTCAAAGTTCACACGTTCGCGGAGATAGGACGGACGCGGACAGCAATCTCACGGCAGCTAGGAATTCCTCAATCAACTATTTCGTGCTGCCTACGAGCTCCTTGTACTCCTACGAAACCAAAGGGCAGAGGATTGGGGTTGAAGACCACAAGAAATAAATCAGACCCGTAAGAGAGCGTTGCTGGGCTGTGATACAGGCTGGTGGAAGGCACACGAATTAGTACAAGATGACTTGTTGTATATAATCTGTATAGAAAATAACATACCTTCGCCACTGCTTACACATCTGTGGCGCCCCTGCAGAGTTTCTCCGGCGCTATCACTCCGTACAGGAGGGGGCCTGTACATGTGGCTCATCGGTAGGCAAAATATGTGGCTTCGGAAGTCCCTAGTTCTCCACGACTAAAACATTGCCAGTTAGGACAAGCCGCATAGACCTTCCGGGACGTGCACAGCCACTGCGGGGTGGTTTCACCTTAATTGGTGCCCATGTAGCAATACTATTCCAAATAATTCGCTTTCCAAAAGAAGATAGCTGAGGCCTTGCAGCAATGCAAGTGACCGACGTTCATTCAAAGCATTAGAAAAGCATTAGAAAGAAACTTGTCATCTAATAGAGCGCCATGGAACCTGAGTGAATATCTAGTGAACGTCTATAAGAGTCCACAGCCAAGCAAGTACTTTAACGTGTACACGAAAGAATAAAAATGCCCAACACGGTTCGGACCCCTCGTCAACATCGCGTACTACGTTCATCACAGCGAAACCGAGATCCCACCCGCCAACCGGGGACTAGACTAACGTACAAACAACGCTGTCGCATCTTCACACTCTCCGACTTGTTACACTGGTCAGCAGAAGCTATCGCTACGAACATGGAACTTCCTCGAACAACCGTTCAATCCGTGCTTAAATCCGGAGCCGAAGCCCCAAAGAAGCAAACAGGCAGAAAGCCCGCCATTACGGAGAAGGTTCGGAAACGCCTTGTCGCCCGTGCTACCCTTGATGCTGCTCATCGTCGTAAGACGTACGAGGAGATCGCTCGATTGGAAGGTATACATGCTGGCCGAAAAGCCCTGATGGCAGCGTTCAAGATGGAATCATACGGACGCCGCGTGGCCACCTCGAAACCTCTACTCACTGAAGCGCAAAAGCAGGTACGCCTGGCATGGGCTGTCGAGCACTTAAGCTGGAAGCCGGAGCAGTGGGCTCGCATCGTCTGGACTGACGAGTGTTCCTTTTCGACTAAAGGATTTGGACGTGTTTATGTCACCCGGCGACCAGACGAGAAGTATGAGCAGTCCTGTTGTATTCCAAAGTTTAGGTCCTACTCCTCCTGGACGATCCATGGTAGCATATCGGCGTTTGGAAAAGGACCGATGGTGGCTATTGAGGAAGAATGGGGCAGACTGAAGGGAAATGTATATAGAGAAAGGGTGCTTCCCTGGGTATATCATTTCATGGACTGGGTGGCACAGCACCCAGAGAATCGGTCAAGGCATGCCATTCTCATGGAAGACAGCGCTTCTCCACATACTGCTAAGCTCACCAAGCAACTACATGATCTGAGTGGCATAGACAAGATGTGTTGGCCTGCTAATTCTCCTGACCTGAATCCAATAGAGAATGTCTGGCGGATATTGAAACAGAGAGTAGCTAAAAGGCTTCCGCGTACCATTGCAGAGCTAAGGCAATGTGTTGAAAAAGAATGGGTAGCGTTGGAAATATCTGATTTTGCTAGATATATTGGGAGCATGAATGAACGCTGTCAAGCTGTGATAGATGCGAATGGAGGTCATACAAAATGGTAAAATGGTAAAATGGAACTAAATCAATGTCAATAATACTATGTAGAGTATAATAAAAGACACATTTCCAACTAGAAAAGTGATGTCTCAGATGCCTCCCCCGTACACCAATATACTTGGTTAGATAATGAATATGCCAATCGCCTAGGAGGCGCATTATAGCCTTCAGCTATACAATACAGACATATATTTCCTTGCTTATCATAATGGCCGATTTGATAGTTTCACATCAACAGACAAGACGGGCCAGATTTGGTCGCCTCCTAGCTCAGAAGCTCTGGTAAGACACTCCCCTTCCTAACTTATCAAGAAGTAACTCCTCTCAAGAGTAAGATGTATCTTATACCAAAAATCAAGTCGCCAGGTCAGTTCCATCGGATCTAAAAAGGACGCAAGGTGACTTTCTCCAAAGCTACTTCACGCCCGCAAGGAGCAAAGCAATCTCAGTACGAACAAGTACGACATATGATTGGAAACCTTAGAACTTGCTCTGACCAAAGCCTCAATTTAATAGGTCAGTTGTTTGCATCGACTGGTTACAAATGAGAGCCGGGAGACTTTTTGTTCTGGGTTCTCGTTAATAGCTGTACGTCTCATCCACGCTTCTGTTATCCTCCCTATATTTAGCCATCATCTTCATGCAATTTTTTTTCTACAATTAGGACAGAAATCAGCGGTCTTCAGCCAATCAAAAAGACACTCCGAATGAAACCGATGGTTACAGGGGATTGTAGTGATTTCCATTGAGGCCAAACAAACTGCACAAATACCCTCCACACTCTCAAAATTCCTCGGTAGAGTCTGAATCACGTTTTCAGGAGCTGGTCGTGTTCGGTTTGCATCCAAAATAATAGGGGCCACAAGATCCTCTTCAGAAAGTAGAGAACGGAGATGTCTCTGCATAAAGAATGTGCCCATCGCGCTGAATATCTGGAGTACTTGCTACTGCGCATCGGTACTAGACCTAAACCACATTAGCTCCCGCCATCAAACTCAAGAGCAACCTATGTGCTATTCATCATGAAAAAGCAGACGATTGTATGACAATATCCTTGCAAACACATTGTTAATCGTGGGAAGCCTGTCATCCCAACGGCTGGGTTTTGCTGCGTAACGGCTAGGGCGTTGCGACATTTTAAGCCGCACTGCTGCAGAATATTGGTGAAATGTGCGGAACTATCCCTGGTTTCGTCCGGGAAAGAATTCAAGAGTCCTAGTGCTTGGAGTAGGAATGACAACGTCCCACCAAACAGCACAAGTTGAGATGAGGGGTTTTCGAAATGTTCAATTTTTCTTCGTAAATCAGCGCCCGCTTGGATAGCTTCGGCCAGAGACTCATTAAATAATGGTCCTTGTTCATTATCCGGCATTGCCTTTCAGGTTTGACAAGACTCGTTTATGAGTGTCGCCAGGGGTTAGGGCCTAATTAGTGGTGCTGCAGCGATTGTGCGTGAAAAGGTTCTTTTAAAAAAAATTTATCACAAGTATAATAGTTTCAAAATGACTCGATAATATCACGCCGGAGAGATGCTTAAAAATTAGAATCATTCTAGCCCGGGGAGCTTTATGCTACGCAGAGGGGTTATTAGATACATCGCAGGACGTTCCATGTCAGTTCGAGGCATGTTGATCAGGTCAAGGATAGGAATTCACGCATTATGATCTATCATTCAGGGTCGGAAGTTGGCCACACCGTCATTCCTTACCTAAGAGTTAGTTACTAGAGCGTTTGCCTTCGGCATTCACCGATCATCATTTTACCACTATGAATAAGATATAAGTTAGCGTATAATGTACGAGGCCAAAGCTACTTCTTAGCCAGGAGGGGGAAGTGGTGTTTGCTAGCTGCACGAACCAGCTTTCACCGTTTCATAAAAGCAGCTGATAATTACAAATAAGAATCACATGCGAGTCTCGACTTTGCTGCTCCAGTAGCTATGTAGACGCCGCTAAACGTTCTAGCAATTCTTATCTCAGGCCACATCCGCCATCGACGATCGTGTGCCGTTAGCTGGAGTGAAGGTTGCGGAGGATGAGATTACTGCGGCAGTTTTGGGGGATCACTTCTGTCTTCCAATCATGCTGTAACAATTTATTTGTGAAATATTAAAGCTAATTTGCTGAATATTCTGGTGCTGTTAACTTTGCTTTGGGGTGTATGCACTTATAAGGCCGGTAGTCTCCTTACTAGACCCTCACGTGAATTAGTGGTGCAACGTCCCTCCCTACGTGCCAGAAAATATCATGTAGGAACTCACAAAGCCGTCTGTGAAGAGCCGGAATACCAGTTCGGTCTTTGTTAATAGTCAAGAAGGGTCCATTGCTGAAGAAAATAGTTTCTTTTTGATGGCGCTCAGATACGAATATCGTCTTCTCCTCCTGCCCTCGATTTCGAACCAAACAATAGCCGAGCCGTAATTTATACTTCTTCCCTTGCACTAGGTCTAGTACGTCTTTTTCTGCTCCTCTGTCAACAAGGTCTGGCTTATGTTCCGACTTACAGTGCTTAGTGCAGCTTCACATGCGATATTTGGTAAGAGGGCAGAGACTGGGCCGTGCCTTAACCGGGAATTGCCGTCGATAGCAAATGACTTGCATGGATCTATCCCATCACATGCACACCGATCTCATATGTATTATCATGACGTATGCTGACTTTATGTAAAGCGTCTGGTTGATTGAACCCAAACCTTGATATCGTGTAAGTAATTTAAGAGTTACCTAATAAAATCTCATGCGGAGTTGTTACTATCCCGCCTTCGGAAGATGTGCACATGCCACTAAACTTTCTGTCAATATGGTTGTCCATTTCGTGACATTACTGGATAGACTAGGGATATCCATTAGTCACAGTGGTAGTGCGATAATGGCACTTTCCGGCTAGATTCCTTGCTCGTATCAGCCGCCTCAGCAGCTCATTTTTGCATCAGGTTATATCTGAGTGATGACATTCCTAAAACTGCGTCATCAAAAGGATAATTCTACAGGTTATCTTTGTTCTGGCAGTCAAAATGATAAAACATCCGGTGGAGAGCATCCTTAGATACCAATTTACAAACCGCGATTTGCTCACCAAAGCATTGCTCGCCGCGGGAGCGTCGGCTTCGAACAAAGATATACATGGTGACCTACAAGGAAATAAACGTCTCGCTTTACTTGGAGACTCTATCCTCCGAGAGGCTGTTCTGGAGCCGTGGTATAGCTCTAACGAAAGCACCGGTAAGTCCACATATTAGAAGCTTGTTGGAAAGACTGACCTTGCCAGAGGATGGTTCGAACAAGGTGGAGAACCTATGCAGAAATAGGAAATTGAGTCAGGTAGCTCAGGAGAGTGGGTTGGTAAACCACATCACCAAAAATCCGTGCCAACAAGGAGATGTGTCTCAGGAGACGGCTGCGTCGACGGTTGAAGCGGTGGTTGGAGCGGTTTATCTTGATTGTGGGAAGGATATGTCGACGGTTAAGAAAGTCCTTGACGCTATAAATTTGTACAAAACCACCTAGGAGGGAAGAAAGTATTGCGGGCAAGAAGGGAATGTTGGGCCCACAATAAGATCCACTGTCTGGCGCATAGCTTATCATAAAGGGTCAGGGGATAATATCATGAGATGACTTACTCTAGCATAGTTATGCCAAGTTGGATTACGTATAACATCGAACTATTGTGCTTTACTCTAACAAGCTCTTGGTTGACGACCTATCTTCATAATCGGGACCATCGTCCACATGATAATAAACCAGATACTACTTTACGTCACAGCAATCATCAGTGTCATTTTGTCATTCAAAGCTCCTAACAGGTCTCTACATATAGGCTCCGGGGTTCTAAGGTGATTTCTCAGCGCACCGGATCTCGTATATTCTCTGCTCAAGCGCAGCTAGAGTACTGCGATTTAGCTACCCTCAACTGCTGGACACCTCCCACCATCGCTACCATGTCGCCGGGTCTGCGGAGAGCGTACTTTCCATAGCACCATAAGACACCTTCACTACAGCTCCGCTATCGAGTGCAGCAGCGCGTTTTGACGTGTGTCGACTCGCGACGGTGTATCTCGTTATGCATCGTATGGTGGCGGTTCGTCGTATTTTGGCAATGGTGTTTTAACTTTCTTCTTAATGGCCTGTACTTGAAGAATCTGGATGTATGATTGCATTGTAATCCTATGGGCAGTCCATGATTTGCCCTCGATAGTGACGTCTTTCCATGCTCTTTGTCCGCCGGCGTCCTCAGTCTCCTGAATGGTTTCCCTGAGTTTGTTGCATGTCGATGTGTACCGTTGAAGTACCTCTGGTACTTCTGCCTCAAAGGATTCTATCGTTTCCAGAGCTTGCAAAGCAACCGGTAGGAAATCTCCGAGGGTCATGAGTGCTTGTGTTTCCTCCATATGTGGCTGAACCTTCTGGAGCAAGGACGCGGTTGCGGCTTTAGCTTCGGCGATTGAAGTCCGCATTTGAATGCGTAATAAGACTTGTTGTTGGCTTGCGAAAAGGGCTCTGCTGGAAAGAAGCTATGGTGTGGTAGGATATTCACTCATTCATTTAATCCTACTCGGTTTCAGCCGCGATATCCGCAGCTATGCCCGGAAACGAAGGTTTAGCAGGCAGCCGACGCGTTGCCAAACAAATCAGCAATCCCCACTTCACTATACCAATAGTATAGCCAGCTGTCCCCTTGCCCTGGCGTGGTCTGGCTTCTATTTATGACTACGTACATTTCGCCTCAAGAAGTAACGTATTTGCGTGTGTTTTGTGTTCCTTAAATTGTTGTTATGTCGTGCATGAAGCCTTGTATTTCTGTACAGTTGTGTTACGGCTCGTATCGGCGCTTTGCCTCGTGTGTTGGGACTGTAATATCTTCAGTCTCCCCTAATGCTGACTTGGCCGTGTTTTGTGGCGTGACTTGCTGTCGAAGGCAGCGTCAGCATTTCGTCATGACATAGCTCCAAGAGCCCGATTCTCCGCTTCGGCGGGCCTACGAGTCTACTGAGCACAAGAGCTCTCGCATGAATACCTCGTCAAGTGTGTCTAAGGGGCACCACTCCTTCGACACAGGGTGAGTCGACAGTGGACGAGGTTATCTATTAATTTGTAGTATTGTGTGGAACCGGTAGTAGCATGCCGGGTGTCTGTGAACTAATTCGTGTAAGAGGTGATGTCGTTCAGTCGAGGGCACGTCGAAGTGGGACGTCACAAAACGTGGTCGATTGGCGATAAGTTGACTAGGAAATCCATCAGTGACTGTGAAAAAGTTTGAGCTCCGTCGTTGCTCTCGTGTTACTGTGTCGGGGCTAGATAGCTGTTGCTGCTCTAACGTTAGTTGACATTAGTTCTAGGCTTAAATGAGGTCCTAAATCTGGTACCCTGCGGAACATATCTTGGCAGTAAACGAATCGATAGATGCTTATGGTGGCGACTCTACGCACTCTCTTCCTCTTTGAACATACCTAAAATTCATCGCCTCTAGCGCAAGGGCATGGTAGGAGCGGGTCTCCTGCCCTCCCTGCTAGCTTTATCGGAAGTGTTCTTCTGCCTCTGATGAGACTCAAATGATCAATCTATTGAACCCAAACCTTGATTTCGTGTTGAGCAATCTAAGAGTTACCTAATAAAATCACATGCACAAGTTGTCACTATCCCACCTTCAGCAGATGCGCACATGCCACTAAACTTTCTGTCAATATGGTTGTCCATTTCGTGATGTTACTGGATAGACTAGAGATATTTTAGTTGTCGACTGGAAAGTATATTTCGGTAGAACGAGCCGGGTACACTTTCTGGGCAAAAGCCGCCGCATTGCCAGATCCTTCCTGTTGCCAGCAGACTTTGGCCATTTTTCCTGCACACGCACCGTATATTGTCTTTGACGTATTTCAACAGCACCTCGTCTCGCTCAAGCTGATGCTCTATCTCATCGTAATCTCCTTCCAAAAGCTGAAACTCTGTCCACGGGTGTCGCTTGATGTGCTTTCCGGCCCGTATCTCTTCGGAGAGCGCGATGACTCGCATTCCACAAGTTCGGTGCTGCCCCATACGTAGGAGAGGGCTTCATATGAAATGTGTTTTTTGTTCGATAGCGACTGCGGCACAAGCTCACATTCGAGCTCAGGACTTCGGTATTTCAATAGCCTCAGGAGTCGGAAAGCCGAGTCCCCAGGTCGAAGCGATGTGTACCGGTATGTCTCGAGAGCTGGTGTTGGAGTGCCCATGATGAAGGATGGTAAGCACTTTAGATGAGAGGGTCGTACCAAAGGCGGGGAAGTGATAAGCGCCAAGACATCTAGCCATCGCGACCCCCATAGATATTCAGCCGGCAAATGTCCGGCTTATCACTGCATGGCGTGTTAACTCCCCGAGTACCACTGTTGCTAAAGCTCAATGAACCAAGGTGTCTACGTTTAGAATTTTGTATTAAGTATTTTGCCACTTCAGGAGGACGAACGCCTTCATCACACTAGCAGGGAGGATGGTCGACCCGCACCCGCCGTAGCCTTATGCGAGAGGCGTTGAGATTTTCGTAAACAAATGGCATCTGTGGTCGTGCTAGAATAAGCTCCCGCGGTGAGTCTATTGGAGGTCGCCCTCGCTTCTGAGATTTAACCTATTGCGGCATAGTAGGGTCGGCTTTGAAATTCATGGCGCGTGCCATGGAAGGGCAAAATAGTGATCACTATTTCTATCACTATTTTTTTTCAACGTAAATATCTTGCTTACTAATAGGTATTAAAATCTAATAATTTTTAAATATAATCTTCTATATTAATATTATTTATGTAAAATTTTTTAGAATTAAATATTACGTAATTAAAAAGATATAAAGGATTAAAACTAAAAAATAGTAAAAATAGTGATCGCTATATAGTGATCGCTATTTTTTAAGTTTTTACCTCTTTATATATTTATATCTTTTTAATTACGTAATATTTAATTCTAAAAAATTTTACATAAATAATATTAATATAGAAGATTATATTTAAAAATTATTAGATTTTAATACCTATTAGTAAGCAAGATATTTACGTTTAAAAAAAATAGTGATAGAAATAGCGATCACTATTTTGCCCATCACTGCTATATAGTAATCGCTATTTTTTAAGTTTTTACCTCTTTATATATTTATATCTCTTTAATTACCTAATATTAAATTCTAAAAAAAAATTCTATAAATAGTATTTATATAGAAGATTATATATTAAAATTATTAGAATTTATTACCTATTAGTAAGCAAGATATTTACGTTTAAAAAAATAGTTACAGAAATAGCGATCACTATTTTGCCCATCAATCATTGATGGGCACGTTACTAACGTTACTAATTTTTTTAAAATTCGATATCTTTATAAATCATTACGTATAATTTATAATATTTATAGATGATATAATAGGTATACTACTCTATATAAATCTAAAAATATTATTAGAAAATATTAAATATTAAAATAGATATTTAAGTTTTAAGTAAAAATTTTACTAATTTAGTAATTACTAAATCCTTCTTTTTTAGCTATATCTCTTTTAATATTTAATATTTTTTAATCCTTTTTTTAGATTTATATAGAGTAGTATACCTATTATATCATCTATAAATATTATAAATTATACGTAATTATTAGTAAAGATATCAAATTTTAAAAAAATTAGTAACGGATTTAGTAATTAGTAAAGTGCCCATCAATGCCATCAATGATACTTACCTAGTTCTATTTACTATAAAATTACTTAAATTACTACTTTAGTTACTAACTTTTATTTAGTAATTTTTAGTTTTATTTTTATTTTATTTCTTTCAATCTAATATAATACTATTACTATATTATTTACTTCTAGGTTAATATTAGCTTTAGCTTTATAGCTATTAATTACAACTATAAGGTATATATACTTATTATATTATTTCTAAGTTTCTACGTAAGCTATAGTTCTAGTAAACTTTATTTTTTTAGTAGCTTACTAGTTTTTTAGGTTTTTTAGATATTTT